>Ga0181380_1000126_pt1 | contig 32865 bp, 37 predicted proteins | sample 3SPOviralmetaG_FD_130116 | JGI IMG/M metagenome (GOLD analysis project Ga0181380, IMG submission 130116) | Marine viral communities from the oligotrophic San Pedro Time Series (SPOT) site, San Pedro Channel, CA, USA - 3 SPOT_SRF_2009-08-19 | ecosystem: Environmental > Aquatic > Marine > Strait... | reverse complement strand
CCTCGGGTTGCAAAACTATCCCTATCAATGCTTATACCCCCGCTAAAGGAATTATAAACAACGTCAGAGAAAACGTTATTTTGAGATGCTATTATTCTTTGATCTCCCCTTAACTCAGTAGTTACAGACCTACCAACATATACCCTACTCATCTTGTCCTCTTGGTATATGTTTAACTCGTCACCACTAGCATGTATTTTCTCTATTTTACCATATATGTTATCAACCTCTTGTATGTTCTCGTCAAAATATTGATTGTACCTTCTTACGTCTGTGTTCTGTATGCTTTTCTCTGAATATCTTAAAAGGTTGTCCCTAGTTACTTCAACATACTCATTCTGCCCCCTACGTAAACTCCTTAGTTGCTGATTAGGCCGCCCTTGTCCAGTGTTTGCTGTTTCAGAAAAGTCATTGAAATTAGGGTCTTGTAGTACAAAGTTTTGAAAAACATCTGGGCTAGACCCATTATAGTTTACACAATACCCCCTCAACTTTAAATAGCTATCACCGAATAATGATATTTGATCGAATCCTGATGTTTGGTTTATGTCTATTGCGCCGTCCGTCACCGATAGCTGTGCGGCAGTTTCCCAGTAAAACTCTTGGTCTGATTGGGTTGGTTTTTGGATTACTTCACATAGAACACGAACCGTCCACTCGCTATTTTCTTGAAAATTATCCTCTAAATAAGTTGCTAAATTTGGTTCGTTTTGCTCTATGTCGCCGAAGTCTAAAACTATAGAGTTAGTCCTCTCATCATAACGACTAATGTTAAATGAAGAGTTATATATTTCATCTACATTACCATCGGTATCAGTCTTATATAAAAACCTAATTACATCCCCAGTTTGCGGCACAAAATTCAAAACAGAAGTGTCAAACAAGCTAGAGTAAGCTAAACCGTCACCTCCGTTTATAGAGTTTAGTGTGATATATAAGTTCTTGTTACTTGAAAAAGAAGAGTTTATAGAACTATCTATTTCTAAATTTTCAAAACCTATGGAATAAGGCTTGTCCCAATTCCAGCTCTCTTGAAATGTATTAGTGCTGCTTATTGCAAATTGAGCAAAGTTCCTCCAACTATCACTTCTCTTTCTAACTATGTTTAATGATCTAACATCGCTAGGTACGGATATGTCTGCTAGGTTGTTAATTCTCGCGGAGAAAACGTTTACATCAAACGAGCCGTCATAAAAGTGACCGAAATCAATCGTAGCCCAATCGCCTGTTATAACGGGTGTTTGCCTCCCTAGTTGGTCTGTGAACAAAAATCCGAACTGTTGTCTTGAATGGTTTTTATAAGTTCTGAATGGAAGGTATGTATCAAACTCAAAAAACCCTTCATTGTTTGATAAATTAGAGGATGATACATTTATATTCGAGGTTCCACTTAAAACAACGGATAGTTCGTCCCCGCCAAAAAGAACTTGGTTTATAGACCACCCATCTCCCCCGTAAGCGTTTGAAAATATTGCCTCCGATAAAATTTGCTGAAAATCAGATTCGTTTGACACACTGTCCCCTGAACCCTGAATGGCATAAGTGTTGTTTACAGAATTTAAACCCACATCCGCCGCAAGCGTCCAATTCCATCTAAGTAAAAAGAAATTGCTGAAGTCTCCCGCAACAAATGGCTGATTTAGCGTCCACGTAATTGTTACAATCTGAGAGTTGTTATTTGTTATAACTGGCGTGGGGTCAAAGAAATTTATTTGAGTGGTGGTAGGGGTGGGTGATATTTGAGGTTTTGATACACGTTGTGTTATTGTGACATTATCCTCTATACTCTGTATTACATCATTGCTTACATCCAACCCGTCAGTCACAGCACCATTAACAATCCTGTTATCTACAATGTCTTGGGTAGTAGAAACCCTTGCGTCAGAGTAAGAATTTGTAGAGGCGTATTTTACATCTACAGGGATAAGCGTTTGACTCCCATCGTATCTTACTGTGATTGTTGTTATTTGACTCGATTCCCCCGAAGGAGAGAAAGCGTAACTAGATGAAAACCAATCGTAGTAGTAAGTTCCCGCATCACCACTTACAGGGAATCCAGAAGATATGTTTGATGAACTAAGATTATATTTGTAAAACTCATCGTAGGGTATGTCTTCCCATTGTAACCAGTCTGTTGGGGTTTCATTTCTAGGTACTTCACGTATGAATAATTTGACCCTAGCAATCATCGAGTGAGGAAACTCAGTCAAGGATTCAATGTCATCTAAATCAGTGTACCTAAATGAGTGAATAGGAACCTTAACATCTATACCTAAAGGTGTTGGGAAGTCGGGATTAGCTGTTTGTTCGCCGATAGTAAAGATTCCACTAGTTAGTTCTTGGGATAATACCGCCTCACTGAAAGGACTTAACTCGCTTTGCAACCCATCATAGTAAACGTATGCGTAAGCAAACTGATAGCTTTTTCTTCTTAGGAAAGTAGCCGCACCTTGAGCATCCTCAGTGCCGTCCTCATATCTATATGTACCGTTAGGACTCCAATAAGGAGTTGCGACTCTTTGATAAAATAGTGTGTTTATTATTGATGGCGGGTAGCATTGACCAACGGGTAGTGTTTCCCAATCTAAAGTGTCTAATTCTCCCGTGGTATAATCTATCGCTGGGTAATCATTTGTGTCAATTAAAGCGCGACAAGGAATGAATTGACGAATGTTATCTATTGACTGATTCCCATTAGCAAAAACTATTTCACCCTCTAAAAATCCTGTAGTTTTAGTGGTGTAGTTGTTGTATCTATTTACCCCCGCTGTTACGTTTAATCTTTTGGGTTCTGTGTTTGCATCAGTCCAGTAAAGCTCATCACCCAATTCGTCATCATAAATCACATTTACGTTTGAAATGGTGAAGTTGGGGTCAAACTCTAATGGGTTTCCCGCGCCAGTTACACCACCATCAGAAAAAACAGTGGTTATCTCATCCGTCTCGTAGGAGTAGTAAAGAACATAAGAGAACTGTTCATCGGAATCATTTTGACCATAGACCATTACGTAAACTCTTCTACGCTTTAAATCTAAATGACTTCCTATTACTCTGATAAATGGGTCTGCCGCTAAACCATCAAAAGTGTAATCAATAAGAGTATTTCCTTTTACATTGGTTATAGTTCCAACAAAGCCACCCTCGTAATTTACTGGATTTATATTTTGAGCAACCCCATACTCTCCGCTTTTTTGGAAATCAGGACTTAGGTCGAGATTCATCCTCCCCTCAAAGAATGCTCTGTTATCTATTATATTTGACTTACCCTCTTCCATTAAATAGGTAAATTAGGGTCTCCATTTGTAACGGGTCTATCAAAGTTTAGAAAGTAAAGCTTAGTGGTTGTACCTGTTATCGGGATTGCGTTTGCTTCTGCCATCTTACTTAATAGTTAAAGCATAGTTCTCTCTAAAGCCTTGGCGTAAATTGCCCGGAGTAATGTTGGATAGCCTCCTCAGCACTAAATTCTTGGCGTTTACGTATTCTTGTTTGTTGGCTCTTTTTGCTGCGGGGCTAATGTTTTTACTTCTAGTATCCGCGTAATTAAGCCATATAAGCAAGCAGTCAACAGCTACATCAGGAACTAAATGTTTTTGACCATCCCTCTTGGGGTCACCCAAATACTCTAGTAAAACTTGTTTGGGTACAGTGCTTGAGAACTCAAACCTATTTGTGTCTTTATTCCATCTATACTTATACGGGTTACTACCTACACCCCTATAAATTCCGCCCCTGAATTCACCCCCTTGAAAAAAACTTCCTGTATTATACTCATAACCCCCACCCCCCCTGTAATACTCATCCCCTAAAGACTTCTCGGTTTGTTGTACTTCTCCTTGGGGGGTTATTACATTTGGTGCGAGTTGCTTAGACTCAACGATTTCTACTAAACCGAAGTGCTCTACGTTTAGGTATAAGCCGATAAGATTGATTAGCCCTGTTGGAACTGCGGCTGTGTTGTTGCTATCTAGCTCTAGCTGAGTAAAAACAGGCTCACCCGTTACATCAAAGTTAAGTTCTTTTAAGCCTCGTATAGCTAGGTTTATGAGCCTACCCCTACCGTGTTGGGAGTTTTCTCCTCGCTCAATAAGGTACTCTGTAACTACATCCCCTATGCTTGTGTACATTTAGCAGATTTTCCGCTAATTTACAAATAGAGGTATGGCTTATTGTTATTGTGCTAACGAGGTATAAAGTGCATTAAAACGCACCTTATACTGACGTTGTGTGCAATTAGAAATAAAAACGTAAAAACATATAAGAATGGAAGAAAAATAAGAAACATGCTTCCATTAGTGGTCGACCGATTGGCACGCCACACATTCCTATTAGTTTCTGTGGAAAAGAGCTCCAGCCACATACTAAATAAATAAGTGATCACTCTGATTACTCAGAGACGTCACACACAGTGTTGAGTGGTCTGGAGCAGATTCTAAGTTAAGTTCTATTTCTCAATCCTTCGCCAACGAGGTTCCTTTTATTTTACTGCACTACACCTACTTCATAGTCTTCTTTTTCTTTCAGTACTCGGTAAATGCGGCTGGCAAGTTTACGAGCTATCTTTACGATGGCTCGCTTCTTTGTGTGTCGGGTAAGGAGGTCTTCGTAACAGCTAAGCATCACAGGGTCGCGCTGAACGGATGTCCAAGCACACTCTACCAGACTGCTCCTCAAGGCGTGATTGCTACGATAGGTCATATATCCCTTTCTGTCCTTGTCGCCGCTACTGTGAACCATGGGCTTAAGACCGAGATAACCATTGAAATGCTTGAAGTTTTTGAATCGACTGATGTCTTCAATCTCAATCAACAGCAACACCGATGTCAGCGGGCCGATGCCTGGAATCTGCCTAAGACGCTTTGCGTCTTCCTTGTATCGCGGTAGCTTGTGCAGTGCGCGTACCTCAATAGAGACCTTTAGAAAGTGGCGGTAAATCATCGCGTAGTGCTCAAGCAGATGGTCCAGCGTGGCTCTGGTATGTGTTGACTTGAATTCTACCTTGACTAACCACTTCAAAAAAGCCTTCGACCAATAAGGATTATCGTGCTCCTGCGGGATCTTCAACCCGTTGAAGAGTAACTTGTCCTTGATCCTGTTTTTCACCCGTACCAAATCGACCCACAATTTCTTGCGGTAGCGAAAGAGCTGACGATGCCCTAAGGTGAACTCGTCGGGAACATATATACCGCGCAACAGCCCGCCTTGAAGAGCTCGTGCAATTTTGCGGCTGTCCACTGGATCTGTCTTCTCCGAAGTCTCTTTGTTTGTAGTGGGGATATCAGCAGGATTTACGACCAGACATTCATAGCCAAAAGAGGTCAACTCAAGGTATATCCAGAATCCGAACTTGCAGGATTCGTAAGTACAGACTACGCGATAATCCTTAAAAAACTTATCAATGTAACTGTGTAGTGAGCTTGGTTCAGGGGGCTGACTGAACGTTTTGTGGTGAAGTACAGCGGTGAAAATGCTTACGCTCCACTGTCGCTTGTGTACGTCTATACCTACATATAGACTCTTTTCTGTAATTTGCTCCATATTCTATTTTTATGAGTTTAACAATGGAGATTATTACATGGGAACTATAGTACATAGCACCCTACGGGATGCTACGACACCATACACGGAACGTTGTACCACATTTAAAAAGACGATATGACATTAAATGAAATTTTGACTTTAGTAGCAATATTTTTAAGCCCCATTGCAGCTGTAGGAATAACGCTGTGGTATAATTATCAAAAAGACAAGAAGCAGCAGAAAACTGATTTATTTTTAACCCTACTTGCGACTCGAAAAACCTATCCCATACCACCGAAATTTGTTGACGGATTAAATACAATTGACGTTGTTTTTCATGGCGACAAAGACGTAATTTCTGCTTGGAAAGAATTGTTTTCAGCCTATCATACCGACCCGTTTCAAATTCAAACTGCTGACAGAAAACTTCTTGACCTTTTAGATGCGATGGCAAAATCATTGGGCTATAAAAATATTAAGCAGACTGACTTTGATTCGTTTTATGAACCGAAGCTGTTTGGTAATCAAAGAGCCTTTCAAGAAGCCGTAAACCAAGAACTTTTACGTGTATTAAAAAACTCTGAATCTTTCGGAAACCCGACTCAATCGAATCAAAATACCGAAACATAATTTTTTCGACAATCAAAGTCAAAATGAAGTCTAATATTTTAGTCATATCTATTAATATTTTGAAATAAAAAAAACGTGGCACAACAACACCTATACTGCATACCCTGCGGGATACGCAGCATAGCCAAACCGTTGTGTGCAATTAGAAATAAAAACGTAAAAACATATAAGAATGGAAGAAAAATTAGATAACCATGATGTTTTGTATAAGTGGCTGCAAATTAAAATAAACGAAAAATACAACGATATTGACGTTAAAAATGAATTTTATAGTGCCGACTTACCTAATGGAAAATTAAGATTAAATAAAAGTTACTCCGAAAACGTGCTGTCAGACGATGAAAAAACTACTTATTTAAACTCGCTTCACCGTCAACTGGTGTCATTAACCAGCGTTCAAGATGTTCGAGATGAAATTGAAAAGATGAGCCGTCAGGACAATAAAGACGAATAGAACCACTCCCATCCTGAACTTTTATTTCGTAACTATTAAACTCAAAAACAGATTGCCACTTGCTTGACATAAAAATAAAATAACTGCACACAACAATGGGTATAGCTAATGCTCTGTGACTTAATTAATGTTCAATCTTCTATACCAAGATTATTTTATTTTGTAGTCAACATAATTGTAGTTAACCGCACTATCCATACCCGACTACGTTAGCAAATATAAACAAAAAATCCCCGCTAAACTAATAACGAGGACTTTTTGGTGAAACACACAACAAAAATCTTAGATGAGCTTTTTAAACTCCTCCTCAATCATTTGTCTTAAAAGTGGCTCTGACTCAATAGCTGCAATGGCACTTTCTTTGGTTTTTGTACCAATTGTTTTGCCGCTGTCAACTACATAAAAGCCCGTTGCTCCTTTGTACTTAACTAACTTATTCTCCTTAGCTGCTTCAAGCAAATCCGCTGCCGTCATTGCCTCAAAGTTATACTTAGCTTCTTCAGTGACAATAAGGGAGCTTTTACCCTCCGCTTTTAGTACTTCGTCGTGAATTGCTTTGTAAGTTAGTGGCTCATTGATTAAGTACTCAATTAGCTTTTGATAACGCATATCATGTCTCGGAACAATCAATAATTTAACATCCCCATACTTCCATGAGTTGGTGTTGAATCTGATTAGCCCGATGTTTTCTGCGCGAGAAATAAAGTCCATGTACTCTAAGTCAGGATTATTGAACACCTCCTTGAATTTTTTGACATCTGACTTAGCGAGCATGTAGAGTCTGTGAACCCATAGGTTTTCATCCCCATAAGTGTTTATTCCCATCCAATTAGCTAATGCTTGCTTTCTTGTGAATGGAATATCCCAGAAGTGGGCTAACTCTTTTGCCACTCTTTCTTCTTTCACTAGGATTCTTGCAGCCTCTTTTGACTTGTTTACTTGGTGGAATACTACTGCTGTTTTAGTGTCTCTGTTCGGGTTGTTTTCGTTGGAGTCCAAAATATCCGCGAGTTCTGCTTTTTGCGGCTGACGATCTCCGTCGATAATCAAAATACCCTTTTTGAACTTTAACTTCTCAATAGGTGAGTTTGGGTCTATCCACTCATCCATGAAGATACTTTCTTCGTTAGGGCTGTAAGCCACCTTGCGCGGTACTTTTTTCCCATCTTTTTCAACTCGGACTGTGTGAATTGCTTTCAACCTACGAGAATACGGCATCGGCATAGCTTGGGAAACATTGCCCCCATTTCTATCGCCTGTTGCGTAGTATCCTAAATCGGTTGGTTTGCTTTTCTTCTGTCCGTCTGATTTTCCTAATCTGTAGACTAAGCTTGCCATGATTTGTTTTACTTATTTGTGTTTAAAAAAGGCGCGAGGACTTTCCCCGCGCCAATTACTTATATCAACTAAACAATTACTGATTACGAACCAGTCATTGTGAAGCAGTGGTTAATCGCGTTTGTTTCGATACCACCCTCAGTTACCATTACGTGAACCATATTGTCCTTACCCGTTTCTTTAGGGGTTTGAACGTAGTCTTCTAACGATCTATCTCCGCCTTCAGGGCCAGTACCTTTGTACACAACTTGCATTGCGGGGGTTGAAACATAGTCTCCACCTAGCTCTTCATAGATGTTTACTTCTCCCATTGGCATTCCAATAGTGAAGTTGTCGTAAACATCAATTGCTCCAAGCTGAGTTGGGTCGCTGAACGCTCTCTGAGTTTTAACATTCAATGTATAGCCTAAGTGTTTGAACTGATCTACATCAAAGTCAACCGCTTGAACACCTCCGTTAAACTGAGCAAAGATTACAGAAGCCCTGTTTGCTTGATCGAAATCAACACCATCACCCTCTCTTACGAGTTTGTTGATGTCTTTTCTAAACCCTTGAGAACAAAGTAGCATATACTCGTTAGCTGCTGATTGCTCTGTTAGGTCATCAAGAACATTTTCTAAGTCAACTAGGGTCATCGCTCCTGCGGTGTAAGCCTCGTTAATACCTGATGCTTGAATTGTAGGAACTAAACCTTTTGTTTTCTTAGCTTGCTCGAAACCAGAGATTCCTGCTAGAACTGTGTTTGTGATGTCCTTACCGAACGCACACCCATGAGCGAACGAGTGCTTGTGGCGCTGGTAGGTTCTGTGCATATCGTAGTAGTACCAATACATTCCTCTACCGAATCTTCCATCAAACTCAATCCAAGTTTGCTCACCCAATGCTGAACGAGAAATCTCGTGACGTTCTGTGAAGATTTGAACGTTGTTTTGGTAGTAGATTACGCGGCTAGAGAATGAACCTCTGTCAGAGAATGTGCTTGCCTCGTTGGCAACGCTTGAAGTAATTACAAACTCATCTCCTGAAGTAATAGCTGGAATTGCCTCACCTGCTTGAGTTGGAGTTGCGTCAAATGTGCTGCCGTCAGCGGCAACATCTGTAACTACTGCTTCCACGTTGTTAGAGAAGAAACCTACATCACCTTTTCTCGGAACTACTGCTGTAGTTGTTCCTGCGCCAATGTATGGTGACTCTTGTGAAATGTCAAACTGATTAGATGCTAGAATGGGAATTGCAACTGTTGCTCCTACCGAGCCTCCTGCATCAGTATCCATTACTACAGGTGGTCGAAGTCTCTCTTCTTCGTAGTGTCTGTAGATTGTGCTATTTGTAACACGCCTACTCAATCCCAATTTTTCAAACATTGAGATGATGTCATCTTGATACCCATAACGTTTTGTTAGTTGCGGGTCTACATCGGGCTGTAACACGGAAAACCCATTTAGAGTTTGTGCGCCCAAAAAGTTATAATCGGTACGGACTAATCCAACCCCTTGAGGGCTGTTACCGCCAATACCTACGGGAGTATATCCTGCCATGATTTTTTAACGTTGTTTTGAAAAAGCCATTCCTTGAAATGGACTTTTAGATTTTGTTTTAGTGATTTGTTTTTTTACAGTCGTTGCGTTTTCCCCATTCAACTCTAAAACGGCTGCTTTTTTCCCCATGCTAATTCCTTGGTCTATCAACGCCTTGTGAATTTGTGGCATTGCTTCCAAGTAATACATCTCCGTTTTTAGTTTCTCAAAATTGAGGTTTCCATCTTCTTTTCTGTAACGATTAAAAAACGCGGCTTGATTCTCAGGCTCGGTTGCGATGGAAGTAGCGTACTTTGCCGCCTCTCCTGCGATTGGAATACGCATTGACAATTCATTATTCACAGGGATGTCGAATGAGTTAATTTCATTAACCGCAGGGACAGCCATTGCTTTGTAATCCTGTATTGCTTTTTGGTATTCCTCTTGTTTATTATGTTGCGGGGAAGTAGGAAGCCGCATTCCTTCCTGAAATTCCTTCAGCTTTGGAACAACTTGCTTCGCTTCCTTCCGTAGTAACATTTCTTCTCTTTTCTTTGAGATTGCAAACTCCTCATCCGAATCGAAGTCGTCTGCGTCTTTGCTTCCTGATAATACTGGGAAGTTCTGCTCAAAGTAAAATCCTATTAAATCGTTATCATCCCCATCAATGTACTTTAGCTTGTCTTTTAGTACAGCTATAGCACCCTCTGAGTTAGTGATGTTGATTTTGTCGTATTCTTTTGATTGCATGTCCCAAACAGATTGATTGATGTCTCCACCATTCTGCACTATGTCGTTTAGTTTTGCAATGCGGGGGTCTAGTGTGGGTACTTCTTTTGCTTTAGCTAGTTCCGCTTCTAGTAATTCTATTTTGTCCTTGTAAGGCTTTAAAGATTCTTCGTTTATTTCGGGGGTAACAACCTCTTCTCCAAAAGAAACGTTTATAATCCCATCTTCTTCTTTGGGTTCCTCGACAACTTCTTGGGTTGTTTCAGACGTAGTTTCTTCTACTTGCTCTGCCTCCTGTGTGGATTCTACCACTTGTTCTGTTGTTTCTGCTACCTCCTCAGTTGTTGTTTCTGTTGTGGTTTCAACTGGTGCAGCGGTGATTGTGTCTTCAGCTATTTTTGAAAAAGCCATACCCTTAAACGGGCTTTCAACAACTTCGCTCATATTATAAATTTTGTTTATATGCAAATAAAGTTTATATTTGTTTCTTATTTGTTATTGCGTTTTTATATAAATTATTTATGAAGTATAGAGAAACAGTTGATTTTAAAAGCGATGTGGTAGATTTTGGGGAACTACTTAGATTGGTTCGGCAGTCAAAGGGATTAACCACTCGTGAGCTTTCTAGTATGTCGGGGGTTACATCAGCCCATATTTGCAACCTAGAGAACAAGCATACATCAGCTACTTTTATAACGATGTCTAAACTGTTTAGGTCGATGGGGTATTCTATAGCAGATGCTTATGCTATGCTATAGCTCCTTTGGGTACGCCTAATCTGATTCGATCATAAACTTTGGAGTCTGCCCTTGGTATCCAATCGTTAAAGTCCCAGTTTATTTTCGTTGTTTTCTTTTCGTGGCGAGTCATTATTACAGCCAATCCTAATGCCATTACAAGGTCATAAGGGCCACGCTTCTCAGGGTTGAACTCCAAGCATTGCTTGATTATCTGCTTTGGGAATGTTCCGCACTCACCCCCCTCATCGTTCCCCACTCTATCTAATATATAACTAGTTACTCCACTTATTAGGTTTTCTACATTTTCCCTACTTGTGGTGGGGTATCCTTTTTTTGCTTTTCTAATTATCTCTTGCCGTGTTTCAAGTGGGTTCATCTCACAGTAACCGTAGTAACCTTTGTCCTGAAATGAGTTGAGTACGAAGCTGACGTTGCTTTCAATTAGAGCGGGGCTAGAGTAATAAACGCACTGCATAATCATGTCCTCAACTTGTGCGTTAGGGTCTGTTTGGCGGTAATCATAAAAACAAACTACTTGCTCTTCTTTCATACCATCTCTTGAGGGTTTGAGTATGGTTATTGCCGCGCCATTAGAACCCTGAGATTCATCTACAACCTTGCCATGACTGAATGGGTCAATTCCCGTATAGCAATCACTTCGTGTAGGGCGCTTCTGAGTTCCTTGGTAAATATCAAACCTGTTTCTGTCGTGTTCATTCGGCTGCCAGCATACATACCATCTTCCTTGGGGGTCTGGGTAGAAATCAACCTCAGTCCATCTACGACCTTGCTTCCACATGAAGTTACCTCTCACCCAATTAGTGCCGTTAGCCCCATCATTCCATATCTTCTGCTCGATAAGCTTTTGTGTGCTAAAGTTGTTCTTAGCGTCACTTGTCATCCAGCAGTCATTTATGCTCATTGGATACTTACGTCTGTACGAAAGAAGTGCATCGCCTTTTTGGCTGTCGTACATTCTTTGTTGGTATGCTTTGGATGCTTTAATGTCGGTGTAACCCCAATCGTCAACAAAGCTTACTTTCTTTTTCCCGTCTTCGCCTCTAAACCCGTAGTAGGCAGGAAAGAACAATCGGTACAAGTAAGAGTGAGTGAGTCCGTTTGGTAGTCGGTTGGTTGGGTCGGAAGCGTCTACAATGTTTTTAAAGAAAGCTGCGCCATACTTGTTTTGGTCTTCTACTGTTGAAGTGAGGATTGCCTTACCAATTACATCACTCCCATCAAATAGTGCCTCTCTTGTAATTTTCCAACGTTCTTCTACGTCTAATGTTCGCGGGGATTTACCAAGCTCATCTTGGAAAACATAACTTACGTACTCCCCATCTAATGCTTCCTCTTTAGAGTTCTCTGCGTAAATAACTGAGTTAAGTACATCTTGATAAACCCTGTCTTCCCTTGATTTCCCTCTCTGTTTTTTCTCCCCAAAAAATAACCTTCTTGTTTGAGTTGTTTCTTCTGTATCGAGCGGCTTAAACCAAAGAGGTACGTGCTTCCACGAGTCTACTAATTTCTTAAACTGCTTTCTAGCGTCATCCTCACTTTTACTAACTATTGCGAAAACGCTTTCGGGATTTTCTGTGCTATCCCAATATCCTGTAGCTAAGGCAATCGCTGTTTTTCCTGATCTGCGGAAACCTACATAACAAACTCCTGCGCTAGTATCATCTTTCCTAGCATAATCGACAGCATAAAACACATCCCTCTGCATATCTATAAAGTCGGGGTTGTGTCTACCCTTGCGCTTTATTCCGTTGACTTTTTTTGTTACGGGCATCTTCCAGTACTGCAAGGTGCAGTAGTGATGTCCTGTGATGTACTCTAAATTGTCGCCGTTAAAAAAGAAAAAGCCGTTTATCCTTCTATCCCATTCTTGTTGTACAAAGTCTAAGTATTCTTTAGATGGTATATCTTCTCTACCTAAAGCTTCCATCTTGCGAATAAACTCATCTGAGTAGTATGGGAATTTACGTCTTGATTTGGTTAATCCGTAGTTGGCTATGTTTTTTATGCCTCTTGGTTTTTCGGGACGGATGTAAGGAAAATCCCATATAGCATCAGGAACGTGTTTAGTCACTTCATACCTACGTTCGTATTCTTCGTAGGCTTTTCTACATTCCTTTTCTCCTTTTGAATAAGGCATTAACTAACTTCTATTCTGTCGTTGCTAGGTGTAGCGGGTTCTACTACTCCTGCTGACTTAGGTGCTGTTGTTTCTTTTTCTTTATCGAACCCGTAAGTAGCCTTAACTTGTGCCGACTTCTCTACTAACTCTTCTTTTCTATCGTACTCCTCGGTTAGTGTTTTTCTGTCCTCAATTCCTTTCTCGCGAATCTTTTGTAGTTCAGCCTCCATTTCGGCTTGTAATACCGCTATTTTAGCTTGTTGTATTGCAGCTTCTTTCTGAGACTCCCCTTGTAATTTGGCTTGTTGCGCTTGCATATCTATTTGCGCTTGTTGTTGTTGCGCGGCTTGGGCTTCTTTCTTACGTTTATCTACACGCATTTGGAAAATCTCCTCTGCTTTCTCAATGCTTTCTTTGGCTACCCGTTGTATCATGGTCTTGTCGTCCACTGATAATAAGCCTTGCTGCATAGCGATGTTAAGGTCTTCTCTCAGCTCTTGTTGCTCTAACTGATCTGGGAGCAGTTCTATCTCAATATTATACATCAACTCACCCAAATCTTTTGCTTCAAGCACAGCAAATTCAGGTTCACTCAATAAATCTCTTAACTCATCGCTTAGTGTTCCCTCCTTAATCGCAAGCTGTTGGTAGTATGCACATCTTTGAGCTATCTCTTTTATCATGTGTAGATAGCCTGTTTGCAAGTATCGGATGCTTGTTTTGTGGGCGGCGATTGCTTGGTTCTGAACCCCCACTAATGCTTTTTTATCGGGCTGAGAAGCATCTACAGCGTCATTAATACCAAGTATCTCTTTTACCTTTTGTAGCTCGTTGTTGTAAAGCATTGCAAAACGCTCAACAGCTTGGTCTAATGTGGATGGCTGAAACTCTATTGGCTTCATTCCGGGCTGCACAATAGGGTTTCCCATTTCGTCCCTAGATGAGAAGTAGTAATTACCAAAGGCCGACTTCATGTCAGCAATATCCTTTGGCTTTAATCCTTCCATTCCCATTCCTTTTATTGCCTCTACGACTGAGTATATGTCTACGGCGTGTCCGGGAGGGTCTGCTAAAGAAATAAAATGAAGCATCTTTAGTTGCAACAAAATCATCGTGTCAATATGAGGTCTCACTTCCTCAGTCAACGACTTATTTTCCATGTTTAGGATATTTGCCGCGTAGAACACATACCCAAAACAAGGTTTGTTGATAATTTTGTTTTTCTTCACCTTGTAGGCTACACCTTGCTTGAGTCCCCATTCCATCATGTATTGGGTATTCATTACTCGGCAGCCTTTGTAGATTCTCTCTACTATTCCTTTGTGTGCTTTTTTCTTTGAGTTTTTGTCTTTCGGGGCTTCGTAATCCGCGCTGCGCTTTTTAATATCGAAACCACCAGTGCTTAATTCTTTTTCTACATAAGTTACTCTGTCAGATTGTAGTGTCTCAAAATTAAGTACTTCGATAAGCACACTCTCAAGCCCCTCACGTTCTTCATAAGTGAGGTGGAAATAATTACGTGAGCCTATTTCTAAATTGTAGTCTTCTTTAAGCCTGTCACCTGCGTTCATTCTGATAACATCTAGTATCTGCTCATCATTTAGGTTGGGCATCCTTTCTCTAAACTCACCTACTGTTATGTAGCTTATATGGTAGCCCCAAGTCATGTCGGAAAAGTCATCATTCTCAACGTAGCTTGAACCAGATAACATTGGGTCTAGGTAGTCGCAGTAAAAGTTTCCCGTGTCATCTATACCTGTGTAAGCAGCCATCCACTGAATTTCAACATTGTCTTTTACGATCTTCTTTTCAATGTTGGGCATATTGCACTTAGAAAATGTACGTCTCACCAACTTCTCTATTGCTATTTCCTCAATGGTTTTGGTGTTGGTTTTTTGGTACATCTCTATTTCGTGCGCGTCCTTCGGGGCTTCATCTAACTCTTGGAAGTTTAATTGTTCGGGGAGAACTCCTTGCGCTTTGAGGTCATTAACCACCTTAGACATATTCATCTTCGCCAAGAGTTCGTTTTTCTTCTTCTCGCGGCGGGAATGACTATGACTATCAAATACCTCTACCTTAGGTTTGTAGGGGTGAGAGTAAATCGTTTCTTGGGTGATGCGAAGTTGCTTGGGAACAGGTGTGGCTATATCGTAAGGAAGTGTCGCCCACTCATTATCTGTTGGGAGTGCTAGTGGCTTTAGCTTGTCGATGTCTTGCATCCCAATAGCGTAACGCCTATTCTCTTCCCATCTATCTTTTCTGTTGGTATATGATTGTTGGGTTCTTTCTGCGTAAGCTATAATAGCCTCGGAGTAACGTAGACCCCAATTTGGTTTTAGCTTTTCTTCGGGGTTATCAAGTTCGTTTGGAAATAAACCAATTGTAGTCTCTGACACAAAAATTCGCTTTGTGAGCAAATTTAATATCTAAGCGTGTTATGCTTGTTATTGTGGTAAAATAAATGAGGTTACAACAATGTATAAAGAACATTAAAACGGTTCTTTATACGGGTGTTAGCATTAATTACCATAAGCTGTTCTCTTCGTTTTCTGCATCGAGTTCTTCAAGCCTTTTCACTAATAATTCCCTGAAGTCAATCAACCAAATATGGTTGCAAACCATAAGAAGAAGCGGCCAAATCAAAATAAATAGAAAACAGAATATGCCCATTAAAGCCATCTCAAATCTCGTTTTAAAGTGTCTATATATTTTCATCATAATTTGGTAACTAATGCTAACAATGTGTATATTGCATAGCCTATCGGCATACGCACCATACACAATGCATTATGCTTCATATTGTCAGGCAATAGCCTTACGTTTTGTAGTAGAAAGTCAAGGTTTAACCTGACTAAAAAGATACGAAGCATAGGGGTAGGTAGTAGATAAGCAGTCGTTAACTTTCGCCTGTGCACAACGCTACCAATTTTAAAACTCACTGCCTCGTTCCCCTACGTTTCATATCAGTTTCCGTTGTAAACATAGTAAATTAATTTGTATCTAAATCAAAAAATATGTCTGTGTGTTGAATCTCATTACTGTGTTTTGGGATAATCTGTGTCGAGTATCCGCAATAAGACACCCCGAAGTTAGTGCTCACCCACGCGCTAGGAGGGGCAAACGACATGAAGTTTCTATAATCAAACTTCGGCTCCCTATCATAACCAACCTGATGTAGGTCTCCTTTGTCTACGTGAATGTAGGGTGATGTTATTTTATAGTGGTCTATGTATTGCCTAACGTAGTTTTTGAGTTTGTCATTCATGTGTAGCGGCCAGTTCTTTGTCATGGTCGCCTTATCTTTCCCGTGGGTAATTATGAATGTATGCTTACCGTACTCAAAGTGATCTACTGCTTTAATTATATTTATGAACTCTATGTCGAAGTACAGTCTTTCCAGAACCATCTTAATGGCTTGGTTTGCACTCCACCCCCAGTCTCCACTGTGATTGCAATTTACTGCGTTTCTGAAAACGTATTTATTCGCACCTTTTAGGTTAATGATGTCAATGTAGGTTTTTAACTTGTTGTCGGCATAAACCTTCCATGATTCTTTGTTACTCATGTTTTGGGGTAACTTGTGACCCATGCGAGTCGTTTCCCCATTATACCCATCTATCCCATCTCCTAAGTCGTCAATGAATATGGTGTCAAATATTCCGTGGTAGTCTATTTCTTTTTGTAGCGTACCGAACAGGTGAGCTAAATGATTTTGAAATATCTTCTCATTGTATCTAAATGAAAAAACTGCATCTTCTGAATACGGATTCATCCCCACATGGCAGTCTGATATTACTGCTCTTAGCGCTTGCTTCTTTTGGGGTTTGGGTAGATTTAGTTTGCGGGGCTTTAACTCTTTTACCGAATCCTCAATCCATTCTTGGATTGTATCTCTCGATATACCCCCACCATCAAATAATGGATTCTTGAAGTGTAGGCTTGCATGTTGGTTCTTTATCCAGCCGCTAGAAATAGATGAAACAGGAATGCCCTCAGCTTCCGCCTCCTTCTTTATCCTTCTGTAATTATCAACTAACTCCGCTTCGTCTTGCTTTAGTCTTTTCCTAATACTTTTACCCATGTTAAAGTGTTTGGTAACTTATCTCGTAAGTTGCGTATTCTGTTTCATAATGATAAACCAATTCACCTATTACATCTTGAGTGGTTAAGTGCATATTGGTGAATATGTTGTAAAACGATTGCATTACTTTCTGATCTTTTTAAGCATATCCTCTAATGTTCCCGCTCCTGCTTTTCTTTGCTCTTCGCGGAGTTCAGCTTTCTTGCCAGCATCTATATTACCCCACATAATCTTCATTTCCTCAATCATCTTGGGGGTTATGGTCACAAACTTTACGTAGTTGTTAAATATCTTGTCCTCAGAATCTATGGTGATTTTTGTGTCGTTAATGTTCTGACACAACTCAATAAACTTAGCCTGCATTGTTGCGTAAGCCATAAAGCTAGGGTCTTCTGTTACCGTGTCGTAAAATTCTTGTAGTTCCTTACAATCCATGATTTTAGTTTTGCGCGATGCCGTGAGTCATGTGCATTTCAAATAATCTTCGGTAGTATTCTGATCTATCCTCGTAGTGTTCGGCTCGTTCCATCCAGAAATCTATAAAGACTTTTACTTCTAGCTCTACGTAGTGAACGGAAGTTATTAGCTCACCATCGTCACCTTCGTAAGAAATGTAAACTTCCTCCATGCTATCTGCTTTAGACGAACTTACCATAAAAACTAATCTTCTCTGTTATTACGGTTTCTATTCCAAAGTATGGATGCCACTCCTTTATCGTCCCATTTTGGTGTGAGTCTGTATCTACTTAGTGCGGCGATGACACTCACAAAGTCTGCAATTGTCTTTGGTCTATAAACAGTTCTGTCGATTGAGAAGTAATCTGTTTTGACCTTCTTATCTATCTCTATATTGTTTACTTTCTCGGTTTTTATCTCAGTATCTTGGTGCCAGATAAGTTGCGCAGGAACTTCAAATGTAGAAAGAACTACTAGTCGGGAAAAGGGTTGGCTGTAAACGGAGTAAATGTTGAGTAACATCTTTCTCCTTGTTGTGTCATTATTAGCGGTCAATTCACCGATTGACTCTATTAAAGTTTGCGTGTCCATGAATATTTCTTAACTTTACGCCCATAAATATAAGAAATAAAACATACAATAAAATGAGTGTTGAAAAATTTTCAGTAATTGGCAATAAGTATTTCGCAGTAGAGGTAAAAGAGGGGTTTGACAAGTTCAATTTGGGTGATACAGATATTAAAATCGAAATGCGCCCAAGAACAGGGGTGGGCAAGTACACCAACTTTTCTAACCATGTTAAAATTATTGCTAGGACTGAAAATGGGAAATACAGTATTGGTGACCATGTGTGGGTTTCAAATAAGGTTGTTGATAGCTCGTTTGTGGCAGGGGAAGAGTTTGGCGAGCATAAAGGCGAGAAGATTTATCACTTCCCCGAAGAGGGTGTGGCGTTTTTCGGGGATGATATTACAACGGCAAAAAGCGAACATTGGGTTCTAGCGAAACATAAAGAACACTCCATAAAAGAGCAAAACGGGATAGCGATAGTGGAGAACGAAAAGCACAACGTTCTCACTGTGGTAAATAGTGGGGATGACTCAATTCCTGTTGGTGCTTATATAGAGTTTATAAGAACTAAGCGGGTAGAGTTTTGGCAAAACGAAAAACAATACTGGGCGATTCTACGCGACCTTGTTACCTCAGTTAATGGTGAGCCTTATGGGGAATACTACAGGTTAGATGAGTTTGATGAGTTTGAATACGAAGTTGGCGGGATTGTGATAAAAGGAAATAAAGCAGCGCAAGCTAAGTACAGGGTAGAACCCACCAGATATCAAAGACTAGCCCAGTTGATTAACCCCAAACTACCTTATCATAATAAGGTGGCTATTGCCTATCAGACAAAGAGAGATGCTAAGTTCTCAAAACACATCATATACCTTGTTGAGTCGGGTGATATTGTAATGAACTTTAAGTTGCATAAAGGGTTGGTTATTGACTAAGGGTTTTTACTATCAGTAATTGGGTCTTCCGTACCAAGTTGAGGTGATAGCATCGTGTACGCTTGTTGTACAACCCCGTCAATTAGTTCTGGTGGGATAGCGAAGTACTCGTCCTCACCGAATTGTTCTCCTACCTGTACATACTGAACTATCAAGCTACAATTATCCTTCTCTATCCCGTATATTCTTAGTGTGTCCTCAAATGGTGTGTAATAGGGGTCGCCCTCCATGGTTAACGCTCCCTGACCTCTGAACATGGTGTTGTGGCTGATTGTAGCGGGGAAGATTTCTTTTGCGGGGTCACTCTCTAGTATTACCGTAAATATCCCGCTCCCATGCCCTCCTATTGATAATGGTCTTGTAGGTAGTTGTGCTTTATGGTAGTTTCCAGTGTTTTCGGCTACTACAATTTTTTCACTAATAATATCGAAGGGCATTGCGGGTTCCCCTGATGCTCTTAACTCATTTACATACCTTACAATGGCCTCATCCCTAGCTTCCGCAATAGCTAGGTTAGCATCTCTTTGGGTTGCTCTAGTTTCTACTAAAGTTTTACCAGCATTAAGCATACGAAGCACTCTTTCACCGAGCTTGGAGAGGCTGACAGGATGTGGTGTTGCCATTAGTTAGTGGGGTTTCCTTGAAATTGAATTAGGTTTCTTGTTGTCGCTTGGAGCAGGTAGGGTTCTCGTATTTCTATTCCTGCGTATGAAAGTATTTTGTTTAGTAGTATGTTTTTGAATTTCTCTCCCAGTGTAAAGTCCGTTGACAGGTTCGGGTCGAATACTGGGGGTACTGCATCTGTGCCTACCCATTTTGGTGTGGGTGGTTGAAAGTAGTAAGTGAGCTTAATTCTTTTTACTTCGCTTGGCTCTATCTTTAGCCCCGCGACTGTCTCGCTTGCTATAGGGTAATCTGGCTGAGGGTCTACTATTTTACTTCTTAGTCTCTCACCCCTTTCGCTTGTCCCAATATAGTCTATAGGCCACTCGTCAAATGACTTTTTATCCGCGTTCCAAAAAACGGAATTGGAATCAAGATATATGAAATAGTCGCTAGGAAGTTCAGCTAGTCCACCAACCACATTTATAGTAGCTGTCCTCACTATGTCTGAGGATAGGCTTATTACTCTTTGATTGTAGTCAGCTAATTGGCTTAGTTCGTTTATAACCTCGTTCTGAGCGTAGTCACAGTACTCACTAAAGTTGGTTGCGTTGAAATACCCCCCTGACTGATTTTTATTGACAAACTGAAGGAATACTATGTAAATCTCATTTATGAGCATGTGTTTAGTCGTTTGAGCTTACTAGTGTTAGTTCTGTTTGTAATTCCGAGTAAAAGTCGGTAAGCAGTATTTCATCTGCTGTTACTGTTTTGCTTGCTATGATCGGCCCTGTGCCACCCCTGAATTGAGAGAATGAAAAGGTAACTTGTTTGTCCGTGCTCGTAGTTGTAAATAGAAACCTGTAGTTGTTAAATTGCTCTATGTTTGAAACTGCTATAGTTATGTTCTCCAATACATTTACCGATACAGTGCTTCCTAATGATAAGTCTACTGTTAGCAACGCACCGTCTGTCGTGACGCTTTGTCTTTCCGCAACGGGAATTACTGATGTCGCCCCGATTTGCCTTGGGGTGCTATCTAAGCAATTGCAATCACAATCAAGTAATTTATTGAATCCCTCAATTAACCCACTAAGGTCGTCCTCAGCGCAGCCGAGTCCGTTTATGATTTGAAAACCAATTCCAGTTGCAGTCCAGTAAGTTTCTTGAGCGGCCACTCTATCACCCGCACCACAAGTTGTATTTTCTAGTATTTGATACTGATTGTTAAGGCATGAATAAATACTACATTCATCTACATAGAAAATTGTAAAAGGTCTATAGACTTGCTGTGCGTTTACAATTATCTGGTCAGTGAACGTGTAGGTTAGTAGTATAGTGTATTTTAACTCATTCCCCCCCGTGAAAAAACTATTGTAACTTACTTTTTGAATATTGTCAAAGGTGTTTACAATGGGGGTTAGGTTTTCTGGTGGGTAAAGAACAAACTCCGTGTCCCTATCTGCTGTGGTTCCGTTTATTTGGTAGGTCTGCCCATCTGTGATTGTTAACTTAGGTGTTCCGGGGTTGTAAGGCGTGGTTACTGAAGGCGTGTTTTCAGTAAACTGAAAGTCAGTAGTAAAAGTACCTTCTTCAAATCCGTAAGCTGTATCAAAAGCCCAGTAAACAAACTTAGCAGTTATAGTGTAGTTTCCGCTAACTATTTTCCCATCATCCCCCGTTACAAGTGGTACGTAAGTGTTTATGACCACAGACTCAGTTGTTGCTGGATTTGCGTTAGGAGTAATTGTTATTTCGGGGTTAGATGGTGGGCTAACCGTACTAGGGCTGTCAAATTCAGCGTTCTTATAAGCGTTTTCCCCCTCGAAGTCTACACTAAGTAATGCAAATATATCTAACGGTGTATCCCCCCATCCTGATAACTGAGGTGATATTAGTTCCTCAATTTCTAGTGTGAGGGTGTTGTTTTGACTTGACGCGGGGAGAACTAAGCTCTCCGTTGATAAGTTGAAATCTCCTACAAAGAATTTAACTTTAGCGGAAGAACTTGTAACAGCCATTTTTTACGTTTTTGTTTGACGTAAAAGTAAGTCGGCTACCGCTCGTTTTTGTTATTGTAAATTGTTTTTTTGGTCTTCTGCACGCTGCATAGCATCATCTACCTTGCGGATGGTTTCGATGTCTTGCTTCTTTACCATCTTTTTGATGTAACGCATCATTTTTCGTCTATTTCTTCTTGCTTCACTCATATCTCTAACATTAAATCATGTGTAGTTACTTCGTATGCTGATTCCCCGTGTAGCGGAAGGTGGGCACGGAATGTTGCGTCTTTAGGGTCTAACACTAAAACCATTGGAAACTCGGTCATTGTTTCATCCCCGCCAAATATATCTTTATCCCTCACCTTATCTACACTAACTTTAGTGCTGTACTTGTCCTCACCTTCTCCTTTTGAGTTCCTGTCCACTACCATTGTCATGTGAGCTTTATTTGGGAACGTCCCACCGCCTTCGCCGTCTACATCAGTCGGCATTACGCTGTTTCTTTGTGCCGCCGAGTTGGGATGAGCGGTAAGGAATACGCTAAAGTGCTTGTCGCTAAACATTCTTATCTTATTCGCGCTGTCAACGTGATACTGAAAGGTGTTGCCAACGTCAGGAACGCTCACAGCGTTGTATGGGTCTATAAAAAAACCATCAAAATTATGTTCCTCGTTTAAATCTTTAGCTATATCTAGTAAATCTGATATTGACCAAGACTCGTCATAAGGTATAAAAACAAAATGTTCATCAACAAAGTCTCCCGCCATTTTTAGTTTAGCTTTGTTTGTTTTGTAAGCGTTATCCGATCTGTCTCTCATGTAAAAGCTAACTAATTGGTTTCTCATAGAGAATGGGCTGTTCTCAATTCCGCATATTAAGTACTTTGCATTGTTCTTTTTAGAGTCTAGGCATAACAAGTATAATACTGTCGCTGTTTTCCCCACTCCGCGCTTTCCGACGATAAAGGTAAATGAGTTTTTTCTGTACCGAATAAAGGCATCAAAGTTTGGGATTCCTATACCCCTACCCATTTCCACTCTACCTTCAAATATGTCCTCACTTTGCTTTATCATTTCGGAAGGCTTAACTACAAGGTTTTTTGCATCAATTTTTTTCTTTCGACTCATTCCCTTTATTCTCTGACTAATCTCCTCAATATCAAACAAAGGTTTTTCTTTCCCTGCACTTATCCCATCTCTAATTGCCCGCTTGCTTTGGTCTACTTCGCCTCCCCTTTGTTCCGCAGCCATGTCAAGTGCGAAAATTGCTTTGTCCTCATCTAATTGTCCTGATGAAATGTAGCCTCCCGCTATGTAGCCACAAACGCAAGCCGTGTGCTGTCTTTCCCCGCTAGGTGCTGAGGACATCATTTTAGATAGCTGTGCTAGGACTTTTACTTCTGTTGGTTTCTTTACTTCGGGGTGACTGTACTTCTTTAGCATTTCTCTTGTGAATACTTTAGCGTTTTCGTTAAGGTATAAGTTTGGGTCATAGGATACGTAACACAATCGGTTTATGTTGCTCCCACTCTTGTCTTGGTGGTAGTTCTGTTCGAAGAACTTGAATACTTGCTTGTACCGCTCCTCAGTAGTGTATTCTTCTACTCTTATGAGTGCTTTAAACTTCCCCCCACCGCTGGGGCTCTCAAAACAGGCGTAGGTGCAGCTCCAATTTTGCATCCTTTGTCTTAGCGCGGGTAAATCTTTTCCCTCGTCAAAATCTAAAATCATGAGACCTGAATGAGAAACAAATCCACCTTTAGAAGTGTCACTAAACTTCCCGCAAAAGGTAACAACAGGTAAGGTGTTTTTTAGCTTGTGCCGCTCTTTCTTATCAGGGTTAGACCTTATGTTCTCAATTGTTAATTTATGCTTTTTCTGAGAAATAAACGACCTAAGAACCTTACTTGATTCTTGATGGCTTGGGGTGTATCTATCCTCTTCGCCCCAAGTTTTGAATAAGCTAACAATCACTCTTCGCCCTCCTTATACCCATAACTCCAAAATTTTAGTATTCCTTTATTTGTGTATAGTGTAATGTTCCCATCTTTGTGTAGGGTGAACTTTTCTATTGTGCAGTCCTCTGGCGTTTCTATTTTGCAGAGGCAATAGTGAGCGTTTAGGTATTGAGGCGGCTTTTCTTTCCCCCAAGAAACAGTCTCGTGTTTCCCATTCTCCCGCAATCTAAAAACAAACTCTGAGAACGACAAGTCTTTTAACTCACTTCTTTTCATGACTCAAAAGTACAAGAAGGGAATTGATTGTGCAAGAAAAAGCCCCGAAAAATTAATTCCGAGGCTGTGAGACATGGAAAAAAATAATGATTACGAAAAAGACAAAAAACCTACGCCTCTCATTTCTGCGGCTCCAACTTCTGCTTTTCTCTGTACTCCCGAACTCTAGTTGCCGAATCAAGCTCTCTAATCTTTCTATTCACATCAACTAGATCGAATATGTCTGTGTCGTTTCCTCCCATTACCTATCGCAGAATACGTATTTAAAATTAATCATTTCTCATTGTTTTAGTAAAAGTAATAAATAATTTTTTTACAACAAAGCATAAAAAGCATTAAAACAACTTTTTACACGACTGTTGTAAAGGTAGCAATAATTTTGTTTATAACAATAACAATGGATAAAATAATTTTTCGTATCATTGCAAAAGTTTCCTTAATTAATTACCTTTACGGCGGGTAGAAAGGCATTTGCCCGACTTGGATGCACTGTCGTGAAGGAAAGGAAACTTTTACAGCATCAGGTCGGGCTTTCTTTTTGAAGCCCCGTCAATTACATATAACACCCATTGCAGTTTGACATCTCTCGACTGCGTTAACAAAAGGGAGCAGAAATAAGGAATGGGTGCTACATACTAAACCTTGGTTTCGTTAGAAAATAAGTGTGAGCAATGGCATAAACGATACAACTCACGACAGGGAGCTGGAAACCAAGACCTCAAAAGGATGAGCAGAGGTGCAGAGTCCTCCACTAAGGGTGGTTACTGGGTAGGAATTGTTTAGTTGTAGTGGCGCGGAACTTAAAACCTCCCGCAAACTAAGGGTTCCCTGGGTATAGGGGAGGTTGTGTCTAGTTGTTAATCAAAAAATAAATTCAACGTTTTCTTTGTCGCAATGTAAATAACTATTACCTTAGCGGAAAATCGAGAAATGAAATTAGACGAAAATTACTCAATTACGAGAAACGCTTACAACGTTATTCTTAGGTACGAAAAGGAGGGTGTTATAAACGAAAAAACAGGTAAACCAGCCGTAACTACGAATGAATGGTATTACAAAAACTTAGAGGATGCTCTAAACGCTTACGTTGACAAAGCGGCTGATGTGAACAACGAAGATGTTGGTGGTGTTTTAGAAAGTTTATATCACTTGCGGGAGGTTATTAAGGAGGTTTTAGCATGAGTAAAGACCTAGAAGTTACCATAGAGATTCCCATTAAAGCTTGTTCTCAAATTTCGCCGCAAGCTATGGCTACCTACACCTTACTCTCAGTATTAGTAGATAAAGGAAATGGGATAAAACCAGATGAGGCAATACTTATGGTAGAGCAGTACTATGGAGTTGCTACTTGTAATGCGGCAGTAGCAGAACTAAACCAACACGGATACGTAAAAATAGAAGAATAATGGAAGCTAAGGAGAAAGCAATTGAGTTGCAAGAAAAATTTAACGCTTACGACTTTAATGACGTTGACATTTCCGTAGAACTAGCCATTATTTGCGTTGATGAGATTATGAAATCAGTAACCTACTCTAAACCTATGGATTGGATTTCGCAAGAGCAAACCCATTGTTACTGGAAAGAAGTAAAGAAACACTTACAATAGATGTTATGACCCAATCAGAGAAATGGATAGAAAAGGGATTTCGTTTTGCTTACTTCCCCCGCGAAAAAGACTTACAACACGCTTTTAACTTCCGATTCGTAGAGACGAACGTAGAGAAAATAAAAGAAAAGTTGAAAAACCCTTTGCTACAAGGAAAAGAATACGTAATTTTAGACCTCAAAACAAATGAAAAGGTATGGGTGAGCTAACTCTACAAAAGAAGATTGAATTACTTCTTGAGCACTTAAAGACTGATAGGGTTAAAAAGAAGTACGAGGATGCAATTAATTACTACAATGAGAGTAAGGAAGACCCTAATGCGCTACTTTCAGTTAAAGATGACCTCAATTCCCTCATGTTCTACTTAGCTGAGTTGATTTCTAAAGCTAAGGCGCTTAGGTCAGAAGCGGCGGCAGAAAGCGAAAAACACTCAGCCGATCTATTCATACACTATAAAAGCGAAATAAACGAAACAACAGGAAGGCTTTATTCAGATGACATGGCTAGGTACATGAGTAGGGGGATGAGCATTGAACACAAGCTTAATGAGATATTCGCACAGAAAGCAGTAGACGAAACGTACAGGATTTATAACTACTGCAAAGATGTTAGAGATAATTGTACGCAGGCAATCTCAATACTAAAAGAAGAGATTTATTCATCAAGGCAACAAGTCTAAAAGTTTGTTGAATTGAAAATTATAACAAGTATGATAAACGATAATATATTTAAAGAAAAACCCCAAGCTACGGTAGAGGAAATGAGGAACTTTGCTCAGTATGTGGGGGAGCAGACAGGAATTGATGTGTTTGCGGTTTCGCGAAAAAGACATACTGTAGTTCTCAGGCAAGTTCTTATGGCTTTATTTAGGGACAAAACAAACAACGCATTCGCTATAATTGGAAACGTATTCGGAAAAGACCATGCAACCGTAATTCATGCGGTGAAGCAGTGGGAGGCTGCTAGAAATTTAAGGGATAACCATAGTGTTGCAATGCAAAATTATTGGGATGAGTACGGGTCTAAACTTTCTGCTTTTTTAGTTTCTGGCGAGAACATTACAACATCTAACAAGGAAAAGGTGATTTCCCTCACTAGAAAGTTAAGTGGGAAGCATCGAGACTTAATTTCACTAAAATCTCAAAACACCCACCTCAATGAGTTAAACGATTCTTATATTAACGAAATAGGTGAGCTAAAAAAGCGTTTAGAGACTTGGGAGAGAAGGTGTTTAATCGCCGAAAGGAGGTTGTTATTGCTTTCTAAAGATGAAATGGAAGAGTTGCGTGAGATTGAGAAGCTAAACCGAGCAGCAGTTGCCTAAATTAGTAGTAATATCGTTCGACATCAGTAGGAAATGCACAGGCTACGCAGTAGGTCAGGGTGAAGTTGAAGCTTCGGGCTCATTTTCATGCAAGTCTCTAGTAGAGGCCAAGATTAGATTTAAAATGTTATTAGACCTGTGGAGACCAAATTGCGTGTTTTACGCAAAACCGACTAGGTACTACGCCGCAATAAGGGCGCAATCAAAAGTAGAGGGAGTACTAGAGCTAGCAATAGAAGAATACAATAGCATGTTCAACAAAAAATTAAAAGTAATTAATAACTTAGTAGACTCCCAATGCAAAAAACAAGTCCTCGGGAGCGGCAAAGCAACAAAAGAGGATATAAAGAAACACTACGGCAAAGAATCAGAAGATCAGGCAGACGCGCTTATGTTCTTTGACTACGCAATTAAAATGTTACAAGAATCATGAAAGGAATCCAACTAAATACTAGAATAACAACCTCATTATCAATGGCTTGTGCTATTATAATGGCAGTACTAGCTGTTTATGAGAGTTGGTCACAACATCATCTAACCTCGCTAGACCCATTATTATACGCTTGTATGGGCTTGATAGTACTTACTTACGCTTTTGCCTCGGCAGAACACCCTGACGTTAAGTTGATCGTTGGTTTTCTCTTTGGCGCGGAAGTTAGAATGGAACATCTATTTCGAATAAACGCCTATTTATTTCTTGGAGTTCTTATCTTTGGGGCGAATAACCCGGAAACATGGATTCAGTTCTTACATTTCTTTTTTACGATAGCGGCGATAGCTCAGGGATACTTCACCATGTGGTTGTGGGCGAATAAGATTCTAAACTTGGAAGCTGGAAAAATAGACAGCGATGATTGGTCTTGGGTTTCTGTTGTGCTAGGAACAGAAATGGGAATCGCGGCACTAGTCATAGGATTTACAACAGACATCATAACCCTCTCATGGGGAGAAGTAGGAGCAGCAATACCATTAGCCATTTTTATGTTTATAACCGTAAAGAAAAAATAAAATGATACAAACATCAAAAGCTTACAGAACAAAGGACGGTCAGAAGGTGCGTGTTTACGCTACTGACGGAGTTGGCTATCACCCAGTGCACGGGGCTATTCTCACCTCTAAAGGATGGATGCCCGCTTCATGGGATGAAAACGGTAGAGCATTTAAACCCCACCTAGAGTCAGAACTAGACCTCATTGATGAGTCGCTTTACTCAGATAACAACCCAGCAACTATTTGGATAGCTCATAATGGCGATAGTGTTCAATATGCTTCGGGCGAAGGGGAGTTAGACCCTGATTTTGATTGGGTGGAGTATAACCGAGTTAACTAAGCAACATGACATTTATAATACTATTATCCTCACTATTTATTGCATCTTCTATAAATCCTAATTACCTCAATCAATTTGAGGGAAATGAGTGGATGTTCTTAATCTTTAGTTCTTACGCCGTAAGTTTTGATCTAATTCAATTGTTCCGCCGCAACAAACGAAAGTAAAAACATGCAAATAACAATTTGATTACTCACAGGATTCTCGTCCTCATTCATCTACTGCCTCTACAGATGGGGCTGGAAAGTAAAGAGCATAAACAAAAACGATTGGTTAGCGATTGCAACCCTCACCCTTTTTGGCTATATTGGAGCCGTATTGTGCCTTATTAGCTAGATTTGCTACAGGAAAGATTATTAATTATACTAATAATGTACTATATAATCAAAGGAGAAGTCATACCTTAAAAAATCACTGATTTTATGTATCACAAGATTAAAAAAAAGGATTAGATTTTATTTTTTTTGTGGGGAGAGGGGGTGAACTATACCTACACTAACGGGGGTGCGTCAACTCCAGCGAAACCCCCCGGGGGGAGTCAACCAAAACCAAAAAGACAATCTCCATCGCATTAGAGCAAGTTCAGTTATTATTTATAATGAGTCTAACTATTTCCTTGTATCTTAGTGTTTACGGTGTACATAGTTAATATCTATTAGCTCATAGATAATTAATATGGTAAATTGCTATCTTTTATTTGTGCAGTTCGTTCAACTGATTTATGTTTGCATAAACAAAACGAAACAAAATGAAGTTCACCAAAGAGCACTACAAAAACCTTTTAGACTGTATAGAGTCAACTAACATTGACTTATCTAATAGTCTCAACCATTACTTATCTAATAAAATTGGCAACAACCCCGAAAAGCGCTTTTTATGGGATGTTTTTTGGGCTAGTAAGTACTCGAATATTCATAGAGAAGATTCTCAAAACTATTTAGATAGCCATATTGAGACCGCCGTAAAAAGAGCGGTAAAAGAGCTAATTAAAACAGAAAAAGAGTTACTCGCCGCCAACTAAAACCCTAACTTACTGAGAAAACAAAATAGTAATGACACTAAAAGAAAAAGCAATAAGGCAAAACAACTATAGAGAATTCGCAGCTACATGTTCGGACTCTACTATTGTAAGGGGTGAAAATTGCGACTATAAGTTTTGCCATATGTTTGGCGCCAAAACTTTAATTTATTGGCATAAAAGCGGCAGAACATCGACGAGAAACGGATTCAAATCACCATTTTAAAACAAAATACAAAAATAATTTGAACATGGAATTTTCAATATTTACAACCGATTATAAGCTTTTTTCATGCGGCCTTAGCAAGTCAATGGTTCTCTATCTTTTCATAGAAAAGAAAGCCGCGGAAAACTGCCCAATAATAAGGGACTCTGAAGGCCTAGACATGAATTTTAATGAATTCCTATCTTTTTACGCCCCTGAATTTATTTAATCACCTTTACACTAACAAAACGCAAGACGTTGAGAATATAACCGGGTGAAAGGCCGACCAGCAGCCAAGAAACCTCAAGCCCCTTAATTGGGGCTTTTTTATGCCCTAGAATTAAATTTCACGCCTATTTTTAGGAATCCAATAGGGGTTAAAACGCTAATTGACTGTAAAGCAGGAAACTAATTTGTCTCCACCCCGTGCAACAACCAGACCAAAACACGTTTAAGAATCCAATAGTTATGCTTTAATATGCCTATTTAGGGAGAGGTATTGTCTAAATAATACAACCCCAAAAGCTTCGCAAAACCAACTAAAACAACGATAAAAGCTCTAAATGGCTGAGAATTAGTTTTTTTCATTATAATATGGAAACTTTTTTCTGTTGCGATCTGTTTACGAATATATAATTGTTACGTTTCTCAGTTGAATGATTTATGGTTGTTTTGCCTGTACTTATATAGATTTTGCTTTATGTACTCATTTATTTAGGGGTTTATGTTTGTTTATAGCGCGGGGAGTCAATTACTTAGCTTCATGATATAGATTATGTTTATAGGCGCAGCGATACTTATAGAAAATAAGTATAGAATTAGCTTGTGTATTAAAAACACTGTTAGTACGTTTGACGTATATAATTAAAAACAAAACAAAATGAAAACTTCAGAACAAATTAGATTGAACAGATTAAACGACAGGTTAATTTCTTTACTAGATGACCCAACAGTAACAGTTGACACAATAGAGGAAGCCGCGGCAGCTATTAAGCAAGCAGAGCAAGACAAAAAGAAAGCCGAATTCAAAACTCGCTTAGATTCAGTGAATAAAGAACACGAAAGAAAGCGAAATTTGCTTCGTAAATGGTTAGAAGTTCAATTCCCTAAATATGAAGACATAACTAACCAAGACGGGAGTTTCCACTCAACTAAAATGCGAAAGGTTTACGGACTTGTTGAGCTTGTTACTGGTAGTTATGTTCGGGCAAAGTTTGAGAGCGGAAACTATGTGGAAATAAAAACGGGGCGAGACTCGTTCAGGCTTCTAAAGTCTGAGTACAAATACAACGAACCAACAAAATATATTCCCTTTGAAACATTTGAAGAGGCCTGTGAGTACAATGGAATAAAGCCAAAGAAAGTTTCTTTCTCAAATGCTTGGAGCAATGCCCAAAAAATAGAGAAGGAAGGCGAAAAAATTAGGGAGCTAATCAAAAAGCACGGGGAGAAAGTTAAAAGCTTGGATAAATACTTCTTGGAAAGTGAGAATTTAATCACTAGACTTTCAGAGGGCAGTCTATACACTAACAAAATTTAAAGAGATGGAAAAAACGAAAAGACTTTTAATATTGGAAAACTCTTTGGAGAAAAAGAAAAAACAATTTGATGAAAGATTGCAAAACCACTTTGATACAGTAAAACAAGCCAATGGGCAACCATTAAATGACAAAAGAAACGGGCAAGCAACTTTAAACAAATGGGAAAGGCAAAATGATTCTTTGCGAAATTTACAGGAAAGTATTGCTAAAACAGAAAGAGCAATTGAAGCTGAGAAAGGTAAAATAATAGAGTGCGAAGGTGTAAAAAATGACTTACCTAGCCCTATAATTGATATGATAGAAAACGGAACTCTAAACCAATGGCGAAAACATCCAAATACATTTTTTGTAAACGGTGTAGATAAAGCGCGAATTGTCTGGGATAGCAAGAAGAAAGTCGTTGCCCATAGGTACAGCAAACAAATAACAGATAAAGACCAGTGGAAATTGTTTGCTAAAACATACAACCAACTTTTTAAGGAAATAAAATAATTAATTGACATGAAAATCGAGACAATATATTGCGAAGTAGATAAATTATTCTACATAAAAAGAAACGGAGAAGAAATACACGCCCAAAAGAGCAGACCTAATGAAACTGAGTTAATCGAGGCGCTAAAGTCTGATAACTGGCAAGCTCGATTCGATGATATGAGGAGCGGAAAGAGAGTCCGAGTAAGTCGTAGAATTTATTGGGATATGCTTGGGAGCGTGCCTCCATTAAAACAAACCTCAAATAGTTTCTTTTGTGGTGAACCATATTCAGGAGATAAGCACTACTATTTTATAAGAGAAGAGGGCGGTAAAATATTCGGAGAACTTAAAAAAGTTTAGTTTTGTTTTGTTAGGTTAGCGCCTTGCCCCGCTTCGTTAGTTCGTCGCGGGGTTGAGGCGGTAGAAAACTTAACTTAAACAAATAATATGACTAGAAAAGAACAACTCAACAAAGAGCTTCAAGAAACTATAATTGAAATGGTTCCAATGAGGGAGGAAGAAGTAGTTCAATTTATGAGATCAAATTCCCCAGAAATTACATTCATGAGGATGAACGGCAAAAGCGCAAAGGAGATAGCCGAAAAACTACTTATAAACGCCCTAAAAGGGATTTAAAACAAAGAATATATGAATCATTCCTACAATTACGCAATAATCAAAAAGAATTATCCTGAATTGGAAAGGGAACGAACATTAATAGACAGTAGATATCTAAAATCCAAAAAGTATGCTATGATCGTTAAAGGGGTACATAAGGATGGTAGTGAAAATATTTATTTCATTCGCTATTCTTCTAAATTAGAAGAGTTGCAAGAAATAGCTAACGGATTCCCCTCTTGGTATAATTATCCAATGAGCCTATACAAAGAAATGCAGGGGAATATTTTACCAATAAACTAAAAACAAATAGAAATGAAAGAATTCACTATTTTCACCCACTCAGACGGTTTTAAGACCTTGAAACAATCTAACGGTAAAGAAATTCACTATCACCCGGACACTATTAGCGAAATGAATATTTATATCGCTATACTTCAGAAACGAGGATGGAATAAAGTAAATTTAGCTTAAATGAGTATTATTTTTATTGCATTGATAGTTTTTGCGCTTTCAATATACGGAGCTTTGTTGAAAGAATAACGGTGTGCATATGGCATCGGTTGAGGAACGAGGCTGGGCTATATGCGATGTTGTACCACGTTAAAGCGCAAAGGAATTATGAGCCAAGACACATTTGATACCATACTCGATTTCATGGCGGTTATTTCTTCATTGGCAGCCTTTGGATTGTGGTGGTCTCATCAACCAATAAAAAAAGACAAAGATGTATGAATACTCAATAGTAGGGTCGCACTACAAGTACCCTTGGAAAGAACACAGTTTTATAGTGCATG
>Ga0181380_1000124_pt1 | contig 32881 bp, 15 predicted proteins | sample 3SPOviralmetaG_FD_130116 | JGI IMG/M metagenome (GOLD analysis project Ga0181380, IMG submission 130116) | Marine viral communities from the oligotrophic San Pedro Time Series (SPOT) site, San Pedro Channel, CA, USA - 3 SPOT_SRF_2009-08-19 | ecosystem: Environmental > Aquatic > Marine > Strait... | reverse complement strand
TTGATTAAGTGTCCTCTGTTCTCTAAATGCTCAAAAACAATATCTTGTTTGCTTTGACCATGATAAGGAACAGCATGATGCTCTTCAATCATAATTTTTGTGACTGGACGCCATGCATCTGTAGTTGCATCATAGACATCAAAGTCACCAAGGATACGACCAAACTTACCCTTCATATCCTCACCCTTCTTACTGATCTGTGTACGTAACACTGGGTTAGGACCTAATAATTCTTTGAGGCGTGCTTTTGCCGCCAATCCAAATTTCTTTTCAACCTTGTCTCGTGTACGTGATTCAGGAGTATCGATACCCATAATTCTTACACGTTCTTTCTTCAACCAAACACCAAAACCTAGATCAATATCTACATCTACAGTATCACCGTCAACAATTTTTACTACTTTACATTTATAATCATACATATTATTTTATTCCCAGATGGTCCTCGTGCATTATTTGAAAGCGATACCCTCTATCAATACAATATTCTTGTGCTGCTTTCCACTTTGCGCTATTGATACCCCAATCCTTTACTTCACGGATGTAACGCTTTGTTGGTTTGCTTCCTGATTTTTTTGCAACAGGAGGCGAGCATTGATATTTTGGTTTCACTTCTATTAAAATTTTTTCTTTCTTGTTATCTTTATTTATCATCTCAACATAAAAATCAGGAAAATATCTATGCATCTTTCCGTCAATAGGTGAACGATACGGAATAACAATTTCTTCACTATTCCATAACAATACGCCAGGATGCTTATCTAAATAAGACATCAATTTTAATTCCCAACCACTACGATAAATAATATTTGTCGAGTCGCCTCGATATTTTTGTGGGTTGCGAGGTTTAAATTTTCCTTGGTAAGTCATAAGTCGCTCATATAAATAAAGTTATCACTTTATGTATTTATACAGGACAAAAGTAAATGGCAGAACCAATAACAAAAGCGATTAAAGGTGTTGCAGACAGTGCAGTCTCTAATATCACTAAAAATGTTAGTGAAACAATAGCATCAGGTCAAAGCGAAGACGCCTTAGTTCAATTAAATTATCCAGGTGTAATGCCTCCGCACCAAATGATCATAAAATTTTATGAGTATGAATACAGTGCTGCTGCTACAGGAAAGGCAAAATATGGACCTAAGTGCTCTATTGCAATGCCTTTACCTCAAAATTTAATGGAATCGTCTCGACTTAATGTTGCAGGATCACAGTTAGGTATACTAGGATCATTAACATCTGATATATTAGGTGGTGCAGTTGGCGGTGAAGCAGGTGCAAATATTAAAGCAGATCTTGCGACTGCCGATAAAACAAAGTTAGGAGAGTTTTTTAGTGAAGCATTTGCAGGTGGAATCGCAGCAGGTGCTGATGCAACAGTATTCATTACTAAAGCGCTCGCAGGAAAGATAGCACCACAAATAGGTCAAGCAATATCAGCATCAGCAGGATCCGCACTAAACAATCAAACAACGCTTATATTCGATGGCGTTGATCTAAAAATTCAAAACTTTGAATGGTTGTTCTCGCCAAAAAATGCTGAAGATCAAAAAAGATTAGATGATATTATCAGAACAATAAATTATTTTATTCATCCTGACTACAAATCTCCATTGAAAGGTCTTGATTCAAAAACTCTTTCGAGAACAATCAGCAGAGGTTTGCTAACATATCCTGCATTGATGCAAATAAAATTAGTTGGCGTTTCTGGCGGAATGAATTATGTGTTCCGAACTAATAAATTTTTGATGGCGAATCAATTTAATGTTGATTATACTGCAGGTGGTAGTGGTGTTGTTCTAAACAAAGGAGGCAACGCTGCTGTTATTCGTTGCTCGATGAACACAACAGAAAGCGAAATTCGTACTCGTGCTGACTATAGAGAAGGGTTGCCGGGTAACTTAGGCACAGATGAAGCAACAAAAGATCCATCTGATGATGCAGGTTCCGATACTCAATCAGTGTCCGAGATTAAAACTGCTCTTCAAGATGATCCAAGCGGTGATCAACAACCAGATCCTGTTGAAGAAAACGGTGCGCAAGACACAGGAGCAACAACGGGTGAAGGAGATGTAAATGATAGAGCAGTTGCGTATAAAGTCGCCTCCGGAAGTAACTCAAGAGGTCGAACGACTTATGATTTCTACAACGCCGCTGGTAAAAAATTAAGTTCAAACAATCAAGATCTTCGAAATCAATATCCATCCAAAACACAATTCCTTGCGAATCCTCCAGTCGATAGGTAACTTATATGTATTTTAAATCATTCCCAACAACAAATTGGAACGGACAGGAGATGGTTGATCTGTCCAGACGTGCAGACATCCTACAAAAAATTCAAGGTGACCCGACTGTATTCCTCCCATACACACTTAAAGAAAACGATACGATGGAGTCAGTCGCATATTATTATTACGGCGATGCAGGATTATCATGGTTGGTAGGAATGGCAAACGATATTATAGATCCTTACACAGATTTTTGGAAACCATTTCCTGTTCTCGAGCGTTTCATTGCTGAAAAATATGCCGAGGAATGCAAAACTGCTTTAAATTTATCATACACGCCAGAAGATATTCAGGTCATTGAATGGACAAAGAACGAAACCATACTAGACAACATAGTTTATTACGTTTCACTTCTGAATGACGATTTAAAAATTTCACGCAAGACACAGGAAGGCGGTAAGTATGCTTCTTCCGAGTTCGTTGCTCAAAGATATTATGATTACGAAGTGTACGAGAATGAAAAGAAAAGAAACATTCAAGTCATATCAAACGAGTACGTTGCTCAAATCATTGACGAGATGAAAACAATTCTAAATGACTAGTCCTAAGATACAACCTCATGCCGGCTATGTAGATGTCTCAAAACTTCTATTAATTTCTCATGAAACGAATGAAAGTATCGATATAACAGGCAACTATATCGAGATATCTATTAACGAATCGATACGCAATCCATACATTGATGGATACATTGACATAGTCGACTCATATGGTTTGATATATCCTACAGTTACAGACAATGCAGAAGGTAATTTTTTTCATGTGCGAGGAGAAGAGTATCTACATATAGAGTATTACGACTACGAAACATTTAACGATGCAACTCAACTACAAAAAGAAACTTATTTTATATACGCAATCGATGAAATATCCATGCTCGATGAACGTAAAGAGACAGGATTACAGTATAGATTATACTTTACATCAGCACAAAAGATCTTTTCTGATACAAAACAGATCAATAAAGCATATAGAAACATGCGTCATTCAGAAATGATCGAAAGCATCTATAAAGAATACTATAACGATCTAATCGTAGAGCAATGTCCCACGAAATGTAAGGCAGGAACCGCATTAAGTATAACAAAAGAGATAGAGATCGAACCCACAGAAGGCAAATACACTATAGTCATTCCAGGATTATCTCCAGAGCAAGCAATACAGATGATAGGAAGACGAGCGTACAGCGAAAAAAATTCAAGCAGTTTCTTTAGTTTTTTCGAGACGAGAGAGAAATTTTATTTTTGTACCTCGGAATACTTAGTAGAAAAGAATCGATTAAATTTAATTGATCCCTTGCATTCATTTGAATATTCTAACGGTCCAGATGACAATTCTCCTGACGGACAAGATCGTGCGCAGCAACTCATATCAAACGGCACCTTTCCGTCTATCAACTCGATGGAAGCGATCAAAAAGCAAGCGTATTCAGCACGTATCTCAGAGATCGATCTAGGCAATCGAGACATCAATCATTACTATTATCATTACAAAGACAACTATCTAGGTTACAACAACGTGGATGAACGACCACAGTTACAGAACTCTAAGAAGTTTATAACACAGACGACTGGAGATGTCAACCATATTGATGAAGGTTATGTATTTAAAGATTATAAGAATATTGGTGAGAACTACGAACGAGCAGCAAATTATGATAGAGAGTATCCTCACTATAAAGAAGGATTAAGTACGAAACCCGTTTTTGATTATTTCTTTAATAGTAGTTTAATGGGAGGGACTATTCCAGGTCGTGTTGCTTTATATCCAGGACAATTGATTGATATAACAATTCCAGAGTATACTGTATTGTCTATGAAGAAGCATGCGATGCGAGATAAATATTTTGGCGGAACACAAATGGTTGCGGGTATGACTCATAAGATAATTGATAATAAATGGAAGACGACTATATCTTATAGTAAATCATTACGTGGTGGAGGTGGCGAACCCAATAAACCAGGATCGTCTAGTCCACCGTCTCTTGACTCCACAACAACATCATCAGATATAACAGGATAATATAGTATGGCAGGTATTGGACAATTTACACACTTTGTTGGATTCGTAGTTGCTCGTGAGGATGGGCAGAACTTAGGTCGTGTTAAAGTTAAAGCATTAGGATTCCATGATCTTGATCCGGGAGTTGTGTCTGCCGAGGACTTACCATGGGCGCCTGTTGTTGATGGTACATATGGTGCGGTATCATCTGTGCCACTTGTAGGTGATTGGGTATTGGGTGCGTTCTTGGATGGATTCGAAGGACAACATCCTATTGTCTTGGGTCGTATCCCAGGCTATAACTCGCAGGCTCCTGCAGGTACTGATACTAATGGAACTGAACTTGCTGAATATACTGTAAGCGCTGATATGTTTGGTAAGTTTCCTTTACATCCTGCACAGGGGGGTGAAGGCATTGATGAGATAGAAGGTGTTATTGCGAGTGCGGTTCCTACAAGAACAAATGACGATGATTTATTAGATGCTTTTAATCGTAAGCATACAGAAGAGTTAAGCGGCATTCCAGAAAGAGATCTTGACAATCGTGTTATGTCATCTGTAGACGATCAACAATATATGTTAATGACAGAAGAAGGTCAATTACAAATTGTACATCACACGGGTTCTATTATACAATTTAATGATAATGGTGATATATTAATTAAAACATGTGGCACGAATGGTTTACAACAAATGATTGGTGGAGGTGTTGTAGAGGATACTGTTGGCGATGTGAATACAATGATTGGTCAAGATTATACATTAAAAGTTGACATGAATGGTAAAATGTACTTTGGTGGTGATCTCGATATTGAATGTGAAAACTTTACATTAACGTCTCGTGGCGAAACAACGATCAATTCAGGCGCCAAGATGATATTGAATACTCATGCAGATATGCAACAACAATCTGCCGCTGACTTTAATATCGTATCTGAAAGCAAGTTAAAAATACAATCATTAGATTTAACAACGCTTGAATCAAGTAATAATGGAATCTACTTATACGCTACAGGCGGTAATAATAACATAGATATGACTTCAGGTTCGATGAGACTTGCTACGGAAATAAAACCGAATGCGAAAGTCGAGGGTATTGCTGATGCCGATACACATCATTTAGGACAAATCGATATACAAAGCGCAAACAATTTACGTATCGAAACGAAAGGAACCCCTGCAGATACACCGCCTAGCAGTGCAGCGCTTGAGGACTCAGAAGGTTATATTGATATTAAGTCATCAGCAGGTATGCGTTTACAAACATCAGGTGGTGATCTATCAAGTATATCATCCGCAAATACATTTGTCAAGTCCGGTGCAACAACAAGTATGACTTCAACGGGTACTACAAATATTCATGCAACTGATAAATTAGCTATAGGATCAGCTGCTAATACACACGTTCGTGGCACACAAGTTCATATAGATGATTATGTTTATATGGCAAGTGGCGGTGCTGATACTGCGGGTACAATATTAGGACAACATTCTATACATGGTCCTGCATCATCTATATTAGCAGAAATCGCATCATTGACACGTACTAAAGACGCATCAGGATCAGATGATGAGAAAGATTTACAGAAAGCAGCTAGTGTAAATAAGGAAGCATTTAAAGAAGGTAATCTTGTATTACACGGTGCGGGACCTCAACCACCATCATCACAAGGTGAAGAAAAAGGTTATAAACAAAAAGATCAAGTAGGCACAATACCAAGTCCTGGTAATACGAACGATCCTTTATCAACGGAGACACTAGAAGATGAGTAATTGCCCATCACAATTTGCGCTAGCTGTTAAGGAAGCAGGCGAACCATTTGCTAATTTACTTACAGATGATGATCTTCTCAATCTAGCTGATCCTACGAAACGATTAAATACAGAAGATTTAAGTGCTGCTACAAAAGCATTGAATGAAAAGTTTGATGAAATGGCACAAGTTGATAAAGATGCGACTCATACATATGAGGATTTCGCAAAAGATTATGAAAAATTAAAAGAAAGATTAGATTTAGGACCGTTGACAACTCCCGAAGTTGCCATATTCGCATCAGAAACAGGGGCAGCATTAACGGATCCAGAGCCCGGACAAGTGTCATTAGACGTATCTGATTGGATTCCTGGTGCGCAAATACCGGCACCTGTTGTCTTAACACTTGGATTAATGTCAGGATTCTTTGATGATAATATGGGTAAATCGTTATCAGGAGGTCAATGTGCGCAGTTCGGATTAGCGATTGCTGGTATTGGTGGGTTATTAAATGCACTTAAATCCAAGGCAGATTCGTTAGATGGCATACCTGGTTTGAAGTTTGATCCGTTAAATCCCCCAAGTTTAAAAGATCTTATTGATCAAAAACTAGCACAATTGCAACTAGATACGATTCAAAAGACCTTACAAAAGACAATTGATGGTGTGCTACAGAAGGTTCAAAAGACGGCAGGGTCGATTAGTGCGGGTTTAAAAGACATTGATGGTGCCGTAACTGATGCGACAAATAGAATAAATGCCTTTACATCTGACAAAAATAAAAACGGAATGATGGATGGTGTAGAGAAAATGGTTGCTAATCTTGCGTCTGGATTTGAGAAAATTGACTTAAAGACATTGGGATTATTGATGTTTCGCTTATGTCAAGTGAGTGAAGCTATACAAGCATCCGGTGAAAAACCATTAACTAAATTGATAGCTGTGGTATCAGGTGTTGATTCAACCAAGCAAGCTGCTGCAAGTATGAGTGCAAAGGCATCAGAAAGGGCGGTTGATTCAGGGGCTACACGTATGGATCCCGCTGATGTGAGTGCGAAAAAAGAAGAAATACGTGATACACAACGTAATTTAAGCGGTAATGTGTGGGATATAGTTGAAGCATATAAGCAGTTATACGGTGAAAATAATGATGGTATAGGTATGACTAATGATCTTGGAATGATGGATGTACTAGAAATTGACATTATGAAGGAATATCCGAAGGTGAAAAAGGCAAGACATTTACCGAAAAATGAACGAGAATGGGTAAAAGCATTAAAATCTGATACGAGTATTGTGAGTGGAATAGGTCCTATTAAGTTTGAAGGTGCTTATAATAATACTGATGGTGAAGGAGTATTAACACATGTTGATAAAGCAGGTCGTGATACTGGTGCTCCAGGACCGGGTTGGACAAATGTGCATGAATCATTATGGGTACAAATAATAGATATGGCACGACAATTAGGTACCGATGTACGAGTGTCTCATGCTTGGAAGTACGACACACCCAATAAATTTCAGAAGAAAGGATTTGGTGTAAAAATATTGTTTGATGATAATATAGATAATGCATTGGCATATACTATAGCGGCGTCTCGTGCAGGAGTTAAAACGATAATAACCGATGCGAATGAAATAACACTATTGAAACACAAGCGTGGGTATAATCTTGGTAAAAAGTTTCGACAGGAAAAAGATAATGCGATTAATACTACTTTACCTGCATCTGAAGCAAGGATTGATGCATTAAATAGATTATCTAGTTATGTTGTTAGGGGTGCATTAAGATTCCATCAAATGGATAATTGGCAATATTATGTTGCTCCAGCTGTTGGGGCATCTGCACCACCGCAACAACCACCGCCTTTACCTACGAGTGATGCTATAGCAGTTCCTGTTCCGCCGCCTGCTAATGTTGAAAGCGTTGATGCAACTTAACATAAATAATATATAAACCCAGGAATAAGTACATGGCATTAACACCTAATAAAATACCAAAGGTAGTCGCATCAGATTTCTTTAAGGATCTGACGATTATTCCTGGCAAGGAAGATATAGCACGTAAGTTAAACGAAAACGCTATTAAAGAAAGTATTAAGAATATTGTATTAACAAATAAAGGGGAACGTCCATTTCAACCACAATTTGGATGTGATCTAGATAAGTTGTTATTCGAAGGCGCCACGCCACAAACATATGATTTAATTAAAACAGTTGTTACAGATGCTATCGAAACATTTGAACCACGATGTGATTTATTGGGGGTTGATGTACTAGGGGATATTGATAGTAACCAAGTATACGTGACAATACTGTTTCGCATAATAAATACAGATAACCCAGTATCATTTAATATACTGCTAGATAGGACACGATAATTCCATGGCAAAGATAGCACCATATACGAACCTTGATTTCGATCAAGTTAAAAATAATTTACTTGATCATTTATCTAATCAAGATGAATTCGTAGGTTATGATTTCGCAGGATCAAACATGAATGTTTTGGTTGACATCATGGCGTATAATGCGTATCATAATATGCAATACTATAATATGACACTAGGGGAAACATTTTTAGATTCCGCTGTATTGAAGAATAGTATTATATCTCATGCAAAAGAATTAAATTATTTACCACGTTCAAAAAGATCATCGGGTTCATTATTGAATCTTGTAATCACATCAAGTCAACCAAGTAATACATTTGTTATTCCTCGTGCAACTCCATTTATAGGTAGATGTGGTAATGTGTCATATAGTTTCATTACTACAAAAGCGCATGTTGCTACAAGAATCGGAAGTTCAAATACGTTTGGTATTGATAATATGGCGGTATTTGAAGGTCGTAATATTGCAGAAGTATTAAGCCATGATAATACAATACTCAGTAATTCATCAATTGATACTCGATCTATTCGTGTATTTGTGAATGGTGTTGAGTATGAATATAAAGCAGGGATATTTGGTGTATCGCAAAATGATAATGTATTCTATTTACAACCAGAATTAAATGATAGATACTCGATACAATTTGGGCAAACTTTATTCGGTTATCAACCAACTGCTACAGATGTCATTGAAGTATCGTATCGTGTGAGTTCGGGTGTTGAAGCAAACGGTGTTAAATCGTTTAGTACGAATGCTGGAGCAATAGGGGCATCATCAGTTGTTGTGACTCCTGTAGGATTATCCGTAGGCGGCGCAGATGCTGAATCAATACAATCCGTAAAACAGTTTGCTCCAAAAGCGTTTCAAGTTCAGGATCGTGCTGTAACTGCTTCCGATTACGAAGTATTGCTCAAGACACAGTTTCCTGAAATAGAAAATATCTCGGTGTTTGGTGGTGATGAAGCAACGCCTCCACAGTTTGGTCGTGTGATTGTTGTTGTTGATGTACAAGGTCGTGATGGTGCTGCGGAAACAGAATTAGCATTATATAAAGATTATATTAAAACGAAAAGTCCTTTGACTATCGAACCGATCTTTCAAGAAGCGAAATTTATATTTTCTAAATTAAATATTCATGTATCTTATTCACGTAATACAACGATTGTGACTCCTGCCGCTTTAGAAGCGCTCGTTCGAGATGCACTCACTACGTATTCAGAAGATAATTTAAATACGTTCGCTTCGACATTAAGTTTATCTGATCTGAGTTATCAGTTGTCGTTGAGTGATGATTCTATTTCATCTGTGTCAATTACTGCTGATCCTACGATTGATTATAAACCTAATTTGAATACTTTAGATAGTCCTACATTTAACTTTAATACACAATTATTAAAACCGTATCCGTATAATGATGCTAATGGATTGGTTGATTATAAGCCATGTTTAACTTCTTCACAGTTTACTATGGATAATGTATTACTTGAATTGCAGGATAATGGTAAAGGTGTTATTCAAGCAATTGTTGCGAATGATCCATTACGATCTGTATATAAAAATAGTTTAGGTACAATTGATTACACGACAGGACAGATTGTATTAAGAGATGTTGTTGTAACAAGTTTCGTAGGACAAGCAATACAGATTACAGTTAAAACGTCTGCTCGTGATTTCACGGCACCGAAAGATCGTATCTTTAGATTACGACAAAGCGATACATCAGTTAGCACAAGGGCAATCTAATGGAATATCGACCAAGTTCGATTTCGTCTCATGTACCGGATCAATTTCCGAAGATTTATCAGGAAGATGGTCCTGATTTTGTTGCGTTCGTAAAATCGTATTATGAATTTCTTGATGGGTCGAATAATCGAAACTTTAGTGCATTAGGGGATATTGATAATACTATAGATACTTTCTTAAAGCATTATAAGAATAAGTATTTACATGGATTACCTTTTCCTGATTCCTCTACAGATGACATTCCATTCATCGTAAAAAACATTGCTGATTTGTATCGCACAAAAGGTACATCTGAAGCACTTGAATTAATGTTCAAGTTATTTTATAAAGAAAATGCTGAAGTATTCTATCCCTCGTCAAACGTATTAACATTGTCAGATTCTAAATGGGCATTCTCAACATACATAGAGTTTAAACCAGTGACAGACATTTCTGCCTTTCCTGTGCAGGGTGGCGATATACTTGAAGGGGATACGTCAGAAGCAACTGCGTTTGTTGATGAAATAGTATTCTATAATATTAATGGTGTTCAACTTCCTATAGCGTATATATCAAATGTATATGGCAAGTTTACATCTGACGATTCAATAAAGATAACACGTAATGGTGTCGAGTCGTTCCCGGGTAAGTTAATTAAAGGCTCCTTAAACGATGTTACTATTTCACAAGCAAATGCAACATCGGATAATAAAATTGGTGACAGATTAAATGTAGTGTCATCTAAGTTTGGTATTCAAGGTGAAGCAGTTGTACGTGAAGTATCATCTATTCCTACAGGGGCGATTGACTGGCAATTGAAAAATGGCGGTTGGGGTTATGATACATCAATACCTTTACCTTCACAATCATTTGAACAAGTCAGTGATAACAGAATATTACAATCAACACAAGTTTTAGTCGTTGATGGTGCCGAGTTTACTGTTGATATAAATCCGGGTGATACGGTTTCAGCAGATCCATTAACTAATAATGTGGTCATGTCACTTGATGGTGAAACTGGAAGTCCTGATCCCCGGTTTACATTTAAGGGTAATGCTGCTGTCGTTGCTTACGAGCATCCTCTATTATTTGTGGTTGCACACGATGCAGCAACTGACCCTGATTTCGTAAACCCATTACCGATTAATAACACGGCACCCTATACAGACGAAGGTGCATTCCACGTTAGATTACAATCTGACTTGACACAGGTTGTAGAGTTCCCCTCAACTATCAAAGCAAAGATTTTGCTTAATGGAGAGAGTAAACTTATAACCGCACTTTCTGAATTTAATAATTCTGCAAGTTTTGAAGTTGAATCATTTACAAATGAAGAAACTGTAACATTCTTTACTGATAAGATTGGTGATTACGCAAACGTAAGATTGGGACATACGCCTATAGAGGTTGATGATGGGCAAGGTAACATCACATACCAAGAAGTTTTAACTGAGAGAGCAGGTGAAATACTTCCGGGTAATCTGTATGAGATTGTTAGTCGTAATGGAAATGCTGAATCCCATGTGCTTACAATCAACAACAATACAGATCTGAATGCAACAACTAATTTAATTGAAGTTACGGGTCACGGATTTTTAACTGGCGAAGCGGTTACAGTAACACTTACGGGTGGCACGTTTGCGCCATTTACATCTGGCACTACATACTTTGTATATGCAAGCGATCAACTAGATTTCTCCCTTCATCCTGCATTGTCAGACGTAACAGGCGTAACTCCTACTAATAAGATTACTTGGACAGCATCGGAAAGAGATAATGCCTCGGCAACTTCTATAACAATCGCAAATACTCCTACTGACTTTACAGTAGAACCGTTTAATGCATCTAGTAATAATCACGGAACATTGTTCTTCGGTCCTAGTTCTTATCAATCGGGATCTGTCGCAAGTGTTATGCAAGGATATAAGGATACATTAGGTGAATACTTAGGTAGCGGACAACTTGTTAATAGAACAGAATTAAGCTATCCCATGTCAGGTAACGCCTCACATATAGATTACAGAACTAAATTAGCAAATGCTCTCGGCGCAAAAACGCAAACATTAGGGACTATTGATACTATTAAGGTTACGAGTTCAGGTGCAGATTTTCAAAATGATGTTAGAACATTCATATTTAACGATGCAGTAAGAACTTTTAAATATGGCCCGCTAGAAATTAGATTCGACAAATCAAATTTTATTATTGAACAAGGTGACATTTTAGAACAAACATTTGATGTTCCTAATCTTGCAACAAATGATGCTGGAGAATTTGTTTTACTTGACTCAACTTCTGTAACCTATACTTCTAAAGCAAGATTATTACGAGCAAACTCTAGTAATAATACTTTCGTATTCGAACAATTGACTTTTTATCCCTTTAATATTAATGGTTCAGCGATCACCTTTGGCGGACAACAACTTAACATCGAATCTATAACACGACTTGAAGGTGAAGGGATTGCTGGCGAGAATGCTCTAATTGAAGGTAAAGCAGATTTCTTGCAAGGTCAAATAACTGACATTGATATAACCAAGTCAGGATTCCGATACGTGAACGGCGAAGATGTTTCTCTCGTAAACAATGATCCTAATAATGCAACTAAATACGGAAATGTTGTGGGTTCGGGTAGTGCAGATGTATCGGGACCGGGCATAACAGAAGGTAGATGGATAACCACAAAATCACACTTGTCCGATAGCAACAGATACATACATGATAACGACTACTATCAAAATTATTCATATGATGTATCGACTATACTAGACCCTACTGTTTATGAAGAAACATTAAAAGGTACTGTGCATGTTGCGGGAACTAAGTTTTTTGGAACACCGTTAATCACATCAACTAATAATGTACAACCTGCAATTGATTCGAGCATTGCTCAGCATCCCACTGAATTGCGATTGTTAGTTGCTAGCCCGACAGTAAATCTGAATACACTGAAGGACGCAGCGTTGCTACAAAGTATTAATGCTCTGGAAGGTCGAGCGCCACTTCTTCATGCACTTGTGATGCAACGTGATCCACAAGGTCTCATTTATCTTGATATTAGTGATCCTGTAGTTGATGACGGTGTTGATATTAATCTTGACTATCCTGCATTTGACCCGTTCATTGGTTCATTCAATCAAACTGGTAATATTAATACTGCCACTAGCGGCAACCCAGCAATTGATGCGAGAATTCGAGCACTAGCTAATCTTGTTGAGGAAAATGCAGCAACTATCGAACTTTCTTTCATGGGCTCCGGTTCATACAGCCTGGATGTGTTCAAAAACTCTGGCACCGAATATTTAGATGATTTAGATCCACGCATAACTGATGACGGATTTATGCCGCTACGTTTTGAAACACTTGATAGTTCATTGGGGCCCATTTTTGGCGATAATCATCTGACTGTAACTGCGGGACAATTGGTAATAGATACTGTTTACGTGATTATTGATCGAGGGTCTGAACCATCAAGTTCAGCATTGTACAAGGAACTCACAGATGATCCTACTCGAACAATGCAACAAGGTGATCTATTTACGGCACACACTACAGGCGAAGGGATAGCAAGCGATGCGCTATTCATTCCTGCTCTTTTCGCATCGTTAGTTGAATTACCTGGAACAACAATAGTAGATTTCAATTCATAGCGTATAAATAAAACAAACACTTAGGAAAATTTTACATGGCAAAGGTTGTAACTGAAAGTTTTAGAGTCGAATCAACGAATGATTTTGTTGATTCGTTTTCTGACGCCGCTAAAAATGACTATTATATAATGGCATCATCGAATAGTGCAGGCAATAGTATTTCTAACTCTCAAAGCGATATAAGAGATTTTGAGCGTAAAGTTATATTCGGCAATAAGATAACAAGCGATGATGTAAGATATATGTTTCCCATCAATCCTTGGTCATCAGGCACAGTATATGATGCATTTGATGATACACAAGATATGAGTACAAAGAATTTCTATGTGACTGTTCTTGATGGCACTATTAATGAAGCATCATATAAAGTTTTAAAGTGTGTAAGGAACAATAACGGATCACCGTCAACGACAAATCCTTCAACAGCAAACCTTGATTCATTATTCGAAACAACACAAACTGATGGGTATGTGTGGAAACTATTATTCACTGTTCCTCCTGCGCAATATATCCTATTTGGCACATCTCAATTGTTGCCTTATATTCAAGATGATAACATTGTTGATAATTCAAAACAAGGGATAAGTGACATTTTAATAGAGACGTCTCCTGCAGGAGCATATAGCGGGTACGTTATAGGTAATGATAACCCGTCATCGGGTGTCATCGCTGCTGCGCCACAATTGCTAAGTGCTAATCCGCCGAAGTATCAAGTAATCGTGTCATGTGCAAAGGACGTTAAAACATCTCTTGATCAATACAAAGGTATGTATTTGAGATTCCCTGATGGGACTGAAGGCGGCAATGTTTATGATATTATCTCTAGTGAATTTAATCAGAGTTCACAGAGTTCAAAAGAAATTGTTTTGACTATTTCAACGAATTTACTTTCAGCGACTGCAGGAGAGGCTGTTGAAATTGTGCCTAAAGTAAAAATAAGTGTACCAGATTCATCAGCAGGTTCCACAGAACAAGCAGTTGCATATGGGGTTATAAATTCATCAGGCAATTTAGTGGACATAAACTTTAAAAACAAAGGTGATGGATACAATTTTGCATCTGCACATTTGATGAAACCTGGGCCAGTATCAGATGTTGTTCTGGAAAATTCAGAGCTTCGTGTTGTGCATTCACCTGCAGGTGGACACGGTTCAAATCCTGTGCATGAATTGTTTATGAGTCGTATAGAAACATTAACAACATTTGTTTCTGATATAACAACAAATACGCCTGATTCTAATACATACACTAAAGTTGGGATAATTAAGAATCCTCATTTCGAAACTTTAAATTTAACTACTTCGATGATCCCAGGCGAAAAATACAAAATAACAAATCTCGGTGTCACTAATGATCAGGCAGCATGGAATAATATTGCAGGGACATCAGGTGTTGTATATGGTGTCGGTGATATAATTCAACCAGTCACTACTTCGCTTATTGATGGTGGGCAAGTGATGGAGTCTCCTGACACATTTGATAATAGGGTTGTTTTGCGGTTTAGTTCAGATCTGTCAGATTCGCAAGCCCAACCGGGATATTACGTCAGTCAAACAATATCAGGTGAAACAGTTTCAGGTACAATTCATGAAATTAAAAAGTTAGATATATTAGGCAATGGTATTGATGACAGAACTGACATTTATTTAGTGGATACAGTTACGGCAACAAGTTCTGTGTTCACTAGTGTAGGTGGAAATGTTGTTCAAATCAAAGAAACTGAGCAATCGCCGACAACTACTTTTGCATCAACTATTACTTCGGGTGCTGATGCATCTATAAATACTGTTGTACAACAAACATATCAACCTTACACTGGTGAGGTGTTACATTTTGTTGATTTTGCACCTATTACGAGAACCAAAGAATCTAAAGAAAAAGTAAAACTTATTTTCGACTTTTAAAGGAAAGAGTAAATTAAATGGGTATTAACACAGACTTAAATATTGCGCCGTATCATGATGATTACGATGAAACAAAACAATACGTTCGTGTATTGTTTAAACCTGCACGAGCGGTACAAGCACGAGAGTTAACTCAACTGCAAACGACCCTCCAGAATCAAATTGAAAGATTTGGCAATAACGTATACCAAGACGGCACGATTATCGAAGGTGTAAACCCAACTGTTGATAATGAAATGTCCTTCGTTAAAATCAATGATCAGTCAGCGATCACAGATTTATCAATATTCGCATCAACAGATGAGATTTCATATTTCCTTTCGGGTGAAACATCAGGTCTAAAAGCAAAAATTTACGCAGGCGCAAATGGTTTTCAAACAGATGCACCTAACCTTAAAACATTCTTCGTTAAATACTTGCTATCTAGTATACCAGATGCTACAACAGGAACAGAATATAAGCAATTTGTTGGTGGTGAGTCACTAACTATCACACGACAACTTGAGGGTCAAACAGAAAGTGTTGTTTCAAATGTGACCGCTGCATCATCAACTGCAACCGATGGCACTGTTAATAATGTAGGCAAGTCTCTCGCAGTAACTGTAACTGATGGCATCATTTATCAAAATGGACATTTCAATTATGTCGGCGAACAATTAATTATTGCGTCTAAGTATACAGATGTGCCGGACAATGTTTCTGTCGGTTTCGACATCGAAGAGACAATTGTCAATTCAGCATTAGATTCTTCATTGCTCGACAACGCTCAAGGTTTCAATAATCAAAATGCTCCTGGTGCTGATCGATTAAAGTTACAACCTAAACTAGCAGTATACACAACAACGACACGCCCAGTAGATTTCTTTGCGCTATTAAGAATCGAAAGAGGGGAAACAGTTTTTGTTAGAGGTGAAACACAATTCAACTCTATAAATCGAGAACTTGCTAAGAGAACATTTGATGAATCAGGTAACTATGTCGTAGATGGTTTCAGGGTAACAACTGAAAAAGATTCGGATGACGGAAAATTCTATGCAGTTGTAAGTCCCGGTAAAGCATATGCATTCGGGTATGAAGTACAAACTGTGGGTAATCAAAGATTAGAAATTACACCTGAAGCGTCAACAAACACAAAGACAAATCAATCAGTGGGTGTTGAGTACGGTGCATGGTTAACTGTTGATGTATCTGGCACAACAAATTTTGAGGCATTTGACTTCTCATCAAGATATAATTTATATTCAACAGATTATAATCCAAGTGGTGATGCAAACGTAGAAGGCACCGATGATCAACCTATCGGCACATGTTCAATACGAAGTATTGAAGGTGTCGGCGAAAACAAACTTAGAATGTATATATATGGAATCGATAAAGTCGATGCAAACCGATTCGACACAATAGGGTTTATTGGGTCAACAGTGGCAGCAAATAAAACGCCAGTTATCGCAACATCTTCTATTAGCAACATTTCGCAAGCGAACAAATCAACAATGATTTTTGAATCTGGGCGAACAGGAATGAAGAGTATTTCTAATGTAGCCTATATCGAAAAGCAAATCGAATCGTATGCGAATAATCCAATAAACACTACAAACACATCAATGGTGCAAATTGACGAAACTTTAAACGGAACTTTGACAATAACTCCTTATGTTGAAGCAACATTAAGTTCGGGCGGTGTATTTGGTGTATCTGATGCCAATCACTATGTTGAGACGACTCAAACAACATACCAGACCGGTACTAATAATATTGAAGTAGAGTTCCCGACAGGTCACAACATAACGCACATCTATTATAATGCTAAAGTTTCAGGTACAACTCATGATACATTAGAAGATGTTTCCTCGTGGGTATCAACAACATTTAGTAAACCTTTAAACTTTGCAAGTTTAGGTCTGCCTAATTGTGTTAGGCTCAATAAAGTTGAATACGAAGAAAGTTCAGGCAATTGGGTTGATGTTACATCAAGATTTTCTCTTATAGGCAATCAGAAAGATGGTTATTATGACGTTTCATATTTGAGTTTGAAACAAGGTCAAACAATGGAAGATGATAGCACCACCATAAGAGTTAATGTTGTTGCCTTGAGAAGAGTTGTAAACGGAGGATACATAACACCTAATAGTTATTCTGGTGTTACCGATGCCGCTGATTTAATGAAATCATTTAGAGGTCGTGATGGTGTCATTTATGGGTTGTTAGATTGTTACGATTTCAGACCCTATGCAGATATTTCAACACAATACTTTACAGCGCCAGGTAACGCAGCACCTGTCACGGTTCAACAGTTAGCATTTGATCCTGATAGAGGTTCTCCTGCTATTGTTGCCAATACACCGATTACAGGAACACAGGAATACTACTTGCCTAGATATGATAAATTAGCGATTGATAAATCTCAGAACTTTGTGTTGATTAAAGGTCAACCTGCTGATAGTCCAGGAAAAGTGTATAATGATACAGTATTCGGAATCGCAGATATTCTTGTGCCAGGTAATGATTTATCTAAAAATAATTCGAATGCTATTGTTGTTGAAAGAAATACTACACGTAGACTTTCAATGGAAGACCTTCAAAAGTTAGAAAGAAAGGTCAATATACAAACTGAAATTTTAGCATTATCTCTTCTTGAACAGTCAACCAAAGATAGATTTATACCTGATGCGAACGGAAACAACAGATTTAAAAATGGTATCCTTGTTGATCAATTTAAAAATCTTGACATTGCTGATTTGACAGATAGTGAATTTAAAGCGTCTATACATCCATCAAGATCGATACTCGCTCCTGAAATGCAACAAACAACTGTTGATCTTAAAATAGATACTTCATCGAATGTGACAACTTTTGAAGATGTTACAACGCTATCTTCGACATCAAGCGAAGTGATGTTATTCCAAGAGAATGCAACTAACACTAGAAACCTTGCATCAAACTTTTATAAGTTTTCTGGTAGCATGCAAATGGCACCTCAATTTGATGCTAGTTACGACATACACAAAAACCCTGATGTGAATATAGAAATTGATTTCCATCAATTTGCTGTTGACTTTTTAGATAATATGCAAAAATATTATCCGATGAGTCAGGATACTTTCTCGCATACAACAATTGGCGGCGTGACCCATGAACAAGCAGCAAAGGGTTATTATGAAACAACTACTTATAATGATTGGTATAGAAAAGATTCTTTACAAATGAATGAATATGTGTCCCAGCAAGCCTTGGGTAAGTATATAACTGATTTCGCAATGGAACCGTTTATGGCAGCGAAATCGATCAAAGTGTATGTTGCTGGACTCAGACCTAACACAAGACATTATTTCTATTTTGACAAGAAACCCGTTTCACAATTTGTTGCTCCCGGCGGTGTATATGAAGCAGATATCACGACAGGCGCAGGCGGAAGAAGTATCAAGGCGAATGATGTATTTAAGAACGGCGCTGTCGGCGCACAAGTTACCACAGATGAGTTCGGTAAACTGTTTGCTGTATTTGATTTGCCTGAAGGCATGTTCCATATTGGTGATGCTGATTTAACTATTTCAGACGCTAGTCAATTTACTGATATTGATTCATCTGGAACATCTTTTGCAAGACAGACATATCATTCGTATGCGTTTGCTATGTCTGAAACAAATCTTGGAACAAACATACGAATGGCAGATCCTGAAATTGAATCAGAGATCTTTTTGCAGGAACGTGAAATTAGACAATATGTTCATACGAATGATCCTTTAGCACAAACATTTTATGTTGATACTGTTCACGGCGAAGGTTCTTCTTATTTGTTTGTTGATAAAATTGATGTATGGTTCAAAAAGAAATCACCTGCAGATAGAAAGAATGGTATCACAGTCCAGATGAGAGAGGTTCAAAACGGCTATCCTACAGCAAAAGTTTTACCTACAGGGTCAAAACATGTTGATTGGAGTTTAATTAATGTATCTGATGATGCTGAAACGCCAACTGTAGTTACATTCGATAATCCTATAAAATTAGAAGTTGGTAAAGAGTATTCTCTTGTTATAATACCTGATGCAACAGATCCAGATTATCGTATCTTTACTGCAAGAGTAGGTGAACCAACAATCACTGACGATAGCGTAAGGGTTGCAACCGACTGGGGTATGGGTGTTCTATTCACATCAACAAATAACAGAGCATGGCAATCATACCAGAATGAAGATATAAAATTCAAGATGTACAAAAAGATTTTCACAACAGAACCTGGGTATGTAGATCTTATTCCTAAAGATATGGAATTCTTTACATTGTCAAATAATTCAGGATTTTTTGTACAAGATGAACTTGTGTATGTTCAAGCGCAAGCGTCTGCAGGAGCAGAAATACAACAATTCCAATCAGTGATAACAAGTGATAGGAAGTTGCAAGTTGGGTCATTAACAGCGACACAGAATACTAACTTCCTTCAGTTTATTACAAATGAAAGTTTAGTTATACTTACACAAGGAACCGAAAAGACACATGTATCAATAGTTGAATCAATTACACCTGATGCAAATGATTCGAGTATGCATTATGTTAAACTGAAAGATGCTCCACCAGCATCCTTTGCAACAAATACTACTTGTACAATAACTCAAGGTGTTGGCGGTAAGGTCGCATCATTTGATCCTAATAATATTACTAAACTTGCTATTAAAGAGAGTACATCGGCACCAGGATCTAATACGAAGTTCTTGCTTAATGGCGACCAAATATTAAGAGGCGCTCAGTCAGGTGCGGCGGCAAGAATTCAAACAATATACAATGCTCCAATATCGTTTGTGCAGCCGCAACTTATGGAATTGAATACGTTGGTGACAAACACATCGTTACACTTATTCAAGCATAGCGCTTCACACGATGAAAACTTGGGTATTAATAATTCTGGTCAACAAATAGGACTAGCTAGAAATACGTATTTGAGCGAAGAGCAACGATTTATACCATCTAAACAACTTATCATTGAAGATGGTGAGTTGAACACAATAGATAAATTTAGATTCCGTGTAGGTCTTACTAACAATGGATACAGAATGACTACTCCTACAGTTGATACTTCTCTGGCATTAACTCAGGCATATAATTACACTATGTCAAATGTTGAGGATAACACATCTCAATACGTGTCTAAGAAAGTTGTATTGCAACCTGATCATCCTGCAGAGGGATTAAGAGTTATTCTTGCAGCATTTAGACCTGCAGGATCAGAAATAGATGTTCAAGTAAGATTCTTGTTGCCTTCCGATCCTGACAATTATACAGATTGGGTTTCTTTGAAAAATCATAATCCTTCAATGTATAGTAGTTCTACAAATGTAAATGACTTCCGTGAATTTGATTATGAGTTTGATGAGCAAGCATTTATCACTGGCGGCGGCACACCTGAAGTATCAGATTTTGATGCATTCCAGATTAAGATTGTATTGAAGCATGAACAAGCAGGGACAGGATCAAACATATACCCACACGTATATGATTACAGAGCAATAGCGCTGACATAATGAATACTAATCAAGGATACATAAGGACTGAATCATCTGCATTAGTTAATACTGATGTCTCTGCATATCAAGCAGCGAAGATGAGAAAGTCTAAAGAAAAGAAATTTGATCAACTGTTACAAAAAGTTGATAAATTAGAACAGTGTGTCAACAATTTAAAATCTAGAATAGAAGAGATAGAAAAAAATGGCAATAGATAATATCAGCAACATAGATGCAAGCATGACGTTTCAGCAGTGGTGGACAACCACAAATGAGATTATAAGTGAATTGAATAATGTTGTCACTATGGGTGATAATCAGAACAACACTGGTAATATTATCACGACATATAATCCTGCCACTCCGACCCTTGCATTCATTCAGTCAAACAATCCTACAATTGGTGTTAAGACAAATGCATTAACACCTTTACAGGTAGCAGATAATCTGACTCTTAATTACAATACAATTGTTTCAGGACAAAAACAAATTTTCAATGTTCCTGCAAGTGGGTTGTCTAGTTCCATTCAGTTTCAAATAGAAAATACTCCGAACGGCGATGTAAGAGATCAAAGTATTGCGATAGGTCCTGTACCTGCAAACGGAAAGGATCACGGTGCATTACAAATAACCCTCCAAAACCCTGATACTGATCCGAACAATGCAGCACAGTATCCTGACGGGCAATTAACAATCGAAAGACCTTTTGGTGTTGTGACTGATTTCACAAAAGCGGTATTGACAGGAACTAACTTAGAAATAGATAATGCTATACTTCCAAGTTTGATACAATCGACTTGTTCGACTGCAGTATCATTTACTGATAACACTGTTATTAATTTTGGCGGTGCTACTGCACCTATAGCAGAAAATGCTGGGCATGTAACAGGACAAATACAGTTTAATGGTAGTGAAGGGAATGCAATTGAAGCAGAGTTAGCAGTTGACTTCAGTTCAGCTCAAGGTGTTCAATCATTGACAGTCGGAAGTGGGTTGGCAGGAACAATAGCAACTTTTAATTCAGACAATCCTAGCGGAACAATTTCACACGCAGACACAAGTAGTGTGGCCAATGTTCTTGAAACATCTCCGACAACGGTGCTTACTGGATTGACATTTGATACATTTGGGCATGTAACAGGAACTTCTACCGAAAATTTGACTGGACACTTTGTTAAGAAAACGGCCAACTCCGCTGCAGACAGATCTATCATTTCAAACTTTGGGTTTCTTGTTGATGATGAAACAAAAATTTCATTTAGGAAATTTGACACTCCTGCGACATCCTCCGAGGCGCACATCTCAACTGTCTCTGGAACTAACAATGGCGGAGCACTTGAAATTAATGCCGGTTCAAGTTTAGAAATCGATTTAATTGCGCCTGATAGTATAAATTTTTATGGTGCTTTAGGTGGGATTAATAAGCGATTTTCGTTTAGCACAACTCAAGGTAATTTCATTGCTGAAGGTGATATTACTGCATTTGGTAATGCATCTGATAGATCATTAAAAGAAAATATCGAACCTATCACAGACGCACTTGATAAGGTTGATGCGATAAACGGATACACATTTAATTATATTGATGCTCCAGAAAAGGGAAGAGTCCCAGGTGTTATTGCACAAGAGTTAGAGCAAGTGTTACCCGAAGCTGTTTATGAAATTGAAAATGGTAAAAAGGCAGTTAGGTATGATAACACAGTTGCGTTACTTGTTGAGGCTATAAAGGAATTGAAACAGCAGGTTGACGAATTAAAGGGAAAGTAAAGGACCTGTAATGGCAATTAAAAAATTTAATATCGATGCGGATGATAATACTAATGATACTCCCTTGTCTATGCGAGAGATTAGGCAAGAGTTTGGTGGCAATAAACCTGACTCATTCAGTGAGTATTATTTAGGTGAGGGTTTAGCATCAGGAATCGATTTTACTGTTACAGAAAGTGTGGCATACGCAAATGGCGTGTTCATGCAAAAAAATGCTGACAACACATTTACAATTAAGGGTGCGCCATTCGGCCAATATAATCTCAATCTAGAAGATAAGCTTAATCAAGTTGATATTGACTATGCAGTAGCTAACAATTTAACTCCGTCTTTAATTGCTGCTCCGTTTGACGGGAGGAGAGAAACGCAATATGTAATAGACCCGAATCCTGTACCTGGTACTGATCCCCTAAGATACAAAGTAAAATATCGTGACACAGATAATCTAGTTATACCATCAAAAGGTTTTCCTATTTCATTCTCAGATTTTTACGGCACAGAAAAAGCGGATTCGATAGACGTAGATAATGGCGACCTAACTGTAGTTCTTGACGAAGGACTATTTGGTGGTGTTGAGTACGGGTTCACACCCCAAAGCGCATATCCGAAATTTCATTATCCGAGTACTGATTTACTTGAAGTTTTGCAAACTATTGATTCGTATATTACATTTGCTGATCAAATTGAAAAAATAACCTTTATTGTCCCTGAACATGTCACATTCATTAGTGGTGATGTAAACGAACCTGCAATAAAGATATCAGGTGTGTTGCCATCAATTCATTTAGAATTTATTGTGAAAGGCAGAATTTTAGGTCGTGGCGGTGATGGCGGTGATGCGAAACAGGACAAGTCCTCTGCGGCAAGAAACGGTCAAAATGGCGGCGATGCGCTTGCAATTGATCATGACGGCGAAGTCACAATAACTATGCAACAAGATGAAAATGCAACGCAACTTCCTGCCATCATGGCCGGTGGCGGTGGCGGCGCAGCAGGATGGTATCAAGCGCAGAATGGTGATATTTTTGGTACAGGCGGCGGTGGAGGCGCAGGTGCCGGACGTGCTGGTAAATATAATCTTAATAACAGGCCTGACGATAATAGAATACCCAGTTATAACCATGCAAATACAGCAGGGATAACAGCAGGCATGACCACCTTTGATCCTGTTAGGGTCGAGACGCCCGGCGCCATTGTAAACATCTGGGCCGGTAGCACTTTCGCAGATTTGTTAAATGATATTGGTTTGAAGGGTGATGATGGAATATACACAGGTGACAGAGAAATTTTATCTCATGGCGGCAGGTCATCTAGTATGCTTAAGACGTATCCATATACTGCTGCGATTGCACAAAATTCTCAGCAAGGCGGTGCAGGCGGAACATTAATTACTGACTCATATGATCAACCATTCACACATTTATTGCCTTACACTAAGCCTAGTTATATTAATGAATATAATGAATCAGCAAATACAGCAGCGCCTGCACTCATTCATAATGTTGCAGCAGGGTTTACTAATGGATGGATTGTTGGGCATATTGACAGCACGGGTAAAGGATTTTGTGCAGTAGTAGAAGAGGGTGTTGTTATTTGGAGTGATTATGTAAATGACGTTCGAGAAATTGAAGGTGTTGCAATTCACTATGGCGGCGGGTGGGAATTTGGAACTTTATACCACCCCCCGAAGGTTATAGGTTACTACAAAACTAATGGCACCTTTAAGTATCAAAACAATCACTGGACAAATAAATCGGCGACAAACGGGGGTTATGGTAGTAGTTCATGGACACAGTCAGACTTAGATGCGGCTGTTGTGTACAAAAGAGTAACGGCAACTATGGGTGCTCACTCTAATCGCACAAACACATTTGCTGGTGGCGGTATCAACACAGGTAGCGCAAACGCATTTTATAGACATGGCGGCGGATTCACAAAAAATAATAACACTAGTTCATCTGGCGACAGACATAAGTATTTGTATTATCAAGTAGAAAAGCGTAACATGGGTCTTAAGGTGACGAGAACTAAATTAGGTACCATCCGGTTTGTTACGGGTGATATAGCTTATGCTACAACCGCAGCTATTATAGGAACAGGCGCTCATGGCGGTGTGCAACCGTATCCTTCTAATGAAGTTTCATATTCATATAAGGCACGATATTTTCCTGCCAATATGCATCAAGCACACAAAGATAATTATTTTGTTTCTGTCGGAGGATATGGATCAAATGTAGGTGAAGGTGGCAAAACAGGTGTAGGGACTTTAAACGGAGTATTTCCTCCAACATATGCGATTGATATTTTAGATCGTGAATTCAATAACCTTCCTCAATATGGAATAGATTTAATCGGTGGTGGCGGTGGCGGCGGTGGCGCATTTGGGTTCGCTGGCGGCGATGCTACTGCATATTATTGGAACACATTGTATCTTAATAGAGGTGATCTTGCATTAGTCGATGTTGCAACAGGCGGACAACCAGGATCAGCAATTAAAGTTAATAGTCAAGAACATTTAAATAATTCTACATTACCTGCTGAATATACAAGAGGCGAAATAGAAGTTGTACCTGACTTAGGATCATCGCTTTAAAATTATAAATAAACATTATACTTAATAGGAAAGGCAATTCCAAATGGCAATAAAATTTACTGACTTAACTGCAATTACAGGACTGAATGATCAGGATGTTTTTGCCGTAACTGTTGACTCTGTTGGGACATCAGCAAAGATTACTTATGGTACTCTTAAAACAAATATTCTGGAATCAGCGACAACCCCGGCACAAATCAATTATTTAAAAACTGGGCTTAATGCTTCAAATGCAGGATTGAATGCAGATCTTCTTGACGGTCAACACGGAAGTTTTTATCAAGCATGGGCGAATGTAACTGGTAAGCCAACAATACCGACTGATATACATGATTTAGATAATGCATTAGAAGAGGGTGGAGGTACAGGCGGATTTATTAGAATTAGACCTCAGGACAATAAACTTGTATATCATAAGAAAGAAAATGGTGAATACTCTGCTGCTCCTGTACCTATTACGACAACTAACATAAATGAAGGTACTAATAAATTCTATAATGATTCTCTTGTAGAAGCATTTTTTGATCAAAACTTTGCAAAATATTTTAATAAACTTAATGTAACATTTGATGAAGGTAATGTGATAGACAGTTTCTTTGATACTGTTGGTTATGCACCTATAGTTAATCCATCAAATGAAACAAACACAATTAGAATAAAAACAGAAGGGCAAATACCCGGTGTTGGCGCTGATTATACTAAACGTGAACAGGGTGCAAGGTTTGATTCATATCAAGTAGGAAAAAATATTCGTATATTTGGTGCTGATTCAGCAGAAACGCAAGCAGTTTTGCCTAATCAAGCAGCATTTTCTATTCAAACAGAAGGATTTAATACCTTCACCGATGCTGAAGTTGGCGGCAACACACCTACGTTTAATGCTGCAACTGATATTAATGATGCAGGAAACACAATCACTATTACAGCACATGGGTTAGTTGAAAACGAACCTGTAATATACAATTCAGGTGGTTCAACAACTGATATAGGTTTAGTTAGTGGCACTACGTATTATGTGTTCAACGCTCAAACTGATACTTTACAATTAAAAGCAGCGACAACTGATTCTGCAGCTGCAACTATAAATACGGGATCGGGTGCAAGTCACACATTAACTCCTGTTCAAATCGATGCACCTTTCCAAAAACTCACATATAGCATTTGCGAATGGGATTTGAACACAGGTAAAGTGACTCCTCCTACCGCTGAACAATCAACCAATATTAGTATACCAAGTGGTTCAGAAGTTCCTGCACTGGAAGTGCCACAATATCTATCTAATAATCAACAAAGATTATTACAAGATTTTAGCGTTGAAAACTTTGTTAAATTGCAATTCACATATAACGACACGGGTTCAACACTATCAGGAATAACTCCTGGTCGGGGAATATGTATTTACAGACGAATAGCACAAGTAAATACTACAGAAGAACAACTTAAAGGTGAACCAAAATTGGTTGCTGTTTTAGGACCAAAAGAATTAAAACAGAACAATTGGATTGATTATTACACTGATGATATATTGACACACAGTGGAAAAAATCAAGAAGATAATACATACATCCCAGAAAAAACTGTCCACTTTAAACCATCTGAAGTGCCATCTGCCGCTAATGGTGGACGAGGATGGGTTGATGCAGTTATTCAAGGAATCACATACGAGAATGTTGTAAATCCTTCACTCAGCACATATATTGATGTTGAATTGTCAGGAAACATAATCATGGATGCAGGTGAAAGTGCAGGTGTGTGGGTATCACATAATGATACTAGTTTAATACAATCTGCAATTAATACAAATTCACAGAGTGGTCGTAAGGCAATTCAATTCAATCCAAAAACATATATTATATCAAAATTAGCAATTCCAAATTCATTTAGTATTGCTGGGTATGCATATAATACTAAGTTGACAAGATTGCCTTGGTCAGGTTGGGGAGGTTCAGCAGCATCATCCTCTTCAGCGATGATTGAGTCAGCAGGACTTCGATTGCTAAATACCAGTTTTGTCGGATTTGATGTTGATGGAAATTCGATTAACTCAATTCAATTCGATGATACTAGTGATGCTACTGTAAACTATTGTATTAATTTTGGACAATTTAACAATAGCATACTTGTCGATAAAGTTCGTCTCTCTAAACCTATTGGTGGTGGTGTGTATGCGCCTGACCCAATTAACCTTAAAATTGTTGCATCAGAGTTCCTAGATTCAGGTATCACAGATCGTCACGTATATGCACCGTTGATTGCTGACGGTGGATCAAACACATTTGTATCATCAAATAGATTTGAGAACTTCTCGAAAGGAAGTGTTGATGTATCACTTACTGATAAAGCAGCGATTGAAGGTAATATTATCGCAAACTGTGGATCAGGATTGGTTGTATTTGGGTCAAAGTTCATGATTTCATCTCCAAATGTTATCACTGGCCCGTCAGGAGAGTTTTTACCTACACCTGATTCTTACAATTCAGAGTATGATTTAATCAATATTGATCTTACATCATCAAGTTTGCAAGCAGGTGGCCCTGCATCATTTGATTCTGATAAGCACAAATATCAGGAAAACGGTGAAAACTTTAACTTAGGTTCAGGACCTGAGTATAAAATATTTGCAATCAAGAAACCAGTAGGCGGAGAAGAGTCAGTTTGGATTGACGATTTACAACCTCCATTGGGTATGTCACAACGAATTGTCACATCATCATTTGATGCAACACTAGATACATCTTTTGATTTTGCTAATAATGCAATTAACTTGAATCAAACATCTGTACTAATATTTGCTGATGCAATTGTTGGCGGAAGAGAATACAGAATAGAACAAAATCCTGTAAATCAAACATTAATTAATGCCTTGGCATCTAGTCCTACTTTCTCGGGTAATCCTGGAGTGGGTGATACGTTTACTGCAGCAAATCCTTTGCCTGTTGATATGGCACCATATGCTTCAATGGGTGTAAGCGAATTGAGTTCTGGTCATAAGTTTGAAACAGGAGACCCTGTTATATATAATTCAAATGGAGGCGTATCTCCTTCGAATGACACTGCACCCAATCTTTTAACTAGTGGTGAAACATATTTCATATACAAAGTTGACAGCGATACTGTTTCATTATATACTAGTAGGGTTGATGCACAGAATGGTCCTGCAGCTACAGGTAAAGTCACATTCACAAACGGCAGTGGTACAGGTGAACAAAATCTTGCTACAGGAACAAATCATACATTAACAAGAAATGTATTCTTAGGATTTGAGGATAGAGCAGAAAGCGATAATCTGCCAAGCGAAGGCGGATTCCAATACACGATTCCTGCTGATACTGTTCGAAAGATTAAACTTGCAGGTCAACCGTACACAGTTGATTATATGAAAGATCCTACTAACACAATTTACCATCGTAATGCATCAAAAGGATTTGCATCAACAGCAGGTGACCCAGATCATATCGGACTAGGATACTCTGCATCGATAACTACTTCGGTTGATGCTGCAATGATTGTAAACGGTGCAGGTAATCCTGGTGTGTGGAGCGAAAGTGGTGGCGATGTAATTTACACTGTCATTGTTCGGGATTATAAATATATGTCTGTAGGTAGGAAAGTAAAACCAAAAGATCTTGGTTTAAACGCTCATAATGGATTTTCACCTGGGTCAGGAAACCCTGATGTCTACGGTGAAATTACAGGTGTAGGCGGAACCGATGAAGAGGCAGTAATTCAAATTACATGGCCTAACGCAAACATCGCTGATGCGACAGGCGGGGCAGGCGGTATACTAGAAGTAGAAGATACGTTTGTAATAGCAACCGGAAGGATTAAATAACATATGTCTAGTTTAACAAATATTAACAACAACTCGAGAGTAGTCAATGTAGGTAGAACTACCCCAGTTGCTCCAGGTCAACAACCAGCGGCGAAATCAATTCCTGTTGTATTGGCTAGTGATCAAACTGCTATTCCTGTTGTTGAACAAAATAAAGTCCAATCAGAAGTATCACTATCGTTACTAGGTATTCCTAGATCAGAAGTTGCTCTTGGTATCTTTGCTGATGTTAATACATACGATGTGAACCCAACAGAATGGTCATCTAGTCCTCAGTATTACAATGCAGCGGGCGGTAATGGTTACGGGATCAAACATTTGCCCAATGAAGCAGGTGCGCTTGTTGAAGCACCTCGTGATAGAAAGGCAGTATTGACTTCTAAGCGTTTCTTCAGATACCAACCAGGTCGTGTATCTGCGGCAACCTTTGGTGTTAAAACATCAGTAAACGATTCGCACTTTGCTCGTAACCCAGTTATTCGTAAATACGGTATTTTTGATAACTTTGACGGATATTATTGGGAGTCAAAGCAATCAGGGCAAGGTGATAACTTCTCTGTTGTGCGTAGAACGCAATCATTGCTTAAATTCCCGGGTTCACCCTTTGGTTTGACATCAGAGTTTTTGAGAAAACCTGATCAAACTGGTGCATCCACTCCAACAGTAGATGTTGCCATTCCCTTTAATCAAACAGATGATTATCGTTCTGTAGGTAAGGAAGGAACTGCATTAAAGGGTAAATATTTTACTCGTGAAATAAATGAACTATTAAAAGATAGTATCAACCTTGCACGGGATGCTTTTACAGACGAACTTGCAGACACGAGCAGTGCTCTTTATCAATACTACAATAATACGCTTTCAACGCAAACTGAACGTGATATCTACAGGGATAAGTGTCATCGTGATGCTAAATTCTGGTTAGATATGATCTGTATGGATCTGGAGTGGGGCGGAAATGCTCACACGAAAATAAATTGTAAGAATTATACTACTGCTGAATTAAATGATTCGAACGCAGAGGAAGGATTGTATACTAGATTAAAGGCTAATATTGCTGGCGCTGGAACCGAAGTATACGCAGGAAATAGTTCTGCAGTTGCAACACGCCTCGGTAATGCTAGTGGCACATCAGGATTGTTAGATATACCTATAACATTCTTTGGCAATTCTGGCATGTCTGATAAGAATAATAGAATTTCTGCATATCAAGCGCAAACCAACGGAACGGCTAATGGCGCAATGTCGTTTGGCGATAAAGCACGAATTGATACGTTGCTTGATACAAGAAAACATTATTATTCATATTTTGTTTCATCTTTCCAGCGAGGCACTAATGTTGATACTAAAGATGATTATCAAACATATGTGTTCCAAAACAATAATTTAAATGCTTTGTTTATGCCTACTGAAGAAACAGCAGGCGAACTGAATGCACTAGTTGGCGCTGTGTTGACTTCTGATGGCACAGGATTATCAGCAGGACAATATTATCCATATGCTCCAGGTTCAACCATTACTGTAAATAGTTCTGGTGTGACGCTCAGCAACACACAAGCAACAGCATTGAATGAATTCTACTTAAATATCAAATATAAGTGTGTTCGAGATCTTGAATATATTATCAACGGATATAAGAATGATTTATCAGGCGGTGGTAATGCTGAAACACTTTATAATGCTTCTATGTATTATAAAGCATCAGGATTATCAATTTACACACAAACTGCCGCAGGTATAACTCAGGAGATCGCTAAACATACACATCTTAAAGATTGGATAGTATCAGATTTGAATGATGCAACATTGCAACTTGGTTCGAATGCAAGTTCAGCGGTGTCTAGATTGACTGCTATAGGTAACGGATTGGCGACAATCATTATTGACAACTTTACGACTGAAACAACGCAAGGTGTAGAATTAGGTGATCGTGGATTTGCGGGCAATCTAATCGCATTGCGTGATGGGTTGTTAATGGTTCATGCCGCTGTCAATGATCCGAATTTACTAAAAGAAGTAGAACAAATTAAAATACTGCCTGGTGATGCTCCTGTTTCAAGTGAACCGACAAGATTCACAATGACAAAAGGTATTGTCACCTTTGGGCAAAAAGTTCGTATAGTAACAACTGCAACTCAAAATAACTTTGCAACAGCAAATAATATAACCAAGTTAGACATTGCTGGCGGCAATGTTACAATTACGCCTGTTGAAGCACCGTATGATCAAATCTATACAGTAAGTCGTGTATATGGTCCTACTGGTCGTGAGTTCAGTTTGCAAAATCAAGCAGGTGAAGATATCCATGCTTATAGAAGCAGTAGTTTATGCCCTGATGAAATGTTTGTTGAAACTGTCGTTCCGTTCATAGGTGATGTTAAATATGATCCTGCTGTTTACAGAACGGACAATTCTACAAGACCTGACAAAACTATTCAACAATTAGATGGATCAAATGCACCTAATGTGACAATTACTGAAAACACTGATCCATTCCCTGTTGGGATGCAATGGCCATTAAGATACTCGTCATCAACACAATTGACTGATGTGACTGCTAGTTATCTTGGGCATATCGACACATCACTTGCACCGACTTCTGATATAGATATTGTTAAGATTCGTCAACAATATGATGATATTAATTTTGATCCTGAATATATTAACTGGATTAAGAATAATGTTAAACCAGAATTCTGGGGTGTTTATGAATATCGAATTCCACGCTCACGCTTCAGTCACGATAAACTAGATGGCAAAACATCTAAGAGGGTTTATAGCGATTTAGCAACAGGTAATACTGGTGTTGTTCGACCAGGAATGGAAGTTCTTGATGAGGACGGTGTTTGGACAGATGCTGTATCAGAATATGAATTTGACTTCACGAAAGTAACGATGCTTAAGATTGAATTCTCGTGGTATGGTGCTGTTGGTGCATTGTTCCTTGCGTATGTGCCAATCGGTAACGGTGAAGCACGATGGGTACGAGTACATCACCTAAGAGCATCGAATCAGTTGAAGATCGCATCTCTTGGTAACGCAACATTGCCGATCACATACAACGTATGGGGTGGCGGTTCACCTGATACATTAGGTGATGGTGAAACTAGCACACATACTTATGGCATATCTGAAAGTCATCACATTGTTAAGTATGGTGCTTCATACTACATCGATGGTGGTGACCGAGGTACTGTTCGTCGGTACAGCCACAACAATAATGATGTTGTTGCATGGCACGGTAGGCTATGGGTAGTGAATCAAAGTACTGTGAACGGAGGCGTAAACCTTGATCCGAGTACAGGTATTGCAAGTATTAATTTAAGTGGTGTATCCACAACACAAAATGCTGTTGTAGGTGATCGAACTGATATGCCCGATGATTTAGTGTACTTCATGGGCGCAGGAATTAAAACTGATAACCCAATAGATGGCGGCATTAAAGTAGTATGGGTTGATGGTGATGTGGTAACCTTGTC
>Ga0181380_1000118_pt1 | contig 33325 bp, 51 predicted proteins | sample 3SPOviralmetaG_FD_130116 | JGI IMG/M metagenome (GOLD analysis project Ga0181380, IMG submission 130116) | Marine viral communities from the oligotrophic San Pedro Time Series (SPOT) site, San Pedro Channel, CA, USA - 3 SPOT_SRF_2009-08-19 | ecosystem: Environmental > Aquatic > Marine > Strait... | reverse complement strand
GACGAGGGCACAACCACTGTCAAAGAAATTCCGTTTGCGGTGGCATATTCCAACCGCTTTGGCGTGCTTGAGTCGCGGCCGCCAATGAATGACATTGCAGAGCTAAACCTTAAGCACTATCAGGCAAGCTCTGATCTCAGCAACCAGTTGAGAATTTCAGCGGTTCCTTTCTTGGCCATTTACGGGATGCCACCAAGCGCGGAAGAGATAACGGCTGGCCCATCGGAGGCCATGAGTCTGCCTACTGATTCACGAGTTGAATTTGTTGAGCCATCTGGCAACAGTTACGAGGCGCAGTTCAAGCACCTGGACCGGATCGCGGAAGAAATCAACACGCTGGCGTTGGCCAGTGTCCTGGGCCAAAAGCTTTCAGCAGAAACAGCTGAGTCGAAACGCATTGACCGCAGCCAGGGCGACAGCACCATGATGCTGATCGCGATGCAAATGCAGGATCTTTTAGATAACTGTTTGCGTTTTCATGCCGAGTATTTGAACGAAAGCCAGCCAGGCACGGCTTACGTCAATCGTGACTTTATGGGTCAACGTTTGCAGCCCCAAGAAATACAAGCATTGCTGCAGCTTTACACTGCCGGGACTATCACCCAGAAAACCTTGCTTGAAGAACTCAGCAAGGGAGAGGTGCTTGATGATCTGGATGTTGAAGAAGAGCTTGAGGCGCTTGAAATGGGCGGTCTATCAGGCACGCAGGAGCCTGAACCAGAGGAGGAACAAGAGCCTGAAGAAGAGGATGAAGATACGCTGCCAGAAGAGGATGAGGACGTAGAAGATGTGGCGGAATAAGCCGGAGCGCCGAGAGCGAAACCTTTTTGTCTTTCAGGGCAGTTGCGTGGGTCCACATTTTGGGATTGTGAGAACTACTTGGTACGACAACGGCCAAATAAGCGGAATACAAGAAACAAAGTTGAGGGAAAGCCCAGATTGGATGATAAATACAGCAAAGTTCACCGCAGTAGTGGGCACCGCATTACGGGAAGGTGCTGACGTGTCTGTTTATGTGGATTGTGACCCTACCGAATTGGGCTTGGAGGGTTTGTGACTGCATCGCCTAGCGCTGGGGAACAGGTCAGGTTTCTTGATAACACCATCAAGCCTGGTGGCGTTGCGGGAGTGCCTGAGAGCTACTACCGCAAGGCACTAGATCTAAATCGGTTCAGCAATGGCGTGGCCAACAAGCTGCTGGAGTCTTATCGACGGCAAATCGTCAAGGCTGTGCGGGAGCTGGAGCGCATCGACAAGATGCCAAGCAGCAAAAAGCCGCAGTTCAAGGCTGCACGGATGCGGGCCCTGATTAAACAAAACCTGGACTCTATGAAGAGCTGGTCTGGGCAAAGCATTAATGAGTTAATTCAACAGCTGGATGGTTTGGCTGATGTTGAGGTTGCGTTTGCCAAGGCGGAACTGCAACGGGTAGTACCTGGAGCGGTCAAGACTCAGGTACGGACGGTCGAGGTCACGGAGTCCTTTGCCAAGGCTGTGGTGAAAGCTGACCCACTGGATGTGGGCACCAACCTTTTGCAGGAAAGCTTTGAGGAAGCGGTAAAGGGGCCAGGTGCAGTGATGAAGCTGACGGCACGGCAGGGCGCTGTGATTCGGATGCCTGATGGCACCAGCATTGTCAAAGCATTTCGCGGTTTAGCTGAACGCCAGGGCGATCTGTTCTCTCGTGCGGTGCTGGATGGCCTGCTTACGGGTGAGAGCACGGAATCCATCGCACGGTCTTTGTATGGAGAGCTGGGCTTTTCAACTGAGGCGCTGACCTCAAGGCAAATTGCATTGGCCCAGCAAGGCAACGCCTGGAAAATGGCAAAGCATCAAGTGCGGACGTTGGTTAGGACCAGCGTTAATGCCACGTCAAACGCTGCCAGCCTGCAGGTTTATAAGGCAAACCCAAACCTCACGAAGAAGTACAGATGGATTGCCACGCTGGATAGCAACACCACGGCGATTTGCCGCAACCTGGATCAAAAGGAGTTCTTCTACGGCAAGGGGCCAACCCCAGCCAACCCACCACATTTCAGCTGCAGATCTACAACGGTGCCGGTAATTGATTACGCGGGCGCATCCAAGAAATTTGGAATTGATATTCCACCACCTAGCTCAAAGATTGGCTACCGCCCAACAAAAGAGGGCACGCCGTCTAGTGCAGATCCCAAGGGTGGCCGGGTGCCTGTTGGGACAAGCGCAGCACAGCACCTGTACGACCTACGGGGTACGACTAAGGCGGGCAAGAAATCAAGGTTCGATGCCAGCCCTGCTCAGGCCCGGATGCTGAACGGTGGCAAGGCAACGCCTGGGGCATTTGAGAAGGCCCGTTATTACAACCGCTTGGCTGATCGCTATGGCCCAGATGGGGCGATGAAGCGATTCATGCGTGAGGACGGTTCAGAGGTGAGCCTGAAACAGCTGCGTTCCCGATATGGGGAGCCGGACAAGATCACAAAGAGCAAGAAAGCTGCGGCCCCTAAAGCAAAACCCAGGTCAAAGCCTAAGCCGACTCCTAAGCCGACGCCGACGCCTGAGCAGATCTCTCCTGATGTTCAGCGCAGCTTTATTGAGGGTCATTTCTTTGGCCAACGTCAAAAACTAAGCAATCAAGATGTAGCCGACAGCTTGGAAATCGTTGCAAAAGAGGATTCAGATGTAGGCCGCAACTTCACCAAAATGCTGGAGTTCATGCGGCGTAAAAATATTTCAACCGTTTGGTCTAATGGCCGAGAAAAGGCGTTTGGTCGCGGCCCCAACTTCGACCACTGGAAGAATGACACGTTGATTCAGTCCATGAAAGACGGCGTTGCGCGGGCACCTAATGAGCGCGGGGCCAGATTTGTTGGTGATGTGGTCAAAGATATGGAGAAGGGCCAGGTTTCGACGTTCTTAAGTCGCCTCGGGTCTGTAAGCAGAGGCGCAGCAGGTCACACCATTAATGGTGGTGGCTTTGTTGTGCTGAAGCAGACGAGCCGTCAGGTCAAGATCAAGGCAAGAGAGCTGACCAGGACCAAAGAAGCGGTGCTTCGTAGTGTTGAGGATGCAGCCGCAGGCAAACCAAAGTTTGTGACAAATTCAGATCTCTACAGCGTCAGTGGCAAAACAACTGTTGACACCAAAGACGGGTGGTTGACCACCTTGGTGCATGAGGTTGGCCACCAAGTCCATTTCAATGCAGGCAAACCATCGTTTGGCCGTTTGATTGAGAAAGGTTTAGAAGGGTTGTCAGGCGAAAAACTTTTGATCGCGCGAGGCAAGCGCAGGTGGACCCCTTCCAAATATGGAAAGACAAATGAGATGGAACAGTTCGCCGAAACCTTCGTTCAGTATGTTTTTGCGCCGACAGCCTTAAAAAAAGCCAACCCATACGCCTATCGCTGGATTGATGAAGCCTTGCAGGAGGGATTGAAATGACCATTGATGAAGCCGTCGAACTTGTAGGGACGTGGCCCAAGAACCGCAGCGTCCCTCGCAAGCTGTCAGAAGCGATTTTGATAGCTAGGGGTATGGACCGTCTACAGCTGGGTTTGCTGACAGAGGTTCTTATGACTGCATCCGTGAATGAGGCAGATTTTGAGCTTATCGAGAAGTATCTCGGCTGAAGTTAAGCTAGATGTGCTGTTAGGGCCTGTCCCATGCAACTTCACAGCAAGTTCCAGTTCAAACCGACCACAGAAGAGGCCCCGGCTTGCCCTCCAAAAAAGCCCACTGCTAAGAAAAAAGCAGCTAAAACAGAAGCATCTAAGGAGGACAGCTGATGCCTAGTTACAAAGGCCCCATGAAGCCCCAGAAACCTGCGGGCAAGAAAAAACCCAAGAAGAAAAAGAAGTAATGGCCAAAAAGCGGCGGCCACCAAAGGACAAGGCCACTGGCCTGCCGAAGAAGTACCTGTCGGGCGCTAAAAACCGCGCTGCTAAGGCCCGTGAACTCAAGCGCACCGCCGAGGCCTATAAGCGCGGCGAATCCATCGACATCAAAGCCGTTTCTGCATCGAGGACTAAGCAAGGTGGCACCAAAAAGAAAACCACTAAGCGAGGCAACAAAGGCCGCGCTCAAAAAAAAGGCCGATAAGTCCAGGTTCACACTTGGGCAGCTATCTGCTGTCTATCGCCGTGGCCAAGGTGCTTATCTGTCAAGCGGCTCTCGTAACGTCTCCATGCCCGCTTGGGCGATGGGTCGTGTGAATAGTTTTATTTCTGGCAAGGGCGGCGCACGAACGGCCGACGCTGACCTCTTGAAAAAGAAGAAAAAGAAGTAATGGCCAATATTGAGAAAGGAGGCCACCGTTTTGAGGGCCTCAACAAACCGATCATGACCCCAAGGCATCCCAAGTATGCGGCTGCTGTTGTGGCCAGTGTGGATGGCAAACAAAAGCTAATTCGATTTGGACTACAGGGCGCTGATCGTTTCCCCAAGCGTGACGGCGAGAGCAAAGCCGACGCAGAGAAACGCAGCAACTGGAAAAAACGTCACTCCCAAAACATCAAACGTGGGCCAATTTCTGGCGCTTACTGGGCGAACAAGTTTCTTTGGTAGTACATTTGGGCTGCAATTAACCTTACGGGTTATTTATGTCTGAAGATCAACTGCAAGAGGCTACGCCTACAGCAGACACTACTGAATTGGATCTGCTTAAAAGCAGTGTTGAAGCATTAGAACGCAAAAATCACGAGCTGATTGGTAAATTAAAAAAATCCAAATCAGTGCCTGAAGGCATCGATGTCCAAGAGTTGATGGACTTCAAGGCAAAAGCAGAGCAAGAACAACTGGAATCAAAGGGCAAATACAGCGAAGCACTACAAGCCAGAGAGCATCAGTTCCGCGAAAACAGCACCAAAAAAGATGAACGCATCGCAGAGCTGGAGGCCCGTGTACGTGACCTTGAGCTGACTGCGCCTGCGGTCAGTGCCCTGTCAGACGTTGTGCATGACCCTGATTTGGTCATGCGGAATTATTTGAAAGATAAGGAAATCCAGCAGGGCAACAATGGCCCGGTGGTGGTTGATGGCTATGAGCGAATCCCTGTTGCTGATTGGGCTCGTAACAACGTGCCGGAGTGGGTGCAGAAGGCTCCAAAACCCCAGGGCGGTGGCGCACCTGCAGCGCGTAGTGGATCAAGCGGTGGCCTAGATCCTGATTTGCTTCGAGACTTGACCGTCGGCGGCATTAATCGTGGCATCAACATGTCAGCCCTGGGTGAAATTATTAGAAAGCACCCTGAGAATTGGCAGAATTACAAAGCTGAAGCGGAAAGACGTTTGCGCGAGCGTTAATATGAATCAACTGGCAACGCTACGCCGAGCCAATCGGGTTACGCCCACACCGTAAACACTACTTCAGGAGATCATGGCCACCCTTCGGTCAGATTTGATCATCCCCGAGGTATTTAGTCCTTACGTCATCGAGGAATCGACCCGTTCCGACGCATTTTTGCAGTCGGGTGTGGTGCAACCGATGGCCGAGCTAAATACTTCCGGCGATGGCAGCGGAGACTTTGTTTCCGTGCCTTTCTATAAGGCAAACCTTTCTGGCGACTTTGAGGTGCTGACCGACAGCACGTCATTGACACCAGGCAAAATTGAAGCAGATCGCCAGATTGGCGTATTGCTTCGTAGAGGCAGGGCCTTTGAGGCAAGAGATCTTGCGGCATTGGCATCTGGCTCCGACCCCATTGGAGCGATTGGCCAAAAAATGGCCCGCTACGTCAACCACCAAAAGCAGAAGGATCTTGTTTCCTGCCTGTCTGGTGTGTTCGGCTCGCTGAATAACAACTCTTCCAGCAGCGCCTTCTTTGGCCTATGTTTGGATTCTGAGTCTGGCGATACACCGACCTCACTGACGCCTAGCCACGTTGCGCGTGCCAAGAACCTCTTGGGCGATCAAGGCGACAAGTTGGCTGCTGTGGTCATGCACAGCGCGACTTATTACGAGCTTGTCGAAAGAAGGGCCGTCGATTTTGTCGCTGCAGGGGATACCGCTGCAGGCGCAACCGCAAGCGGCGGTTCGATTGCGGGTGCATTTGGTAACCCCACTGTTCCGGTCTTCATGGGGATGCGGGTTGTCGTCAGCGATGACGTGCAAACCCACGGAAGCGGTGCTTCTAAGGAGTACGCCGTTTACTTCATGACTCAGGGCGCTGTTGGCGGTTCTGAAGTCACTGCGCTCAGGACCGAAACTGACCGCGATATATTAAGTCTCAGCGACGCGCTTGCGATTTCGCTCGGGTACTGCTACCACCCGATCGGTGCCAAGTGGGGCGTGACCACGGTCAACCCAACTCGCGCTCAGCTGGAAACCGTGGGCAACTGGTCGAAGGTGTACGAAACCAAGAACATTGGGATCGTTCGCTCGACCGTTGTTAGCTCCCTTGATTAACCCAGGAGGTACTAACCATGGCATCCATTTTTGAGGCAACAGCGGGCAAACTCATTGGCCCGACAACTGGCGGCACTGTTACCCAGGCCACCAACAAGACGACCGGCGTAACGATTAACGCTGCATCCGGTCAAATCACCATGAACGGCGCTGCCCTTGGTGCAGGCGCTGAAGCCACTTTCGCTGTGACCAACAGCGAGGTGGCTGCAACAGATGTTGTCGTTGCTGTTCACGGCTCTGCCGGAACTGCTGGCAGCTATTTGGTGCAGGCAAACACGATGGCGGCAGGTTCTTTCAACCTGACCGTTTCAAACGTGACTTCTGGGTCGCTGTCAGAGGCGATCGTCATTAACTTTGTTGCGCTTAAGGGCGCTTCTAGCTGATGGCTTTGTTCGCTTTTAAGCGACTTAGGGAACAGCAGGCTGCCGCGCAAGCGGTGGCCTCTGCCCCTGCTAAGACTGAACCCAAGACCACCACCCGCAAGGCCAATGGCAGTAACAATCGTCGCAACAGCGGGCGGGGCAAGCTCGAACAGCTACATGACGCTCGCGGAAGCTGACGCCTACGTTGACGCCATGGTGCTGGGCACTGATGCGAACAAGTGGGGCTCAGGCAACGCTGATAGTCGCAACCGTGCGCTGACAGCTGCCACACAACGGCTTGACCGCGAAAGATTTCTAGGAGCCAGGGCAACCGACACGCAGGCGCTTGAGTGGCCGCGTACAGGTGTCAGAAAGCCTTCGACCTATATCAATACCTACGCAACGGGTTTTCCTTTTCGTATCGCCGATGATTTCTTCACCGATACAGAGATCCCCCCGCAGATTAAACACGCTCAGATTGAGTTAGCGGTTTACCTGCACAGCAATAAAGACGGCATCAGCCTGGGCGGCCTTGAAGACTTCAAGAGCGTTCAGGTGGGCAGCATTACGGTTGTACCTGATAAGACAGGTTCAGTGGGAGCTGATCGCGTGCCGCCCATGTTTGAAAGATATCTCCACTCCCTTAGAATTAGTGGACCGGGCAACATTTCTGTCAAACGGAGCTGATTCAATGCACATGGGCTGCCAGGGTGAATCAATCACCGGAACAGATGCAAGAACTGGACGCTTTGGGGCGATTCAGTTCAAAGAAGACACGGTAGTTAATTCAATCACTGCGGCTAGCTATACGGGTGACTCACTTGCTGGGGAAACCTTTGTGGCTCGTACTGTTATCTACGGCGTGTTCACTAGCATCCAGCTGAGTAGTGGTGCTGCCATCGCTTACAAGCTCTAATGGCTCTCGGTGACATCCTGGCGGCCAAGCTGGCCCCAATTATTGGCGGCACAGTTCTTGCTGGGGATGTAACCGTGCGCGTGGTGACTGGGGGCAGTTACAACGCCACAACGGGCACCGTCAACGAGTCTGTGTCAGACACAGCAATCAAAGGGGTGGTAGCTGATGTCAACGTGCGCGAGGCCAACCAACTAATTCAGGCCGGGGACAAAAAGCTAACGATTGCAGCGGTTGATGTGTCGGCAGCTCCTGAAACTAAAGATCGCGTGGTGATCAGCAGCGTGGTCTATCAAGTTATTCAGGTGCAGACAGAGCAGTTAAATGGTGTAGACATTGCCTACGACCTGTTTTTGAGGGCCTAACGATGGCAAAGGAAATTGGTTTTGACGATGTTGATGATTACCTGAAACAGCTTGGGGACTTTTACGCGCAAAGCACAGTATTTGAAGCCGACAAGTTGTTAAAGGAAGCAACGCCAACGCAAACCGGCAGGCTGCGGGCAAGTTGGCAGATTGGTGAAAACGCCATAAGTCGCGCATCAGAAAAACCAGGCCAATATCCGGCGGCTAAAGGAGGAAACATCCCACAACCAAAGGGCATTAACTACCAACCAGGCACTGAGACAGTTGGCAACGTCTACAACGTCCACAACGCCGTCGAATATGCCGAACCGGTCTGCATGGGTACCGGCCTGCCACCTTCATGGGGCGGCAAATTCAAGACACGTCAAGCCACAGTTGAGGGTTTCCCCGAAATGATCACCAAAGATTTGCAGGTTGATTCACAGAAGCGTTTTAACAATGCTGTTAAAGACGCTCAAAAGGGAGGGAAAATCTAATGGCTGCAGCAGATCTCAACGAAGTCCGCGCCACTATCGAAGGCCGCTTGGCTGATGAGTTGCGGAAGTCCCAGCCTGTCCCAGTGGTGTTTCACAACATGGCATTCGAGCCAACACCAAATAGCACCTGGGTTCAATGCCTTACGTCCTTTGGCTCTAATCAATATCTGAGCCACGGCCTGTCCACCAACGCCCGCAACCGAATAACGGGGTTGCTTGTGATCAATATTTTTTCAGGAAAAGGGGTAGGCCCTGGGGCTAATTACAAGATTGGAAATCGGATTCGTAACCTTTACAATAGGGTCAACGTGTCGGGGGTTTTCTTCGACGCCCCAATCGGCCCCACGGCGCTGGCATCGCCAGAGCCCGAAGGCTATTTTGTAACACGGGTCTCTGTGACCTTTGAATTCATCGAGGAACTCTGACCATGGCCACCATTCGCGGCGAAGCTGGTTCAGTTGAATTTGAGACCGGCGGCGGCAGTCTTGCCACTGTTGTCGGTACTCGCAGCTGGAGCCTGTCAATTACCAAAGAAACACTTGATACCACCGTGCATGGGAACACTACCCGGCAATTTGTCGGGAGCTTGGTCAGTGGTTCAGGCTCTGTTGAATTGGTTTATGACCCAGACGCTACGGGCCAATCCGGCTTGATCGAAGATGTGATTAAGACTGGGGACGCGGCTGATGCTTCGTTTGAGTTGTTCACCACCGGCAACACAAACGGCACCGATTCGCTCGCATTTGGCGGGATTATCACCGACATGGAAATCAGTTCTACTGTTGGAGAATTGGTGATTGTGTCCTGTAACTTCATCACCAGCGGAACCATTACTTCTAATCTTGAGTGATAAGGCTATAGTTTAGATGACAAATCTGTCATCTAAATGCCTGCTGGAAATCGCACCGTTGATCTACTGGTTGGGGCGTTTGACCTCAACCAGCGTCGGAAATTTGAACTAAAAAACGCTGAAGGCAAGAAAGTTGTAGATCTGTTTTTCAAACCGATCACACGCGCTGACCGCAAAAAAGCTCAAGCCTTGTCAGGCACCGATGAGGCTTTAGACATCAGCACGCAGATGCTGTGTCAGATGGCTGAGCTTGAGGACGGCACTAAGGCGTTTGCATCTGCTGATGTAGCCAAGCTGCAGCGTCAGTTACCTGAGAATGTGTTGAATGACCTTGAGTTGTTCTTGTTTGGGCTTGGCGATAATGCCGACTTGCAAGACGCAAAAAACGACTAACGCAGGACAGCTGGGCTTATTTTGAGTTTTTCCTGGCCTGCGAATTAGGCATGACCGTAAGCAGGCTCCGCAACGAATTGACCGATGCGGAGCTTATTTATTTTGCTGCCTACCACGAACTCAAGGCTGAAAAGGAGCAGAAGGCAATGGATCGCGCCAAGCAGCAACGGCGGTAAGCTGGGACAAGTTGACTGGCTGATGTGACCACAACAGTCCTTACAGCCAAGTTTGATTTTTCTCAGCCAAAGTCTGCCATCAAGGGGACTCAGGCACAGGTTGACCAGCTAAAAAATAAAGCCAAAGGCGCACAAGGCGCATTAGACAATGCGGGCAAGTCTGCAAAGGGTGCAGGCGTTGCGTCTGCGTTTTTTGGCAAAGCGGCAAAGGGTGCGGTCCCAGGTGTTGCGGCTTTAGGCGGTGCTTTAAAAGCAGCCTTAGGGCCCATCGCTTTGCTGACATCAGCGGCGGGTGTCCTTACTTCTGCCTTTTCGACGTTGGCTGAGCAAGACTTTGCGGAAGCAAAGGTTCGCACGCTTGGCGTTAACAGTGAGGAACTAAAGGGCCGCCTAAGTGATGTAAGCCGTGAACTATCGGGCCAGGCCAGTGTTGTTGAACTAACTGCGGCGGCCTACGACGTGGCTTCTGCTGGCTTCAATGATGCGGCCTCTGCCTCGCAGGTGCTGAAGGCTTCGAGCCTTGCGGCCACTGGTGGCTTCTCTGATCTAAACACGGTGGCAGATGCCACAACGTCAGTTCTTAACTCCTATGGCCTGGGGGCAGAAGAAGCTTCGCGCATTACTGACCAGTTCATCCAGACGCAGAACGACGGCAAAATTGTGATTGGTCAATATGCGGCCAACATCGCAAAGGTTGCCCCCGTTGCAGCGGCCCTGGGCATTGGCCTGGATGAGGTCAACGCAGCGGTGGCCCAAATTACTGGCACAGGTACTGGTGCAGAGGTCACATTCACAGCACTTAAGACAGCCTTTGCCCAGTTGGCGTCTGGTGGAGTCGGAGAAAAGCTGAAGGAGTTTGGGGTCAATATTGACGCCAACTCGGTTGCAGCTGATGGTTTTGTCGGCACCTTGAAAAAAATTAAGGATTCGGGAGCTGATACGGGCGCAATTCTTAAAGCCTTCGGCACAGAAGCGGGCCCAGTTTTGCAGCCGTTATTAAACGACTTTGACAAGCTGAACCAGCTAGTTGAGAACCAACGCAATTCTCAGGGCGAAGCCGCCAAATCTGCTTTTGAAGCAGGTAACACAATTAAGGGTGCCCTTAATCGACTGCAAAACGCTTTTACAAATATCTTTGCCAGTGGCTCAGAGCTGGGCGAGCTGCTTAAAGGCACATTCCAGGTGGCGGCAGTGACCGTTGAGGCCTTTGGCGCTGCTTTGAAATTGTACTTGGCCCCTTTACGAGGCCTTATTGACGCCGCAAAAAAAATTGCAAATGCTTTTTCTCCTCTGAAAAAAGGTGTAAACATTGCCTTTGAATTAGAAGAAGGATGGAAAAAAGTTTTAGGTGCTTTTAACACTCTTTCTAAAGGAGTGACTGCGTTCGTTTCGGTCTTTTTCCAGACTGTTGCAAAACTAATTGGTGTTGTTGTTAATTTAGGAATAAACATAAACAAAGCTTTAGGCAACCCAATTAGAAAATTATTTGACCTTTACGGTCAATGGGCAAATTTTGTTTTTGGAATATTTGGCCAAATTGGACAAGCTGCAAGCAATTTCTTTGGTGGCTTTGTCAGTAACGCAGGCGAAGCGGTTACTAATGTTGTGAAGTTTTTTGGCGGGCTGTTCACAAATCTTTCCAATGTTATTTCTTCGTTTGAAAATAGCTTGCCTCAGTGGCTTAAAGATTCGCTTTTAGGCAAAGCGGCAAGATCAGCGAAGAATATTGTAGGAGCGATTTCAACTGCAGTAAGCAGCGTTAAAGAAATTGTTCAGGCAGTCCCGGAAAAAATTGCTACGACATTCACAGCGCAAGCTGTTAAACAGAAATCAACAGAAACCGCATCAGCTGCCAACGCAATACAACAAACAGGCGGCGCCCTTGTGGCAGCTGGAGGCAAAACAACAGCAACGACTGCGAAAGAAACACCGTTGCAAAAACAGCAAAAGGCTGCTAAAGCACTTTTAGCAAGTCTCAAGAGAAAAAATGAACTTGACGCAACAGCTACAGATCAAGAGCGAAAACAGTTAGAGCTTAAATTTGCTAAAGCAGACATTGAAGAAAGATTCAAGCTTTTGAGCAAAGATAAAATTAAGGCTTTAACAGATGAGCTGCAAAACAATTTCGACATTACCGAACAAAAGCAAAAGCAACTTGAACTTGAAAAGGAAGCACAAAAGGAGGCAAAAAAATTAAATGAGATTTATAAAGGCATTGGCGATACACTTAGCACCGGAGTCCATGACGCGATCATGGGCGCAGTAGACGGCACCAAAACACTTGGTGAAGTAGCCAGCGGCGTCTTAAAAACCATCAGCAACCAATTAATGAAATTTGCTCTTGGGAGTTTTGGCGGCAAAGACAGTGGCAGTGGCAGTGGCATTCTTGGCGCAGTCGCAGACATTTTCAGGGCTGATGGCGGCCCTGTAAACGCTGGGCGTTCTTATGTGGTCGGAGAAAGAGGGCCGGAAGTTTTTACTCCGAGCCGTAGCGGCAGTATTGTTCCAAACCATGCCATGGGCGGATCCACGAGCATTGTGGTGAACGTTGATGCCTCTGGCTCTTCTGTTGAGGGGCAAGGGGACCAAGCGTCACAGCTTGGGAAGATGCTTGGCAGTGCAGTTCAAGCCGAGCTAATTAAGCAAAAACGTCCTGGCGGTCTACTCGCAACCTGATGGCAACTTTTCCTTCAATCACGCCAACTTATGGCATTCAAAAAAGCAGCGCCCCAAACTTCAAGAGGCAACAATTTGGAGACGGATTTAGTCAGAGACTGACGTTTGGCCTGAATCAAAATCCCAAAACTTTTAGCCTGACGTTTGAAGTGTCAGAAACGGATGCTGACACAATCGAAACGTTCTTGGATGCGAGAGCCGCGAACAACATGGAGAGCTTTGATTTCACCCCGCCAGGGGAAAGTAGCAGCTCCAAATTTATTTGCGAAAGCTGGAGCAAGTCAATTATTTACTTGAACCGCGCCACAATTCAGGCAACATTTATAGAGGTATTCGAACCTTAATGGCTTACACCGCTTGGGCCGCTAGTACCGCTTTTGTTGTTGGTGACGTTAGACGCGCCACCACATCACAAAACAGCGGTTTAGTTTTTGAGTGTTTGACTGCCGGAACGTCAGGTAGTTCGGAGCCTGATTGGCCTACAGATATTGGCAGCACGCTGACCGACAACACCGTTGTCTGGACAGCAATTAGTTCAATCTATGCTGATCTTTCTGCGTTATCGCCAGATGCAATAATTGAATTATTTGAGCTGCATTACGACAATACGCTGCACGGCAGCACAGACATTTTGCGATGGCACGCGGGAGTCAATGCAGATGTTACGGGCAACATCACTTGGAATAGCAACAGCTACACGCGCTTACCTGTGAAAGCTGAAGGATTCGAGTTTACAAATGGTGGCCAACTTCCACGGCCAACATTAACCGTTTCAAATTTGGCTGGGGTGATCACAGCATTGTTGATTGATGTGAACAAAGTAACATTAGGCAATGACTTGACCGGAGCCAAGGTGAAGCGAATAAGAACATTAAAAAAGTTTCTTGACGGTGAGTCAGCCGCTGATCCATACGCAACTTTTCCTATTGAAGAATACTATGTTGACCGCAAAGCTTCAGAATCACGAGATGTCGTGAGCTTCGAGCTTGCAAGCAAATTTGATTTGTCAAATAAGGAACTGCCAAATCGTCAGGTTGTGGCAAACATTTGTCAGTGGCAGTATCGCAGCTCTGAGTGCAGCTACACCGGCAGCAACTTCTTTGATGTAAACGACAACAGCGTTGGATCGTTGGCGCAGGATGCGTGCGGCAAGCGGCTTAGTAGTTGTAAAAAACGCTTTGGCGAAAATGGCGAACTACCGTTTGGGTCGTTCCCTGGCGCAGGACTGCTTTCATGATGCTGCCGCCTTCAATTATGAGCCTGATCATGGCTCATGCGAAAGCAGAGAGCCCCAAAGAGTGCTGCGGCTTGGTGGCTGTAGTCAAGGGTAAGCGTCGTTTTTTCCCTTGCAAAAACTTGGCTGATACGCCGGATGAGCATTTTGTCCTAGACCCGGCTGACTATGCAGCAGTAGAGGACAAAGGCGAAATCGTTGCTGTAATTCACAGCCATCCGACAACAAATCACAATCCATCGCCAGCCGATCGCGTTGCGTGTGAGCAAAGCGGACTCCCATGGCACATCGTGAACCCAAATACTGAGAACTGGGGTTACTGCGAGCCCGAAGGGTTTGAGTTGCCCTATGTGGGGCGTGAGTTTTCACACGGTGTGGTGGACTGTTACAGCCTGTGCCGTGATTGGTACAGGCGCGAATTAGGGCTTGAGCTGCGTAATTATCCACGTCGTAACAAGTGGTGGGAGCATGGCGAAAATCTCTACATAGAAAACTTTGAAAAAGAAGGCTTCCGGCAAATACCGCTTGCAGAGGTGCAACGTGGCGATGCGTTGCTGATGAATCTTGTCTCGCCAGTAGCAAACCATGCGGCGATCTACTTGGGCGACCAGTTGATCTTGCATCACGTCCAAGGGCGGCTATCTAGTCGCGATGTTCTAGGCGGCTACTATTTGAAGAACGTAGCTTGCGCCTTGAGGCATAGGCATGAAAGTCGTTAAGGTCTACGGCGCACTGCGCAAACTGCTGGGCAAGACTCAATTTGAGTTTGTCGCTGACACGCCTGCTCAAGCGATGCGTGCTCTGCTTGCAAATTTCCCGCAACTTGAGCGGTGGTTGATTGACAGCGAAAAACGTGGCGTTGCTTATCGCGTCACGGTAGGCAAGCAAAAAGTCCACAACGACGACATGTCGGGCATGTTTGCACCGTGGAGTGAGCAAGATGTTTTCAGCATCACGCCTGTGCTTACTGGTGCAGGTCGGGGCTTTGGCAGCATTTTGGCAGGTGTTGCATTAGTGGCTTTGACGCTTATTCCAGGGGGTTTGCCTATAGCTGGAACACTTGCCACCAAAATTGGCTTGTTTGGCGGGGCTTTGATTTTGGGCGGTATTGCTGAAATGATTTCGCCTGTTCCCAAGCCACCAAGAGAAGCATCGAAGTTGGAATCAAACAGTTTTAGCGGGGTTGGCAACACAGTTCGCCAAGGAGTCCCCGTCCCAATAGCTTATGGGCGAGTGTTTGTTGGATCGGCAGTCATTTCCGCTGGCCTTGACGTTGATCAAGTCTGACCATGACTAAATCAAAGTACATTGCAGGTGCTGGCGGCGGCAGCGGCAGCGGCGGTGGCGGCAAATTTGGCGGTGGTGGCGGCGGTACTCCGACTGAAAGTGATGATTCGCTGCAATCGAAGCAGTTTGCGAATGTTCTTGATCTGCTAAGCGAAGGAGAAATTCAAGGCTTAGACGATGGAAATAAAAGCATCTTTCTTGGTGGAACGCCGGTCGAAGACCTTGGAGGAAATGATAATTTCTCAGGGTTTACTATTGCCACCCGAAATGGCACACAATCACAGACCTATATTCCTGGCGTTTTTGCCAACGTAGAAAACGAAACGGCTGTCGGCGTAAACTTTACAAATTCCTCGCCAATTACGCGGCAAATTGCTGATTCAAATGTCGATCGTGTCCGCGTAACTATTCAAATTCCTGCTCTGCAAAATATTGAAAACGATGGAGATATTGTCGGCACAAGCGTTAGCATAAGCATTCAAGTTCAGTACAACGGCGGTGGCTTTAACACCGTTAAAACTGACATCATTTCAGGCAAAGCCAGCGGTGCCTATCAGCGAGATTATCTATTAACGCTTACCGGCGCATTTCCTGTAGACATCAAGTTAGTACGCAACACAGCTGATAGCTCATCGTCAAGACTGCAGAACGTGACTAACTGGCAGAGCTTTACCTCAATTGTTGACGCCAAACTGGCTTACCCAAACAGCGCAATAGTTGGGTTGCGTTTTGATTCAAGCGCGTTCAATAATATTCCCGAACGCAAGTATTTAATTCGTGGCATTAAGGTCAAAATCCCAAGTAATGCGACGGTAGATACAACGACGCATATTGGAAGGATTACTTATTCGGGAATCTGGAATGGTGAATTTAAATCAGGCACTCACTTTACTTCAGATCCTGCCTGGTGCCTTTGGGATTTGCTTACGAATGAAAGGTATGGGTGTTCCGTTCCTGAATCATCGTTGGATCGCTATGACTTCTTTTCTGTTTCTCAATTTTGCAACACACTTGTCGATGACGGCAAAGGTGGACAGGAGCCGCGTTTTAGTTGCAACTTGCTGATCAACCAGCGTAAAGAGGTTTACAACGTCATCCAAGAGATGAGCAGCATCTTTAGAGGCATCTCTTATTACGGCGCTGGCTCGTTGGTTCTGCTGCAGGACAAACCTTCTGACGCTCAGTACACGCTTGGTCCTGCAAATGTAATTGATGGGATGTTCTCATATTCCGGGTCATCAATTCGCAGCCGCCACACTTGCGCCACTGTTGCATACCAAAACTACGACGAGCTTGGCGAGGTGTCGTTTGAGTACGTTGAAAATGCTGATGCTGTTGCTAAGTACGGCGTCAACAACAAGGACATCAAAGCAGTTGGATGTTATTCACAAGGCCAAGCCAACAGGCTTGGCAAATGGACGCTGCTAAGCGAACAAGATTTGTACGAGACGTGTGATTTTGCCATTGGTATTGATTCAGGCATTGTCGTTAGGCCAGGGATGGTGGTGGATATTGCGGACCCTGTGCGAGGTGGGACGAGAAGAAACGGGCGCGTTTCTTCAGCCACAACAACCCAGATAACGATTGACAGCAGCACTGAGCTTTCAGTTAACATGGGCAACAGCCCAACTATTTCAGTTGTTCTGCCTAATGGCCTAATTGAAACACGGGATATCGGCACGATTAATGGAACGGCAGTTAATGTCAGCGCTGCGTTTAGTCAGGCTCCGGCAACCTTTGCCCCTTGGTTAATTCAAACAACAGACATACAATCGCAACAGTTTCGAGTCATTAGTGTCTCAGAAAACGAAGACGGGATTTTTGGCGTTACTGCTATTAAATACAACGAAAGTATTTATGATGCGGTCGAGCAAAACTTAAACCTGACTCAGCGCGATATTACAAACATTACTGCAACGCCAACCGCTGCAACTAATTTGTCGGCAGCTGAGTTTCTATATAAAGAAGGTGGGACAGTCAGAACAGGCGTTGATATCAGTTGGTCAAGTCCCGTTGCCAACGTCACAGATTTCATTGTTCGTTATCGTTTGAATGACAATAATTTTGAAAAAATTGAAACTGAGGCGCAGTCAACGCAAGTAAAAGGCTTAAAGGCTGGGTCTTTAGAAGTACAAGTCACGCCGCGCAGTTACGTGGGAAAAACTGGGCCTACGACCTCTCAGACATTCACGCTTGCAGGCAAAACAGCAATTCCAGGCAATGTTCAGAACCTGACCCTGGAGCCTTTGAATTACAACAGCGCACGACTGCGCTGGGATGAAACCGTCGATCTCGACGTAAAGGTCAGCGGCAAGGTGCATATTCGACACAGCAATTTGACTGATGGCAGTGCTACGTGGAGCAATAGCACTGATTTAATTGCAGCCATTGCAGGTGGCGCTACAGAAGCGACAGTCCCTCTTTTAGAGGGGGAGTATTTGGTTAAGTTTGAGGATGACGGCCTCCGCAAAAGCGCAACAGAAGCCAGCATCGTTGTTGATCAACCAGTTGCACAGACATTTTTTGGCGTCAAAACACAGCGCGAAGATCAGCTATCAACGCCATTTAGCGGCAGCAAAACCGACACGACTTACGACTCGACCTATGACGCTTTGATTCTCGACAGCGATGGTTTGACTGCAGGCACTGGTGAATATGCTTTCGCCGACACGTTGGACCTTGAGGCCGTTTACAGCTTGGATCTAGAACGTCGGCTAGTAGCTCGCGGCATTTATCCAACCGATACCTGGGACAGTCGAACAGCGTTGATCGATACTTGGTTGGATATTGATGGCGGTGTTGTTGATCAGGTCAACGCAGAGCTGTACGTGCGAAAGACCAACGACAACCCGTCTGGTTCTCCGACATACAGCGCCTGGCAGCCGCTAGCAAACGGTGTTTTAAAGGCTCGTGCTTTTCAATTTAAGGCTGTTTTGACATCATCTAATGCGGCTCAAAACATCCTTGTTGATGAGCTTGGCTACAAAGCGCAGATGCAGCAGCGCACAGAGCAGAGCACCTCAGCAATTGCTAGCGGAACGTCGGCCAAAGCTGTGACGTTTACAAATGCGTTTTTCACTGGAACTAGCAGCTTGGGCGGAGCAAATAGCGCATTGCCTACAATTGGCATCACACCGCAAAATATGGCCACGGGCGACTTTTTTGAGTTGAGCAGCATTTCTCGAACTGGATTCACAGTGACGTTTAAAAACAGCAGCAGCACGATTGTCGATCGCAATTTCAACTACATGGCGACAGGCTTTGGTAAGTCGTAAACTGTCGGCAGCACTGCGCTAGGGCCTTGTGGCAACTCATGACTATTCCCTAGCAGACCAGAGCGGAGCCAGCTTCCGTGGCGACCTCAACAACGCGCTGTCTGCGATTGCGACTAATAACAGCAATTCAACCGACCCAGCGACCACATTTGCTAACCAGTGGTACGTAGACACGGGCGACAGCACTTTAAAAATTAGGAACGCAGCCAACTCGGCGTATATAAACGTAAGCGCGGTTGGTGGTATTGGGACGGCAAACCTTGGCTTAGCCCTTGCCGCATCACCAACGTTCACAGGGACTGCCACGTTTGGCGGCGACATCCTGATGTCCGGCAATGGGACGGTTGACATCCCGGTCGGCACAACAGCTCAGCGTCCGGGTAGCCCTAATAACGGGATGATCCGTTACAACTCAACGTTGTCGCGGTATGAGGGTTATTCGGGTTCAGCGTGGGGACAGCTTGGCGCGGGTGCAACTGGCGGCGGCACTGACCAAATTTTTACCACCAATGGCCAATCGGTCACCACAGATTTCACGTTGGCTGGAACGTTAAACGCAATGTCAGCAGGGCCAATAAGCATTGCCAGTGGAGTTACAGTGACGGTTAGTTCCGGTGCCACTTGGACGGTGGTCTGACATGAGCACGATAAAAGCAGCCAATTTACAAAACACGGGGAGTGGTGCTCCTGTGTTCAAGAACAGCTCTGGTACGGAGATTGGTCAGCTTGCAAAAGCGTGGATCAACTTAGATGGCACTGGAACGATTTCTATAAGAAATCAATTCAACGTTAGTTCAATCACTGACGTGGCAACTGGCATATACAAAATAACTTTTACCACTGCAATGCCTAACGCAGACTACGTTGTTGTAACAACTTCAGGCGAAAGTTCTGCAGGCTTTAGTGTTCTTCATGACAGTGGCGCCGGTAATTATCGTGCTCCAACCGTGAATGATTTTTTAGTGCGTCATGCAGACGACCAAGGCACTCAGTACGATAGGCGGCAAGTTGCTGTCGTAGTTTTCGGAGATTGATCTGTGAGCACACTTAAGGTCGCCACTATTCAGGACACGTCGGGCAACAACAGCTCGACACCTGCAGGTATTGCATCTGGCACAGCAAAAGCGTGGGTTAACTTTAACGGCACTGGTACGGTTGCCATTAGAGATGACTTTAACGTCGCTTCGATCACTGATAACGGTACTGGCGACTATACGGTGAATTTCACAACAGCGATGGCAAATGCAAATTACTGTTTATCAGGGACCGTCGCTGACCTTAGATCTGGTACGAGTTACAGATGGATAGTTATTGGCTCAAACCAACGCAGTAATTTTGCTAAAACAACTAGTAGCGTAAGATTTCAGGCTGCTTATAGTGCTGATAATATAGAAGATGCTGAACACGTTACTGTTGTTATCCACGGAGCTTGATCCATGAGCATTCTCAAAGTCAACACGCTTCAGAGCACCAGTGGCACTACTTATAGCTTCATTAAGCAGGTTGTGCAAACGCATGTAATCACAACTAGTTCTCAATCAATATCAGCAAATACAAGAGCAGAAATTACTGGTCTTTCGGTAAACATCACTCCAACAACAGCAGACAGCGACATGTTGGTTTTTGCTAGGTGGTGCGGTGAGCATAGTGACGTCAATAATTACAATACAGTTTTTGGCATAAGGAGGGACTCAACTGATATCGGTAATCCAGCCACAGCAGGCAGTCGGCCGTTAGGTATAACGACGTTAGCTCAAAACTTTTATGTTGCTGACGCTAACTCAACGCCTGATTCCGCAAATTGGTTTTTTATGGACGAGTCGCGCTCTTCAGGGACTAGCCAAATTACATATAAAGCAACAATCCAAATTGCTCATGCCGGAACACTTTACAACCAAAGAACAGTGGGTGATGGTGACAGCTCGGATGGTGAGCGGTTAACTTCTTCGATAATTGTCATGGAGGTAGCAGCATGAATCATCAAGCGATCTACAACACGCATCCCACTGTTAAGCGCATTAAGGATGTTGAGGGCGGCGTTATCGCTTACGACGCTTCTGGGAATCAAGTAACTCTTAATGCTGATGCAGTTGCGAGTGAAACGACCACTGTCGTTAATGCACGGAACTTAAAAATTTTACGCGCCAAGCGCACACAACTGCTAACTGAAACTGACTATCTGGCATTGTCTGACGCTACTCTTAGTGCAGACATGCGGACTTATCGTCAGGCGTTACGGGATCTTCCCGCTAACACCAGCGATCCTGCAAACCCTACCTGGCCCACTAAGCCATGAGCGACAAGCGCATTATTTTCCCCAATGACGACGGTGGCGTTTCCGTCATCATCCCGTCTGACAATTGCGGGCTGAGTGTTGAAGACATCGCCCGTAAGGATGTGCCTGCTGGTAAGGCATATCAAATCGTTGACGTAGCGGACGTTCCAAGCGATCGTTCGTTCCGTAATGCTTGGACCTACACAGAGAGCTGACATGCCAATTGGACTTGATCTGACCAAAGCAAAGGACATCCACCGCGACAATGTGCGTGTGGCACGTAAGCCCCTGCTGGAAGCCAAAGATCTTGAGTTCACCCGTGCTCAAGAAACCAGTGCTGACACTGCTGCAATCGTCACAGCGAAGGAAGCTTTACGCGATGCACCTGCCGCTTCTGCAATTGACGCTGCAACTACAGCCGATGAACTGAAAGCCGCATGGGACACGAGCCTTTTAGGCGCTAGTCCATACTCTTAAAAAAGGTAGACTCGTCTCAGGAGGTGGTGCTTTATGGCTGTCAACCCTGGGACATATTCATTTGAGCTTCAGCGGCGTGCTGATTGGAGCGTGATCCTTCAATTTAAGGACAGCACCAATACGGCTATAAACTTGACCGGATTTACTGTTTACGCGCAAGCATGGGACAAAACGCGAGCGACTAAATATGCAGATTTTACGGTTGCTTACACAGATCGAGCTAACGGCAAAATTACAATTAGTTTGACTGACACTCAAACAGCAACGTTTATCGACGAGTTGTATTACGACGTACTCCTTGAAAACGGAAGCGGGCTCCGTGAGTATTACTTGGAAGGCGTTATTTTTGTGTCTGAGGGCTACACGTCGCCATGACAGCAGTTAACGTCACCACAGACGGCAAGACCACAGTTGTCGAAGATACGACGACAAACACCGTTTCGATCACAACCACAGGCCCGCAAGGTCCGGCGTCGGCTGGTTTCGTTTTTAATGGTGACGCTAAAGTAAATGACAGCATCGTCTACTACTCCGCATCAGCTGGAGAGTTTAAGGCGGACACGACCACCACTAAACTGAGCCTCGTAGAGGGCGGGAACTTCTAAGCCATGGCAAACACCATTCGCATCAAGAAGAGGGCAGCTTCGGGGGCGGATGGTAGTCCCAGCTCACTCGCTAGCTCGGAGTTAGCTTTCAACGAGAGTGACCTTAAGCTCTACTATGGGTTCGGAGATAATTCTGCGGGAGTTGCGACATCCATCATCACGATTGGCGGGTCTGGCGCGTTTATCTCCAAGACCGACGCCAAAGGTGCAAACCTCGTCCTAGCTGGCCCAACTACTGGATCTGATGCGAACCCAACATTCAGGTCGTTAGTTGCTGCTGATATTCCAAGCATTGCCCATACAAAAATCAGTGACTTTGACACTGGTGTTCGGGTCAATCGTCTTGATCAAATGGCTGCCCCTACGGGCAACATTGACGTCAACTCAAACAAGCTGACTAACGTCACTGATCCGACTTCGGCACAGGATGCAGCGACCAAGGCTTATGTCGATGCGGTTAAAACTGGCCTAGATGTAAAAGATTCGGTCAAGGTTGCCACCACGGCAAACATCACACTGTCTGGCACGCAGACGATTGACGGGGTCGCGGTTTCTGCTGATGAGCGTGTTCTGGTCAAAAACCAGTCCACCGGATCACAAAACGGCATCTATGACTGCAAGTCCGGCACCTGGGCACGCTCAAGCGATTTTGACGCTGATAGCGAAGTAACTTCCGGTGCGTTTGTCTTTGTTGAGCAGGGCACTGTTGGAGCGGATCAGGGCTTTGTCCTGACCACTGACGGCACCATCACGGTTGGTTCTACCGCTCTCAGTTTCACGCAGTTCTCTGGCGCAGGTGCAATTACAGCAGGCGATGGCCTGCAGAAAACTGGGAGCACAATATCTGCCGACTTAAAAAGCAACGGCGGCCTTGCTATTGAATCGGCCGAGCTTGCTTTAAAACTAGATGCTTCAAGCATTACTGGAACGCTTGCGGTTGGTGATGGTGGCACGGGTGCAACTTCTGCATCTGCTGCCAGAAGCGCCCTTGGCCTCGAAATCGGCGCAAACGTTCAAGCCTTCGATCAACAACTTGCTGATGTAGCTGGCCTGGCTGTAACAAACGGCGGTTTCATTGTTGGTGATGGCAGCAACTTTGTTCTGGAAACTGGCGCAACCGCTCGCACAAGTATTGGGGCTCAAACGCTTGCAGCTGATTTAACGAACCTTTCAAGTTGTCAGTCTGGAGCGTCAGCCGCTCTTGCCGCGCTTACTTCTACAGAGGTTGCAATCCTTGATGGTGCAACGCTATCAACTACGGAGCTGAATTATGTTGATGGAGTCACGTCCAGCATTCAAACTCAGCTAGACGCGAAGCAAGCTTCTGACGCTCAGCTCACTGATATTGCTGGCCTGGCCGTTACTAATGGTGGCTTCATCGTTGGTGATGGCTCTAATTTTGTCCTCGAAACTGGAGCAACTGCACGTACAAGCATTGGCGCTCAAACGCTCGCGGCTGATTTAACAGCTCTTTCCTCATGTCAATCAGGCGGTGCATCTGCACTCGCTGCGTTGACCTCCACCGAAATCGGGATTCTCGATGGGGCAACAGTTACAACCACCGAGTTAAACCTGTTAGACGGTGGAACATCAGCGACTTCAACGACGCTGGCAGCTGCTGACCGCGTGGTGTTGAACGACGCAGGCACGATGAAGCAGGTTGCACTTTCTGATGTGGTGACTTTCCTCGCGAACGGAACGGCCAGCTCGTTCGTTCTCGATGGCGGCACCTATTGATCGGAGCTACCAATGGCGAACACAATCAAGCACAAGCGCGGCACCTCTGACCCAAGTGCCTCAGATCTTGTTGTAGGCGAACTCGCCATTAGAACTGATACGGGCGTCGTTTTTACGAAAAAAGACGACGGCTCTGTTGCTGCAATTGCAGGTGGTGGCACTGTTGCGGACGATTGCATTTATGAAAACGCGCAGACAATCTCGACGAATTACTCGATCACCTCAGGCAAAAATGCCATGAGTGCTGGGCCAATCACAATCGCCTCAGGCGTGACCGTGACAGTAACCTCAGGGAGCACTTACACGATTGTCTGATGCAAAAGCCTGACCCACTAATTTGCGGCAAACCTGGGGCAGAAGATTTAACTGTTGCCAGGAATCGAGTGCAATGGCTTGAGATGCTTTATTTTTACGAAGGCCGCGACAACGTCGATCATCCTCAGCGTGGTTTATATACGGGGCTTTTTAAAAAACATCATTTATGGTCTCCTGGTAGTGACGAAGATTGATCCTGTAGATCACATTCAAAACCGTCCATTGACTGGGCCGGTTAATGTATCCAAGGAAAACGTTTTCTCGTTTCAAAATGATCAAATCTATTGTGACTGGTGCCGCCGTCATTGCGGTCAGTGCATTGGCCCCCCTGTCTGCGATCTCAGGCCCGTATTTCAACCCAGAAGCTAACGTCGGAGCTGGCGAAGACGGCGTGACCGGCGCAACCGTTGACCTGCACCTGGGCGCTAAGGGCGAGGGCTTTTTCGCTCAAATTGGCCCCATGATCCAGGTTCCTGATACCGGAGACACTGAGGTGGGTATCAGCGGCAAGGCGGGCTACAACTTTGGCGCGGGTTACAGCGAGCTGTCCTTTGCCAGCATCAACTCAGACACCAACTTCAACCTCAAAGTTGGCAAAACGTTTGATCTCTGAGTTATAACTTAGAAGTCTCCTCACACAGACAGCAAGAAGCCCTCGGGAGGGGGCTTTTTGTTTACCTAAAAACTATGGCTCAAAAAATTTTCAATCTGCTGAGTGTTCTTGGATTCACCGTTTCAACAAGCTTGGCTGTGATCGGCGTTATGGCTTATACGCGCGTACCGTCAATGATGAAGCTATATCTGAGCGATATGAAGCTGGAGCTGACAGAAACGATCCTCGATCAAGTGCCCGTCCCAAAGATGCCTGAGCTGCCCAAGGCAACTGGGCCCGCGATCAGGTCACCGTTTTAACTTGTTTTTAAGGCTCTACCCCCTGTAAACGCTTTGGCTATATGCCGCAAATTCGTGCGATAGGTGTGCGAGGCATTGGCGTCCCTGACATCTATGTGGGCCAACCAATCCCGCCACCTGTTTTACCAATAGCCCCACCGGTAACTTCAGCAGCGTTCCCAGTTATTGAGATGCCCGGATGCGTCCGTGCGCGTATTAGCCAGGGCGGCGGTGTCCAAACCTTTGAGGATGATCCACGCGGCACAGTAACGCTGTGCGATGGCTCGGTCCCTGTTTATGAAGCCCCTAACTACAGCCCCCGCGATTTCACATGGGTGCAGCCACCACAAGCAAACATGAAAAAGCCGGAGTCAAAAGCCCCGGCCGCAGTCCCTTCCCCAAGTGTACCAAGTGCCGTCCCAAGACCTTTAAGCTTGCGACAGGACAAACCGTGCCCACCGTTTGGCGCGAAAGAAATTGGATCGTTTAACAAATTAGGAACGCAGGTTCTTGCGGGTTACGAGCTGCAGGATGGTGAGTGCGTCAAGACCTGGGCCTCAGTCCCGGTCAGCCAGGTTGTTGATAATTACTTGCCGGACGTTGGCCCCACAACTTCTGTGGCGCTTACAGCTGCTTTTGCTACAACAGCTGCGATTTTGTCTAAGCCGATTGCGTCAGTGTTGCAGAAGCTGGCCAAGCCAATCACGAAGAAGGTTGTGAAGAAGCTTCTGTTGAAAAAGGAAGTACCGGTATCTTTGTCGGAACGAATCCTGGCTCAACGAGATCGGAATCGAGCACTAATGGCTTTGCGTCGGGCTGTGGGTAAGTAATAGCGTGGGTGTGACCTTCCACGGGAATTGGCTTGAGAACTACATCAGCACAGATTGCTTTGAAGGGACTGTTGTCAGACCAGCCATATCCATCCCGAATCGCCTGTTGGCACGCTTTTAAGCGCCCCATTTCGTAATTTAATCTTTTATCAGCCAAGCTCTGTTCATAAAGAGCAACCTGTTTTTCTGCAGCCTTGAGGCAAAGGTTTATAGCACGACGATCTAATGGTACAGATATTGTCGCAGTGATCCCAAAATTGTTGCTGTAGTTGCTCCGATACCCCGTCCTCATTGGTTTCATAAACAGGACTCGGCCAGGACTGTCGGGAATTCCGTCTGGTCCGTTCAAGCCTGTTTCTGGGTCAGTTAAGCCGTAATTATCGCTGTTATCGTAAACCGGTTCTTCATAATATTCGTTGTTAGGTCTACCCCAAGAGTGAACACCAGACACAAAAGGAGACACATTTAACGTTGCTCCGTCACATTGAATTCCAGAACCAAAGCTAAATTTTTGATATTGACCCGGTGTCACCTGCACAGCCTGATTAACAACTGAGCCGCTACTATTTGACACTGGAGATGCAGTTGCGCTGACCTGTGCAGCGGCAGGCCCGGTGTAGATCAAGCCGAGCAGCAGTGCAGTTGCTGTCGCTCTCATTGGCTAAAAGTGCTGGTGGAGTCGGTTACGCTTTCGATGATTGTTTCCCTGTCAATAATTACTTTTTCGATCAAACCGGGGCCCTGATAAGTCTCTGCAAACTGAAAGGCAGCGCCTGGCGTCGATTGAACCCAGCTGCTGCGATTGGCAAGGTCTAGAGCTGTGCTGCTAGCTGAAGGGCTCACGGTGCCACTGCTTGGCTCAACCCCAGTGCCCATCACTGTGTACTCCCAGCCAGTGCGGTGCGATTCCGAAATAATGCTCTCGCGTACTACCGTTTTCGACTCGGTATGGCTGGTCACCAGCCCCTGGGAGAAGTTAGGGATAACCGGCACCGCTGCCGCTGGTGATGCCAACAGCAGCAAAAGCGCACTAGCGGCTTTGTAGTTCACTGATCACCTGCCCAATGGCGCTGGTGTTCCCCAAGCCGGGAGCAATCGTGACGGTCCCAGCTGTGGTAACGCTTCCACTCAAGCCAGTGTTTGTGCCTGCGGCTGTGCTGGTCACATCGCCAAAGGCTGGCACAGCTCCAACGGTCGGGGCTGATGTGGGCACAAGATCGCCTTGCGAGTAGCTGGTCGCAAAGCTAAAAGCGTTACCCGCAGTCTTCTGTGTTGCGTCTGGAATTGTGATCGCGTTTACGCCGTTTGTAGCTGCGCCAAGTCCACCAAGGGCGTCGGCCGTGGTGTTGCCGCCTGCGGTGATTGACGTGTCAACTCCGTTGCCGCTGATGCTGTAGGTGTTGCCAAGGCGAACAGCCCGACTTGATGCTCCGCCTACATCAAGTTGCACTGAACTACTGAGTCGATGCGTGAGGTCAGCCTGAGCAGGTAAAGCAGCCGCCAATGTGGCTCCCAATACCAAAAGTGCGCGGGTCATTTGATGCCAGCTTTGGTGTCTTTGTTGTCAACGATAGTCGGCTTCTTATTGCCTCCTCCGTTGTTCTTGCGCTCAATGCCAAACGATGCCATTGCACCTGTAAGGAGTGACGCGACGAAAGTGTTGTCCATTTTCATTTGGGGGAAAATGCCTAAGTAAGAAGCAGTAAGCAGGGCAGCACTCCAAGCAAGCACCAAAGCCTTGACGACATCCGCCATACAGATACTTTCTTTTTCGTGGTTGTCTTCTGGAGTTTCTGCCATGACGCAACAGAGCTACGCTTAAAGGGTAACGATCAGGCCAAACCATGCTGCTGCTGATCCGTCCAATCCTGTTTCGGTTCTTGCAATCGGAGGGAGTGAAAAAACTGGTGGTCGATCTTTTAACCGCCTACGCCAAATCGACCGAATCACAAATAGACGATCAAGTCGTTGCCTTTGTGGTGAAGTCCATGTACCCGGAAAAAAGAATTGAAAAATGAAAATCTCCGTCTTTTCGTTGGCGGGTTGGTTCGTTGCGGGCGGCGCGGTCATGCTGCTGTTGTTCAGTTCAACGCTGGTTTTTATCAGCGGGTATACAGCTGGCGAAAGCGTTTGCAACCGACCATTATCAGACCGTCTGTAACTTTTCTGAGCGTGCTCAGTTTGCTGCCCTTCTTTCAACATTTTAGGGATGACTCGCCCTATCACCTGGCTGGCGTTGCGTCCCTACAAGATGCCATGCCTGCTGAGCTTCTACAGGAAGACAGCCAGTGGTTCGAGGCCTGGCGGGCTGCTGGGATTGACGAAACGGTCTATGTCCCTTATTTCAAACAAACCGATAACGGCCCCGATGGCTGGCGTGATTGTTTCGCCTCTTCCGCCGCCATGCTCGCAGCCAGCGTCAATCGGGTCTCTAGTGATAACGAGTACATCTTCCACTTATCCAGCTTTGGGGACACCACCAGCGTTGACGCTCAGATTCGCACGCTTCGGTTTTTGGGTTTGGATGTGGAGTTCACTCAAAAGGGCAATCCGCAGATGATCGAAGCGGCCATCTCTCGTGGATCCGCCGTTCTCGTTGGCTGGTATGACAAAGGCGATTTAACCAAAGGCGAACCGCCAATGTGCAATGGCATTGCCTGCGGCCATTGGTCGGTGATCACGTCGGTGCAGGGCAAACACAGCCCGGTTGGCGATCAGTATTACGTCATGCACGATCCCATGGGCTATCCACTCATGCAGAAAGGCGGCCATGATTTATCCCGGTCCGGCAAATCGGTTCAAATTCGTCAGTCTGAGTTCAACTACAGGTGGCTGATTGAAGGGCCGAATTCAGGTTGGATGATTACTGTGCGCGGCGTTTAATGCCTAGGCGCTCAGCCTTGATGGCCGCCAAAAGTTTGGTGTAGTGATCCTGGCCCGCTATGAAGGGCGAGAAAAACTCGCCCTCTAAGATCAGCCCTAATTTGTCCAGCTCTCGAAAGGCTTGGAGTTCAGGGCCTGCCATCAGAACGGGATGTCTTCGGCATTGGCTTGGATCGTCACATTGCCAACAGACTGCGTGGCTGGGGCCTTATGCGCCTGGGGGCTGATGGTGCCGTACCAACCGTCGTCATCTTCTTTGCCAGGCTTTGCATTGAAACCAGCTCGGATGGCTGTATATGTTTTGTTTTCTTTGGTGTCAAAGTCCCAAACCTCCATTTCTTTGTGCATCTCAGGATCATCAGCAAGGTTCATCAAGTGTTGGCAGAAAGCCGGAACTGACTCAAGAGGGATCCTGAGCACCAGCCTTTTGCCGCCAGGATTCCATTTGTGGTCTGCGTCGTTTTCATAAATGCTCCATTTGCCAGAAACGGGAAGAGCGGGGATGAAATCAGCCATTGAGTTTGTCGGGGGTAATGGAGTTGGCCAGCTCAAAGGCCAGCACGTCATGAAGCTTGTATCTGATGCGTGGAGCGCGGGGGCCAAAGACCTGCCGCACTTCGTAAAAAGCGGGCCCAGTGCCTGCCTGTCGGTAACGGCGCAGGGTGTTTGGGTGTTTGCCCCACCGCTGCGCTAGCTGCTGTTCAGAAAAGTAGGGCCCGGAATAGTTCGGGTCATAGTTGGCCTGGATCATGGTCATGCGGTTGCCACCTTTTCAACTTCGGCTTTTCTTGCTTTATATGCCTTCATTAGGTCTTGTTTGTGGGCGTCGGTGAGTCCAGCATCGGTTCCATTTTTGTTTTTGCCGTTTCGGATGGCGACATCCATGGCCATCCAGTCAGTCCCAGGGCCAGAGTTATTAATTTTGGTTTTCCAGCTATAAAAGGCGCCCGTTTTAATTTCTTTTTCGACGATCTCTTGGGTGCGCTTGAACTCCGGGCTAGGCGTTGGCCGGGGCTTTGGTGCAGGGTCTGAACCACGGGTCAGGTTTTCGGCGTTCTCCTCCTTGTCATACAAGGGCAAACCAAACTGGTTGCCAAACGTGCGAAGGGCTCGCTTAATTGCGTCAGTCTCGGCACCTTTAACGGCGTTTTCATGGTCGTGGCTGTTATCACCTCCCCACCCTTCACGGGTGACACCACCGGCACGGACGCGAACGCGGGCGATATATGTGGGTTGTTTTTCGTTTACACATTTCATATCAAGGGTTTCACTGCTCCATCCATCGAACCCAAAAATACGGTTTGCTTCTGAGATGGCGTGTTCGCCGGAGATGTAATCGAGCGTGCGACCTCCAGCGCCCTTGCGTTTTTTGACATTGTTGAGATCAAGAGGTGCAGCCAAGGCATCCTTGGCGGCTTGATCTAGAAGAATCGTGGACATGTCCATTATTTGAAGGCCCAAGCGGGCAGTGAAAGGGTTTGCGGTTCTATCGGGGTGTGTCCCGGCCAGTTGTTAAAGACTCTGCAGTTTGCGATCAGGTCCAGGGCCTTTTTGCGTAAGTAGCGGCCTTCTGCAATCGCGTCATCATCAAGGCGATATATGCCGATCTGATGAGGCGGCTCACGTTCAACAACTACAAAGACAAAACGCTTCATCTGGGACATCTCCAGATAGTGGGCGCATTGCAGGTGGTAAGAAAAATTGGCCACCTGTTTGGCAAAATTGGCTGGGCTTGCCCCACCAGCTGCCACCGTCTTTAAATCAACAATGGTTTCATCTGGGGTGATCCAATCCAACCGAGCTTTTATCTGCAGGCCTGTCGAATCGTCTTTAGCGAAAAAAGATTGTTCAGCTAACCCATCAACAAAAAAGGTGTTGCATAAAAGGTCGCCATTTACGGCGTGATTCATGCCCAGTGCCCTTTCATATTGGGCCAAAGTGACGGGTTGCCGACCATTCTCTATGGCTTGCTGAAACTCTTCTTTGCCTGCCTTGGTGTTGCGTGGGGCGCAAACTTGGTAGTTACTTTGTAACTTGTCAGGTTCAAGGATGAAGCAGTGGGTCAAGCTGCCTTCAATCATTTGAGGGCTTGGTTTACGTTCAACACGTCCACCTTGATGCTTCATCCAATAAAGAAGTTCTGGAGACTCCAAAGCCTGTTTCATGTCGCTTTGGCTGTAGCCAGGGTTGCTGAAATAATCGACTTCCGAGACGTTCACTTCACGTCCTCCCGATCCCAATGGATGCCGCCAGGACCATATATGCCCTGAAGCTGAGGCCAGGTCCGCAAGATTTTGGCCACGTTGTCCGGGTCAGCGACCAGGCCTGCGGTGGCTAACTTCCGCTCGAAGTCGCCCCCATGCACCTGGGCAATATGGAACATTCGGGTAATTTCGCTTTGAGTCATTTGGGGCCTAGAGTCTGGATGGGCAGACTTCAGAAGCGATGCCAGGGGTGGTTGAAGCACTGGGGTTTGTCCTCCTATTTGTTGTTTGAAAAAGTAAGATCATTCCAAAGGGTTTTGAAGTCATCTCCTGTGAGTTGACCCTTGAATCGCTTGACTGCGCGATGACACCAAACAAGATTGTTGTGATGAATCACCTTGGCTTCCCCGTAAACTGTGACCAGTTTTTTGGGAATATCAAGCGTCACTGCAGCAGTTTCTTCGCCTCCAATCTCAATAACTGCGTTGGTGTAAAAACAGCGGCCGTTGAATTTGTCGAACATCTGTTGGAGCCAATCAGGGCTGTAGCCCTCGATGTAGCAAGAACCATGAGCAGATGCAGGGCCGCGATTGTGTTTAAAGTAGTTTTGAATTGAAATCCTAGTGATGCACTGATGGCAAGTTACCCGGTGCATTGCTTGGGGCCTTTTGCAGCAATTTGTGCATAGGCCAACAGCTGAAGCCTTTTGTCGGTTTTGAAGACTTGGCATAACTCTTGCTACTTACTTTGCAGCGCCTCGCAGGCGGCCTGCACGCCCAGGCGGCAATCGCGTTCCGTCATCTGGTCCATCGTGCCGGTCAGAGAAACGAAGAAGGCACCGCCAAACAGCATGAACAGAAAAGTGGTGAAGGCTGGAGCAAACCACCGGGGGCTGCCGGGGTCGTTGTAAAGCTTGGTGCTTTGGTAACGGACTTGTTTCATTGGTTGGGGGGAGAAAGAAGGCCCCCAAAAGGGCCGGGGGATCAAACGCGGGAACGCAGTTCGGCTTGGATCATTTCGACGATGGACACCAGGCGGTCTTTTCTTGCAGAGTTGTTGGTAATAACGGCCTGAGAACTCATTTCGAGCGAGTTGTCCATCAAGACCAGGGTGGAGATGGTCTTGCAGCGTTCGGGGGTCCAGAGGTTCATTGGGGTGGTTGGAACTGAAGTCAGTATGACTCCGCCTTGGTAGGTGACTAGTACCCCTTGTGCAGCCTTTTAGGTTGGCACAAGAAAAGGGGCCGAAGCCCCCAGGGTCAATCAATAAATTCCAGGCGCTTGCGCTCCTGGGCCAAGTATTGGTTGAGGTCTTTAACTAGCTGCTGGTGCTGTTCTTGCACCTTGCGGTCTAGTTCTTCCTGGTGGGCCACAAGGGCTTTCAGGTAGTTAGATCCAAGATCCATGGGGTGGTTGCGTGGGCCTATTCATTCTGCTCCTTGTGGTCGGTGTTTGGTAGGGATTGTGCAGGCTCGTCAGTTGGCACAGGAACGGTGTTCATCCCATGCTTTGCCAGTAGTCGCTGAGTCTGCATTGCAACTGCATACCTTCTCGCGCTCCTGTTTTCTTCTTTTATCTCCTCGTGCTTCGCCAGGGCCTGCCGAAACTTTTTGTTCTGCTTACTTATCTTCTGATGCCATTCTTTAGCAACGTCTGCTGATCGGGCTTTATTCCTTTCCTCCCATTCTTTCAACTTTGCCTCGTGGAACCGTTTTCGTTCGGCGACTGCTTCGGCTTGTTGTCGCTTCCTTTGGGCTTGATACTTCCATTGACTAATGACATGACAAAACAATTGTTTTGGATCCAGGTAATAGTGGGTTTTGCTTTTCTTGCCTGGCTCATAGCCAAAATGTCCCCTAGGCATCGCGCCGATGCCTTGATGCTTGTCCCATGGCTGTTTATCGCCTCGCCACATAGCCCGGATGACTTGGTCGCTTAAGTCTTTAGCGGCGCGTTTCTTGCCCATGCCAAAAATCTTTTGCTGAACAATCACACGGCGCACTTCTGACAATGCTTCAAGCTCGGGCAGCCATCCCCGTTCTTTGAATCTCAGCAGGATCTTTTCCACACGTTGCATCTTGATTTTGTGCCTAGCAGTTGCGCGTCTGCTGATTTCGTCATTGACAAACTTTTGCAGGATCTGTAACTCGTAGTCTGTGCAGCTTCTAAGGGATGCCCCATCCTTAAGGATTGCCGCAGGCCTAACGGCAAATTTTTCAGTCCTTACGATTGGCTCCCGCTCGGCGTGCTTCGGCTGCTGCTTAAGAGTTTCTAACTCCTCATGCCATTTTTGATACCTGTCTGGGTGATGGCCCATTTGGGTGATCTTGTCGTGCAGCCAAGCACGACGTTTTAAAGTCTTGTCTTGACTATTGCCGTGGTCGTGGTCGTACATGGGGTTTAGGTATTTGCTCATTGCAGTTCCTCCCGAAGGTTTTCGATAGCGGCCAAAATGTCGTCGGCGCTGCCCTCACCGACGTGGCCAATCAACAGCAGGTCTCTACGGGTCAACGCCATGACAGCCCCGACGTTTTTGTAACCACGCCGCCATAGAGCGTTATGAGCACGGATTGGCAGCATTAGCCGATCAAGCGGGATTTCATGCAGGCTTTCTTTTTTTGGTGGCTCTAGGGCCTCGCATAATTCGCGGATATCTTCGCGGGTTAAGGACTGGCCCTCTGGGGTATCCCAAGCCATGACCCCATTGGCCAGGTCTTCACG
>Ga0181380_1000117_pt1 | contig 33538 bp, 18 predicted proteins | sample 3SPOviralmetaG_FD_130116 | JGI IMG/M metagenome (GOLD analysis project Ga0181380, IMG submission 130116) | Marine viral communities from the oligotrophic San Pedro Time Series (SPOT) site, San Pedro Channel, CA, USA - 3 SPOT_SRF_2009-08-19 | ecosystem: Environmental > Aquatic > Marine > Strait... | reverse complement strand
CTCAATCAATGTACCTGACGATCCTAAGAATCCACATTCAAATTCTTGTGTAAACTTTTGCTTATCATTGTCCATCGCAGCAAGTGTTTCCGCTTTCCATTTGTCATCCCGACCAGGAACACGTTGCCAAGGCACTTCTACATATTCAAACCCATTGATGTTTTCTTTTGCACCTTCACATGTTTTGTAAAAGTGATTCAATCCATTTGGCGTTGATGTGTATAACATCTTTGTTGTCTCACCAGATGAAATCGTTGGAAACACTGATGCAAAGAACTCATCCCAATTCTCTACGAATGCTGTTTCATCAATATACAAGAACGAAATCGACTTACCACGAATCGCACTTGATGATGTTGCACCTGCAATGATCTTGCATCCGTTCTCAAACTCAACAGAACCTTTGTTCCATTCGATTACACCTTGTTGCAACCACTTGGGTAATGCTTCATATGCAATCTTAATTCTATCAAGTATCTCACGAGCAGCATCACCTTTGTTTGCAAGCAATGCGCACGTCTTGTGTTCGTTAAAGATTACATAATGTAGGATCACAGCAACGGCAGTTGTTGTTTTACCTGCCTGTCGTGAAGTTACAACTGCAACTCTACGATTGTTTGTTATCTTTTCAACAATCTCTTTTTGATAATCGTACAGTTTAATAGGTATCAACCCTTTGTCAACGTGTACAATATTAATATACTTTTCTGCAAAATACGTAGGATCTTGAGCGCACTTGATAAATTCGCCAACCATCTCCTGAGTGAACTCAATAGAAGTTCCCTTTCGCTTCAGGTTTATGTTGCCGTTATATCCTCGCTCAATCATCATCGTTGCGAATATCCTTCAGCACTTTCTGTAATTCGTTAGTCGAACCAACAAACAAATTGTTGTTGACTGTACCCTGTGCCTGTTCTTCAGGTGTAGCATCTTTAACTTTCTTGTCCGACATAGACACGAGATCTTTGTTTGCATCAACGAGAGTTTTCATAATCGTAGATACGACTTCGTATGCACGAGGATGTTCTGATGCTTTCGCAACTTCTAACATCTCTTCAAGCGCATATGTTCCTTTTTCGATTACATTATAAAAGTTTTCTCTTGCGTATTCATAATCCTTATCAGCGTTTTCAACTTTAGAATCACTCGCAGGAACTTTAGTTAATGTTGTAACCTCATTTTCTGGTAAAGGAACCATTCCTAATGAGTCACTAATTTCCTTCATACTTTATCCCTCATCAATTACTACAATAGAACTCCAAGAATCATTTTCTTCCCAATAGTCATATGTTAATGTCGCAACACCGCCAGTAACTTCTGAACCGTTTGTAGCGGCAGTAAATACATCTCCTACTTTTGGTGATGCACCTGTACCCTTATCAGGCAACTCGTAACCATTAGGATCAGTTGGCGCAGGTCTGTTTGCAATCCAACCAACAGTTGTCCATTGTGGCGTTGTACCTGAACCTAAATCAATAATACGATATGAGTTGTTCTGAGTCAATTGCCCAGTATTCACTCTTACACCTGGCTGAACAGTTTGTGTTTGCAATTCAGGTTGACCAACAAACGGCAAATCTTCATATGTGCTTGTTTCAACAAACCTAATAACTGTTTTGTTAGATACTGGACCAAAATAATAACCTTTAACAGTAAAACTCAATGTCCAATTCAACACTCGCCTTGTTGTGAAATCCCCTTCATATTCATCACTCATTGTGATATTGTTCATGATAACAGGTACATCAAAATACATATCCATTTCATCGATTAATTTGACAGACGCTGTGAAATCAGGTTTGAAAAACGGCATGATTTGCTCTATTATCTTTAATCCATCTTCTGTATTTTTTGTCATCACATTTAGTTGAAATTCAATATCATATGGCGCAGGTACAAACTGTGATATTTTTGCGTTTCCGTTATCTTGAATGACTTTATTATTTTTCGTCAGTGATGTCAACTTTCTTTCTGGAGCAAAATTCATGTTCACGATTTCAAATGACATTCTCGGTAACGTCATCGCTGTCGGATTATTCAAACCAGGATCTTGTTCTATGCGAGCAAGGATCTTTTCCATGGGTGCGTAATGAATAGGCACTTTCATAGTTTGAATAGTTTGACCTGAATTGTCCTTACGTGAAATCTGAATATCGTTAAACAATGTTCCGAATAATGCAACATATCTACGAGTTGTTTGATGATAGAATCTATTCCCGAACATTACTAAATATTCTCCCCAAATGGATTGCCTTCGCTGAAGTCAAGTATATTATCGGCCGTGTTTTCAATGACAAAGTTGTCAGCATTTTCTCCAACATCTTGTGTAACAATATCAATTGCCGTATCAATGCCTGTTAATTCATTTGTTGTAACTGTTTTATACTTGTCATAAAGATCATCAACAGTATCAATGCCTGTTGTAAATCTTTCATTGGTGTATTCAAACAATTCACATTTGAGATCATATGTCTGCAATGATCCCATTTGATAGAATATCGCTTCGTGTTCAACATGCATGATCTTAAATATCTTATTGTTTAGTGGGAAGTAAATCAAATCACCCTCAAATGGACGAACTCGCTCAACATCTTCAACAAGCCCTATTTCTTGTTCCCACGTTCTCATCGCAACAGTCAATGTCATCGAGTCACGAATTTGTAAACCAAACTTAGATAAGAAATCGCCTTCACCTTCAAACCCATCAACATTTTTAACATACATTTCGATTTCAAACGCCGTGTTATACACAGGAAGATCATCTTCATTCAACAAATCATCGTAACCGCTATCGATCAAAGCAGGTTGACCCACATTTGTGTCTGCGGGTGATTGAATTGTAACTGTTGGAACAGTCACATAACCGCTACCCGGATTATCGATTGTAATAGTTGTAACAACACCACGAATGATTGTTGCGGTTCCTGTTGCTGTTGTACCACCTGCAGGTGCATCGCTAAATGTAACTGTTGGTGTTGCAAGATATCCGTACCCATGTTGATCATTCAAAAACAAAACTTGATCAACTGCACCATTATCAATCGTACATGTTAATGCAGCACCTTCACGAGGTGTTGCTTTTAAAGTAGATTTTACTCTAGGTATATAAAAACAATCTACTCCGAAAATTTTTATCGACTCGACAACAAGGTCCTCGATGAGAGACTGCTCCATCGAGTTTTCGTAATTTTCGAAATAATAGTTTTTAGCCATGACGCTATCCTATCATGTCCATAACGGGCAAAGAGTATGACGTAATCATGTCCTCTTCCAACCGTTGTATTTCCTCTCTAGCATCGTTTAAAATTTGTTCGCCGTTAAACTGCACATTACCGGGTAATGTCATGCCATTAAATTTAGTGAGGTTTGTACCCCATTGATACTTGATCTTCGCTGATGCATAATTTTGTAACCATCGATCTTTCCATACATCTTGATATACGTCAGGATCAACAATTTGATATGCTTCAATTGCAACAAATGTTCCGATGTCTAATCGAGAATGTTTTGTGTCAAGGTACAATTTGTTTACGTGTCGATTATATCTCATAGGAGTCATGCCTACAAGCAATTCTTCCATGAACTGTAAATTCATCATTGACATGTAAAAATGTGTTAAGTTATAGTTGACAATATCATGCAAGTTGTTTAGAACAAATTGATATTGAACATTAAACATGCCTGAACCAGCAGTAATATTAGAACCTAAATCAAATACATTGATTGCGCCAATAATGTTTTCAGGCATCGTGATGTAACCCGCTTCATGTAATCCTTTGTATATTGAACTAATACTAGTCGGTGTACTTTGACTTGTGCTTGTTACATTTTCGTTTGATTGAAACGGTACATCAGCATCAATCAAAATCTTGTAGTAAATATTATTACCTTCGATTGAAATAATTTTTGCTTCAGCACCACTTGTTGCGCCTGTTACAGTATCATTAACAGCAAAACCTGTCGCATCAGCAACAGTAAGATAAGATCCTTTCAATTCGTGTTTGTAATAAATTCTTTCTGCGCCATCGAAATGATAATCCCAATAATAAGACAATGCCTCTTCAACACGATCATCAACTTGATCCTGGTCAACATTAATCTCAATGACTGGTTTACCTAGTTTCCTAAGACACCATTCTTTGAATTCTTTTTTAGTTGTTGGCTGTGCCATTATTATCTCCGAATATTAGAATGTACTACTGTCTAGCGCAACTCGTTTCCACTGTGTAGCAGTTTTTACGTAAATATAATCATTATCAACCCTTATTTCATGCTGATCGCCGGCCGCTGATGAAGTTGAAGGTGCATTTTCTGCAGTAACTATTCCGGAATCTACTTTAAGTTTACCGTAAATCGTTACATCTCCATTAATTTGGGCCTTATCATCACTGTCTCCTATACCAACAGAACTCACACTATCTTGCCCTATAACAGTTCGTCCGTATACCGGATTCAATTGAACTAAACCAAGTGAATCTAATGATATGCCTGCGATACCTGAAATATCAGAAGCAGCGAATAATGTTCCCGACATTGTATCAGAAATGCCAAATAATTGCCCTTGGGTTCCCTCAAACGATAATGATCCATCAGGTTGAACACGAATCCTTATAGGAGAATTGTTATCAAATCCGGTAAAGGTAATCGTTGGGTCATTAACCGAATCTGTTGCGGGAGCTATAACTATATCTTTATGAGAATTTGCCATTTTTTACTCTTAAATTGGTTTATGTATTTATTTATATTTAAAGATTATACGTTTCATTGTAAGCGTACCAAGGTCTTTGGGACTCGTATACTGATTTTACTTCAGGATCTGTCAACCTTTTGTTAAAAAACCCATGAACTCCTATTTTGCCGTGAAAAGATGTTCTGTTCGCTTCAGAATTTTGGTCACCTAACCCCCTAACCACAAAAGTATCAAATGGGACTTGTAATCCGTTATTACTGCCAACAGCCGAACCATCCTGTGCGCTATATCTCCAAGGGTCTGTCTGACTTGTTATACCTGGCGGAAAATCTAACCTTTCGCCGTTCAAATAAATACGCCATTTAACACTATGAGTTTGATTCGCAGTTTGACCAAGAGTTGAAGGTGCACCGGTTACAATCAAACAATGCCATTTATCAGGCTGTATCAATTCATACCCGTCAATATTAGTCGCTGCAGGAGTTCCATTTATAGGAAAAGTATCACCAACAACTTGACTTTGTTGAACCGCAGTATTATTTGATGCGACACTTGTATGCCCATTAAACATCAAAGAATAATTAGTTGTTTGACGATTACCTGTAGTATAAGCTCCTGGCCCATAAGATTCAGTAATTAATTGTAACCCATTATCATCTTGATGACCTGTAAGCGAATTAAGCCGTTGCATTAGCACCCACGGCTTACCTGTTGTACCTGATGCTCCAGCGTCACTTGCAGCTGCATTATGAGGATTGAACCATATCACAAAAGATGCACCTTGACTCTTTTGAAACTCAAGTTCTATATTATCTTGAGGAAAATTACCATTTACATTAAAATGAGTAGAATAAAAAAAGAATACACCGCTATTGTGTGAAAAAGGTTTGCCTGGGTTTCCTTGATCAAGGCCCATAAAATATAAGTATCCATTTTCATTTATAAGATATTGTTCTGTGCCATCACGATCCCACCCAACAGCTGTTTTCTTTGGTGTTACGCCGTAATTACTATTAGCAACTTGATTTACTAAATCTTGATCGAACAAATCATACAAATAATAAGCATTGGATCCGGTAGTAGGTTGAGACATTAATGCCCCCGGTATTCTTTTATTACAAACAATGTTTCTAGGATCGAAGTACCTTATAACGTAATCAAAAATGTTTGAATTTATAGGTTTAGGACCTGAAGTTACAGCCATGTCTATACTCCGTATCTGTGTTTAAATTTGTGATATAAACTAGAAATTTCATTATCACTAGGTCTTTTATCCCATGCTGCAATTTGTCCTACCCGCCCTCTGAAGTGCGGCAAAATATTAGTTGTTGATCCAAACATTTCAACAATTTGAAAATCTACGCCATTATCATGAGGGCTAGCATCATTCGCATCTTCGAACGCACCTACGAATGAATCTATTTCATCATTAACGAATAATTGTGCTGAATATGTTCTAATTTCATTTGACCTTGATCTGGCTATAGGATAGATAGTATACACAATGCAATGCCATTGATTACACGGGTAGTAGTCAGAATATCTTGTTGATCTTTGATCATAAATTGAATTGCTCCACTGCGGACCCAAATTATCAGAAGTAGTTTCAAGACCTCCTGCACCTTTGAGTCGCCATTGTGTGTTTGCTGCATTTGTTTCTATGCTGAAAGCACAGTTATTTCCCGAACCTATTAAAAAAGATTCGTTCACATTTGTATCACTAACATATAGCCACATCATCAATGTTCCAAATGGATTTGCTTGTGTGAATGCCGGTTCACACGCACTACCAAACAGGCCTGAAGTAAATTGCAACCGAAAGTTATAAGTGGACGATGTTTGACTATCAAATGAATTTGAAGTTTGATTATATCCTGCACTGAAAAAGTTTTCAGTGCCTGTACCAACATTCACATAATGATCGTTTGGGTTTGCAGTTGAAAACCCCTGAATTGTGTTTTGAGGATTGCCGCCATTAATGGTTAAAAGAGATACTAAGTTACGAATGTCAACCTTATTTTGAATCAAGTCAATACTGCCCAAACTCACAAGGGGATCAATGTAAAGGGTCATTCCTTTGTTCGGAATATATTGATCTACCATTTTCTGTTTTTTCCCCATTGATAAAATATATAAAATCTGGGTTCATCATCAGCCGTGAATGTTTTGTTTGGACCCCAACTTGCAACAGAATCTGTATCATCTCCTGTCCAGTTAGCAATACCCCAAATGTCGTTGACAGCGTAAGGTCTATACCCATACACATTTTCTCCAGGCTTCCATCCAAAAACTCCGCCGTTCTGTGAGGATCTTTGTCCACTATAAGTACTGCTATAGAACAATGGATTCGATGTACTGATGTTGCCAGAGTTTATTGTGTAATTCCATGATTGAGTTGAATTTTCACCTGAAGATGTTGTTTTGACAATATAAGGATTGTCTATGCTACTAGGTTTACCATTAACCTCATAGTATCCTGATACATCATGAGTATACCCCTCAATTTGATATAAATTAGACTTACTTGTGGGATAAGTGGTACTAGTGGTTAAGTTTGTGCCAGTACTAGTGAACAGCTTATACAGAAAATCGTTGTCCGCATAACTTGATCGAAATGATTTAAATTGTGAATCATATCTGATTGTATCTTCACCACGTGTGTCTTCACATTTAAATAACATAAATGTTGCGCCCAGATAACCTGTTTTGTCAAAACATGCGATTCCTATATAAGGATATGGAGTATCATAAGCACCCCCATTTAATTCTGGGTCCCCCCAAAAATGACTCCCTCGGAAATAAGCTGTGTTACGGGATGGGTCCGTTGAGTCTTGATCCCACAAAAGCATGGGTTCATCAGGAGTGTATATATTGTTAGATGTTGTAGCAGGCAAATTAGTAGATACTTTACCCAACTCTGCAACAGCAAAACATTGAAAACTAATGTTATTCCAACCGTACCTTTGCACTGATTCATATGTATATGCGCTCGACGGGCCCGAAGTGGCACCATATCCCTGCCAATGAGCATCAGGGTCCCATGCGTTTATTGCATCCCGCACAGTTTTAACAGATGTTGAAGAGGTGAATGATGACACTCGCTGCGTTATATTGTGTGGAGGGTGTCTCATGTCCTTTTGTACAGGCACACCTTCACCCGAAGCGGTTCTTCGACAAAGATCATCAAGCGGATCTATAACATAATCATCTATTTCGGACCTGTTGAATCTCCGAGCATATATGTTAAATAATTGCTTTATTTCAGATGCATTCAAAGTACTAGCTCTCCAAATTTGAACTACACCAAAATCCATATCTGCTGATACGCCTTTATCCTTCTGACTTGCATCAGTATAATGTCGGTAATAAATTGCTTGACCCCACTGCGTGGTCCTGAAATTATTTCCCGTATGTGATGTATGACCTAAGTACCCGTGTTTTGTGTAAATGTAAGAAGTGTTATAGATACCGTCCGGTCTATTTACATCATTGTGTCCTATATATTGATAATACGGGCCGCCGTTATTATTTATAGTAACTCCCGACAATTCTTCACCGTTTATGTAAAGCTTCACCGCAGCACCGGAAGTACTAAATGTTACTGAAACTTGAAACCATTGTCTATGAGTAACAAGTTGATCTAAGTGTTCAGATACCCAATCCGTGAAATAAGAATTACCTGTAGTAGGTTCAAAAAAATCATCAAGTGCCCCACCGCTTACCGTCTTGATGTTATTTTGGCCGCCCTTTCTATTTCTGAAAACAAGCTGTCTTTTACTACCATTCACATCAGAACTTTTTATAAACAATCCCCAGCAGCCGAAATCAATCAGCGGTGTTACTTGACGATATGATACATCACCCTGCTGGCCGGCGTCACCGGCGACTTCATATGAGTAAGGATTTTCAGGCATTCTTACCCACAAGTTACATGTAAGTGCGTAAGATCGGCGTTGCGCTGAACTGTCCCAATATAAACTGTCACATATCGCACCATGCTGTAATGATGGATGAAGCTGATCAATATCATCTTGATTTTTTCTAGCAGGAAAAAATCCAGGAACATCACTTTTGCCGTAATTATCATATTCAACAACAGGAAAATGGGAAGAATGACTCACAGTCCAATCCAGACCATTGTTACCATCCATGTTTATAGCATATGGTTTAATTACTATCACCATAGTGAATTTTCTAGACCCATACCACTCTGCTGTTCCTTTTTGATGGCTGGCGGTGATTGGTAAAAGACTTCTTGGTGTCGACCAAGGCCTCATACGTATAAATGATTCCCTGTCACCTTGAAAAACAGATTGATAAGTTCCACCCGAGCCTTTGTTCAGCTTAAAAAAACCTTCAAGAACTTCGTGGCCATATTCATCATAAAGATATAAAGAACAACCATCGGTACTAGTTGGGCTATAGTTCCCTGCATTTGATGCATTGCCGCCAACATTATCTCTTAAATCAGCAACAAGTTCGGGATGTATATCAATTCCTTCAATACCATATGCCTGGTATTGCGAATTCCATGCATTACTTGCTCCAGTGCCATAGTTGACATAGATAGTATTCACATCTGCAGTATAATATGGTGACAATCCACCACCCGAAATGTTTGGCGCATCCTCATCAAATTTTACCGTAAGGTCACGATATATGTAAGTTCGATTTGCAACCCTAGAACCTTCTCTTTTTCTGATAGGAGTTTTTGCTCTACCTAAAACGTCAATGCCTAGTTCATTTCGCTTAAACGTGCCGAGCGGGTTATTTATATTTGAACTAGCACTTACTCCTATTTCTATTTCTCTTTTATTTCCTTTAATTGGTCTTAAAGGGTGCCATGTTGTCCCAGGAGTTACTGCAAAATGGTTATCAATGTTTTCGTCAACAGTGTAAGTACTTTCTTCTTCGTAGTGCCCAGATTTGTCCCAAAAACATGCACTAGCCATTATAGGTGGTCCCACTTCCCAGTCACCTATGTCATCACGAGAAACAATCATTCCAGGCTTTAAAGATGTTACCGGCAGGGTAGTATCGTTCATGTCACTTGGATTTGGAGTAATTCTCTTTACGTTCTCACCCGCAATAAAAACTTCCCAATCAGTTTGACTGTACACACTATTTGGATACCTTGAGGTGTGGGTTATTCTAGCGAAAGTGGGACCATCTAGTGCTTCATCTTTAAATGGGTTATTAGTTCCCTTGCGGATAGTTAAGTTTGTTCTCGCTGCATTCAAATACTCTCTGTCAGTGGCGTTTGCATCAGGTGCATAATTGCTTGCCGTAACTGTCGGACCTACCGGTGTATATGTGCCGTTTAAAAAGTTTTGCCCGGGCCACATCAATCCTCTAGTGGCGTCACTTTCATTAGAACCCGTATATGCCCCAAAAATATTATTATATTGCCCCTCTTCTTTAACATGGTCGCCAAAATTAAAGTGCCAACCTTGTCCTTTATCTAAAAGTGGCAATATGACTCTTTGATAAGGTTTTGTCCACAGGCTTGCTCCATTGTATCCCGTATCGGTCGTCCAATAGCTTTTGGTTTTGGTATCATGTGCTTCTGTAGGGTTACCGGTGTATGCCAAAGCCATGTGATGCCCATTTCCGGACAAATCTTTATAACCAAATTGATATATGCCTCTACTTGAATTTCTAAGATAATTACTATTGCCGCCGCCTTGATCAACTAAAACACCCATATGTTTACCAAAGGCATCTTTACGTTTTTGATATGTAGTAAGATCTTCTTCAAAAAGACCTTCTGGGTTGATACACGCCGGGCTCGACATATCATACCAGAGAGTTAAATTTTCTTTTTGTGGGATATTATGCGTTTTGTGAGATGTTGCCATTACAAGACCTCATATTCAACTACCAATTTGTCAACATCTTTTCGTTCTGCAAATATGGTATAGAAACAATTAATATTTTCATTGTCGTTGATTATAATTTGATTATTAACTATGTCTTGAACATAAAGATTTTGTGAGTGTCCTATAGGTGTAAGATTTACTGTAATTGTGTTTTCATCGACTAATCCGACCCAATAGTCAGGTAGGTTAATAATATTATCATCCTTTAAACGACCACGAACATACACAGCATTCTCAGGACCCTCGATACATGCATATTGCAATTTCATGCTATCTTTTGTAGGATGATCAATCAAGAATGATTTAGATACAGCAGTTAAAGTGCCTTCACATGTAATATTTCCGTTGCCGAATGTATTTTTTTCAACAACTAATTCGCCACCTAATGTGCCTCCAAGGGTCAATTTTCCTGTTGTCGGGTTATATACAATGCCTGAATGTGTTTTAGGATCTTGTGTTGTGCCTGCAGAATTAACAGCAGTAGCAGCAAGCACGACAAACTCATCCGCATTTGCTGTTGATGCAACAGTTGCTATAGGCCCACCTGCAATAATATCTTCAGCGATAGCGACTGTACCTGTTGAATCTGGGAATGTAATTGTTCTATCAGCAGTAGGAGTAGTGTATCCTATTGTAGTTTTATATGATCCCCCATCCATGATTAATGAAGAAGAATTCCTTAAAGTCAAACCATCATCTGTTATAGAACATCTTATTGTGGTTAAATCAATACCGTTCGGTTTACTTGAAGCGGATGTTTCAAAATCAATATTCCTTTGACCCCAAACTCGTATACCCGACTTTTCTGTACTATCACTAAATTTAGTCGTGATTTCACCTTGACACGGATTGTTTGCATCATTTACAGCAGTACCGACATTCATGAATGAAATCCACGGATTTCTGGCACTAGTTGCATCATCATTAACCTCTAACAGCAATACGCCGCCATTAGAATGATCACCTTGTGTTGTCCTAGAAAATTTTGCTACAGAACCCGCTGTTGCACTTGAAACCTCTAATGCTAAGTCATTTTCATCAAACGCATCTAGTTGCGTACCTGAACCTGATGTAAGATGAGAAATTGTTATTTTAGCGTTATTGTGCGAATAAGAAGGATTTATAACATCGCCAATAGTAATTTGATCACCTTCAGTTGAAGCAGATTCTGTTGCAGTTATCGATATATTTCCTGTCGGTATAAATGTTACAGTATCTGTGCTAGTTGATCCTGTAAGGTTTGCAATGGTCAGATCGACACTAGAAGAAACGCTTGATGTGGCACTTTTTAAACTATAAGTTGTTCCTGCAACACTTGAAGCATTGAAATCTAATATGGCATTGGTTCCGGCAGTTGCGGCAGTTGCTGTAATTGTCAAACCGCCTTGAGTTGTATATTCGACAATATCAGTATTACCGCCGTTATCAGTAAGTTGCACCGCAGCGTTACTATTAACAGTATTTGCATCAAGACTATAAGTTGAATTTACGATTTGCCCTTGTATTTCAAAAGTGTTTGTATCTACGGTACCATCGGATTTAAGGTATCCGACATTACTATTAATGGCACCGGTTACTTTAACTGAAGAAGCTTCAATTCCCTTATTGAACAAAAATCTAGCATTAGCGCCTGACCCATCCCAAACCATCGAAGGTAAAGGATTTGCTGCTTGGCCTCCGAGATTGTTAGGATCAACCCATGAAGTCGCAGTAGGAGATATAGGATAAGAACCTAAGGTCAATCCTGCGCCAATAGTATTTGCAGGTGTTGTTGCGTCTTTTGCAGCAACAATATTTAAATCAGTAACTTCAAGTGTTGTCGAATTAACTGTTGTTTGCGTTCCCAATACTTCAAGATTGCCTGCTATCTGTACAGTACCAGTATTAGCAGTCGCCCCCACTCTAGCAGGCGCTAACATTAATGTTTGATTTGTTCTAATTGTTGTTTTCGATGGAATCGTGTTTACACCAGTAAAGGTTTCGTTATCTTCGGCTTTACCTAAATGGATTTCAGTTTGTTGCTGGCCGCTTCCATCATTAACATTTGCTTTTAATGATAATACTGTTGCTTGTATATCATTCGGTAAAGTCTGACTTAGCTGATCTCGATTAGTAACAACAAAATCAATAGAAGATTTACCATTGATAATATTATCAACATATGTTGAAGTTATTTCTGAATCTCGAGTATATGGATCATTGTTCCCAGAGTCAACATTCCATACTATTGATTGCGTGTCATCTAGTCGTAATGTTTTTGCTATACTTGCCCCACCATCAACGATTAGTGCGCCATTGCCCAAGTTGGTTGAATCGGTAGTATTTTGAATATCTATCGCAGTGGTTGTTGTATTACCTACTGTACAAACTGATTGTAAAGCAGTACTAGTTTCAATTGTTGTCGTAATGCCTTGTTGAACACCGTCTGACAATTTTAATTTGTAGTTAGTTGATCCTGATATTTTTTCTAACTCAAAATCATCACCCAAATCTACAAGAGATCTTACACCTGTAATCGTACTGGTAAGGACCGTCTCCTTTCCTATGTAATGCTGTCCTGCATTATTGGGTTGATCAGGTAACTGTATAATTGTTCCGCCTGGATCTAACGCTGCTGGTTTAGTTGCGCACAGGAAAAAATTGTCAGCATCATGCGATCTGACGTAATATGTTCCTCGTGATTCTAGGTTTGTGACAGCAGTATTAGTATTACCTGTAACATCGTCAAAATCATATACAACTTTTTCGCCTGTGGATAAAGAATGACCTGCGATGTTAATTTTATTATCAGCAATAGATGTGAAGGTCTGAATAAAGTCGCTAGGAGTTGCACCCAGATTTGGTTCGGCTTCGTCTAATCCTAAGTAATCGTAACGAGATGATGTAACCTCGTCAGGTTTTTTAACTTGAACTCGACCCGATAAATAATTACCAGCGAACTTACGCATTTAATGTTTCCAAGAAACTTAATGTTAAATCTAATGAAGCGACAGACTCTGCACTTCCTTTTAACTTATCTCCTGCCTCAAGAACAAGTTTACCTGTTGCGAGATTTGCTGCATCGTTAGTAGGAATGATCAACTGTTTGACAAGAGTTTTTGTCGTCCCATTGCTTTTTTCGAGTTGAAGTGTTACCCAACAATCACCCGGAGGACTTGTTTTTACATTCGCTGTTTGCGCATTCAAAACGATAGCAGTATATCCTGCTGGTGCAGTATAAATTACATCATTAGTTTGCGTAAATGTAAATTGTATTGATTTAAATGTATTTAATTGTGCCATTTCTAGTTGCCTTCGATTGCTAGTATGTAAGGAGTCATAACAGAGAACAATGATCTATTAAATGTGTCTCCTTCAATTCTTCCATCAGTTCTATTTATACGCATTTCAGATCCAATCCTGAAATCACCTTTGTGATCTGTTGATGTGAAATAAACTGCGCCTAAGTTTGTTGTTGAATCTTGTATAACTTCATTTTCTGTTTTTGGGAAATCGTCTGTTCTTGGCCTATTATATAAATCATCAGTATTTGCACCGCCATCTGTGACACCTTGTATTTCTGTACCCGTTCCCACATATTCAAATGTCATCGAACTTGCCGCAATCAAACTTCTTTTCCTGAAGTCGACTGTGAATCTTAAATCGCCGTTCCCATCAGGAACAAAATCATCTCTAATATCTTCAAGCGGAAGAACTCTGTAAATATCAACATTATTTCCTACATTAGATTGAATTGTTGATTTTTGAGAATTTATTTGAGTTGATGCTGTTACTAAATTGGTTGCAATGTTTGTTGTGTCAAGTGCATCGACCGCAGGCACAGGTGTTCCATTGGTTATATGGTCGATAATAATATCCATCAAGGTGTCAAGATCTGCAACTATTGCTGCTTTGGTCACAGAGTCTGTCTCTGTTAATTGACTTTCAAGTATACCATTCCCGTTATCACTTTTCATTTCAGTATACGCTGATATAGTCGCTGCTGATTGCCCTGCTGCTAATTGTGAAACATCTGCCGCCGCTCCATTTGCGCTATATGTTGTTACGAAATAACTTTTTGCCGCTCTAATTGCTGCGGTATTCGTATCGTATAATAAATCGTACGCCAACCCATCAACTATGTAGCCAACATCTCTTCTACATTTAGGTTCAAATGTGCCTGATACAGAAAAATTGTTATTTACATGTGTAATCACGGCATCTTGTATAGCAAGTTTATTTGCCAACAAGTCATCTTTTGCTTGCACAATACTAGCCGGTTTGTTTAATGTGTTAGGTAAAAATAATTTGTCTGCAACACCATCACCCGGTGCACTTACACTTACAGTGCCATCTTCAAAAATGTGGATAATTTCATCAACTGCTGCTCTTACTCTATGATATGCTGTATCGGACGCATTCACAGTAGGTAGTTGTGATAATGTATTTTTAACATCTATCATAGCAGCTAACGTAGGCGCTTTCTGGTCTGTGTTTGTTACAGTTGTGTATGCACTAGCACGTTGATAAGAAATACCAGTATAAACAGAATTGAAGTTTGTACCTAGCAACATATCGTCTCTAACAGCATCAATAATTAAACCAACATCACGGTGACATTTGTTTTTATTATAATAGAACCCGGGAGTGAATGTGTGATTATCAGCACCATTAAAACCTGTATTTTCAATATCTACAATATTTTGCTCACTTCCTCCATTGGATTCCCAAAAGTTTCTCTGAACAGATTGTAATTTACACGCTCTTTCAAGGTTTGGTCCGGAGACTGGGTGGGCAAAATAGACACGACCGTTTTCTAATCCCTGTATAGGAGTTCCTGTGCAAGTATATTTAAGTGGTTGACCTTGAACAAACCCATGTCCTAATCCGCCCGCCTCAGGACCTGCAGGATTGCCATCTGCATCAACCCTGTCCATAATTATGTAATTTGTTGCTCCGCCTAAAATATTTGTCGGTGATGGGATATTCACGGGAGCAAGACCCTTGTAATCGGTTCCGACAAAATCAACAGATGCTTCAACACCCTCAACTGAATAATAAAAATTATCATCGATTCCTGTATTAATAATTACCCAATCTGTTGTTGCTTGTCTTAACTCACGCTTATTTTCTTCTATAGCGGCTTTTGCAGTTGCACCATCACCTATTGTTGGGAATGTAGGTAACGATAAAGATGGTAACGCTTCAAGGTCGCCGTCTTCAATCATATCTTTAATTATCTCAACGAGAGCATGAGCCTCATCACCAACATACCCTGACAATAGTCCTGAATTGCTCGTATTGCCGTTTGTTAATTGAGTAACTGATAAACTTCCTGATGTTGTGACTGATTGCATCTGAATCACAGAATCTACAACATCTGCTAGACGGGCATACGCTGCAACTGTTGATGCTACTTGACTTGATGGCAATTCGCTTACAGCACCTACGAAATAACTTCTTGCAGCGTTTAAAGTTGCAGAGTTTCCGCCATACATCAAGTCATAGCACACCGCATCAACTATATACCCAACATCTCTTTTACATTTATCTTGATCATAACCAGCAGGGGGATTATTCGCCAAAACAAACGCATTTATTTCTTCTTGAATAAACTGCCTATTTGAAAGCAATGCGCCAGAAGTCGGTCCTGGTGCGCCTGGGCCGCCCATGTTACTAGCAGCAAAGAAATACGCATTATGTCTGCTTAGTGTGTTGGGTAAATGAAGATTAGGAGTTGTGTACGCCGAATGTGATGATCCTGGCTCTGTGTAATCACCAGGAAGCGCTTGATTGTTTATAATTCCTGTAACAACATCAAATTTACCATCAACTGTTGCTTTTAATGTTGAATTGGCAGCAATATCATCCAATAAGCCAACAAGGCGCTTTGTTTCAAATAATGCATCTGATGTAGGTGTAACTTGATCAGCAGGCAAAGCATTTGCACGCTTATATGAAATACCTGCGTAAATAGAGTTAAAATTAGTTTGTAATACAGCATCTTGTCCAATTGCATCTAATATTAATTTGACATCACGACCACATTTTGCAATAAGTTGATTGTCTTTATCATTAACGAGGAATGCATCGCCATATTTTGGCGGCTTTGTTGTGCTTATTTCAAAATCTCTGTCAAATGCGACTGATTGTGAAGTTAATGCACCGGCATATAATGTTTCAGATGCGCCAGTTGCCTTTAAACCAAATGTTCCGAATGATGCATTTGAGTTTGTCAATGAACATTGTCCGCCTGATTCACACAAAACAGCATGTTCACACGAGACAGTAAAGATTGAAACTAACTGAGCATATCCACGATTAAGGAGATGTACACCTGTTCCCCCAGCATTAATCTGTGTGAATGAATCAGATACCATTGATCTCAGCCCAGTTGTCAAACTGCCATCAATCAGCATGCCTGTTGCGTTTCTATTAAATGCAGTACAATTTTCTACATAAGGACTAGTTGAAATTGCATTAGGCACGCCACTTTGTTGCAATGCAATAGGAGGAAACGATACGCAAGCAGGAGGTCGAGGTTTATTTGGGTCAGCATGCAAAAAGTTTCCTGAAAACCCAAATGTTAAGTTTGTTATATATGATGCGTTTTGAACATAAAAAAGGTCATTACCAGGAGTTGTTCCGGAAACCTTTGTTGTTCTTAAGTTATCACCAACAATTGAAACATTCTTAGGAACAAGCATACCACCCATAGGGTTATTTTCTGCCTCGGTAGGATCACTAGGAGTATCATTATTTTCTACATAGTTCCCACTTTTAACGAAGATTGTCGTACCAAGAGTTGAACCCGGGAAGGCCTGTTCTTGAGTATTTAGCGAATCAAGCGCTGCTTTAATAGTTAAGAAAGATTTACCTATTGTTTTTCCGTCATTAGTATCATCGCCACTTTTAGAGACGTATAATACATTGTCAACTGAATCTGGTTTACCCACCTCTTTGATAGAAATGGTGCCGTCTTTTTCTTGACGAATAAACATCTTGCCGTCATGCGTGTTGATTGCAATTTCGCCAAGATCTAACTCATTAGTAGCATCGTTAGAGACAACAGGTTGTTGCCCCTCAGTCGAACTTTGCTTATGAATTATTTTTGTATATTGTGACATCTATGATCGCCTTGTATATAGTACAATTATATTTATGGGGTGCCGTAAGTCCCGCCATCTATAGTATGAATTGATACCCACCCAGAATCCACAGAAAATTGTGCGCTATTAAACGAAGCAACACCCTGTGTATCTTTCCAGCTGTCTGTATGTGTAGAAGCGCCTAGATCATTTACAGCCGCAGGATCTGTTTCAGGTGCGGCTGCTTGAACTGTTGCTGATCTAACATCAACTGTTACTTGTTGTCCGTTAGTGTTATTATTCAATGAACCAATTTGAATTGAACTGCCTGCAGGATTACTAGCATCCTGAGCAATTGTATTAACACTTTCTACATAATTTCCTAACAGGCTTCCTACAGTAAGTGTTAATTTTGTCGGTATCTCTAGGTTGCCTGTACCGTCCCATGTAATAGGACCAGCAGTGAATGCACTATCTGTATCTCCAGAAGTAGCGTATGCGCCACTAGATACTGCACCACTTAATGTTATTTGACGACCAGCAACTGTCGCTGTTCCGCCTTGACCATCAATATCATTTTGTGTTAATACAGAACTGTCAAAACCCGTTGTAGTTGTTGCGTTACCAGTAACATTACCAGTAAGATTAGCAACAAGGGTTCCTGTAGTTCCTGTAAACGCTTGAGAGGTTGCCTCTGATGTATCTAAAAGTAAAGCGAAGTTTCCTTCAGATTTATCATAACCCATGAAACCTGTTTTATCAGCAGTTGTGCCGTCATGATAATGAAATTTAATACCACGATCAAATGCGTCTGCGACTGCTCCTTCACCTAATTCTAACACAGGATCATCAACTTGCATTACAGATGTATTAACTGTGGTTGTTTCACCGCTAACAGTCAAGTTACCTGCGATAACAGTATTTCCGCCAACTGTCAAATTATCTCCAATACCAACTGTACTATTTACACTTGATCCAATTGTGACCGAATCAGACGTAGAAAATAGATTGACAGGATTCGTTGAATACAACACATCGGTCATTGACCCGCCATCATTTTGAGTGCCAGAATCGTTGTTAATCGGATTTCCGCCTTCAGTTAATGAAAGCTGGAATGTACCTGCAGTAGCATTTACAATGAAATATGTTCTTGCAGTGAGACCTGATATTGGTTGATTTGCACTACCGGGTTCATATGTTACAACAGTATTATTTTCGAACCCGTGTGCAGCAATATTAAACTCCATACCTGTACTAATTGATCGTGTTAGTACGTTTCCTGTTCCACCATTAAGAGATACGAATTGTTTGTATATTGCAGGCGTTACTTGTTTAACAACACTCACGCCATTATCATCACCGAGGAATATTTTATCACTTCCTCCTATCGACCCGACTGTCACAGAACCAAATGCAACATCATCATCAACATTTAATTGTTGTTGCAATCCGACAGTTATTTTTGAGGTAGCGTCATCATATACAACTGTTACACCCTGATTACCCGCAAATGTAAATACATCATTTCCAGAAATTACTCCAGTGTTCGGCGTTGATTCGGAGTCAGATACGTTAAAACCAGATGCAACAGTATTCACATATCCTTTTGTTGCAACCTGATTATCAGGTGAATTAACATCTGGTGAAGGTAATCCTGTGATTGTTACATTGCCGTCTGATATAATATTTCCGCCACTAAAGGTTAAACCAGCACCAGTCAACGCTAGCGTTGTGCTTGTTAATGTGGCATTGGTCGTTCCATCACCTAAAACAAGCGATCCGAGTGCCCCTGCAGTAGTTGCAATAATTGCTTTATTCGCAGTGGGTGTTCCTGGAGGCGCTGATAATATATCAGTGAACTTTTTACCACCAACAGGGACTGCGACAGAATTTTGATCGTCAGTCGTACCAACATATAATGTGTTACCACCGCCATCGTTATCATCTAAAAGTGAATATGCTAATTCACCTTGTTTCAAAGAACCTTGTGTTGGTTGCCCCGTGCTTGGTGATCTTTTTACTTTAATGATACTCATTAGAAAGTGCCTCCTTCAAGCACGATTTCTTCGTTGTCTAATTGTGTTGTGGCAGTCCATTTACCGAATCCTGGGCTAGTTTCTTTGTACACCAAAACTGCGCCATTCGATAATGCTGATGCGTCTACATCGAATAAATTATTTAACTGAATACTGCCTGCAGTCCCTCCGACTGCATAATTCGTAACAAGCAATCTATTTGCTGGTGTTATGGTAGCTTTTATATTCGCCATTTTATATCCTTGTTATTCCGGGTGTGACTGTTACAGTCCCTTGAACTACACGATCTGTTTTATGCGGTGAGGGTGATGTAATCTCGACATCATATAAATATCTACCAGGTTCGAGAGAAGTTGTACCCGCATGTGTTACTGTGTTAGGTTCGGTACCTGTAGTATAATCATCCTTAGGCAATACTAAGGTGATCTGACCTGACACACCATTGTGTGAGGTTTGAAAGGTTGTTGTTGCTGTTGATGATGCATAGTTTTTGCGCATTTGCGAGGCAACAGTATAATCTGTTAGATCCACAGGCCTGCCAGCTGGATCAGATAAATCAATTGTGGCATCAAAGTCGGCGCCTTGATCTATTGTTATATTTGCTTTACTAGCCATCATATTCTCCGATTAATGTTAATTAGTATTTATAAATAATATAAACACAAGTCCCTAACTTAGAGGAAAAACATGTCAGTATCTAAATATATAAGAATTGGTTTGCGAGCAGATAGAAGTTTATCTGATGTGCCGGATCCTTCCGCAGGTTTAGCAAATATTCTGGACGACTTAGTTCCAAATCAACCCTTTTCTCCTGGCGACCTGCAAGTTATTAATGGATTAAACCAAACTGATGTTTGGGCTCAAGATTTAGCAGAAATAACACAACTAGTTAAAACATTTACTCCATTATCATTAGATGAAAATAATAATGTATTAGTTGGCGTTCCTGTTGATGTTGAACCAAGAACAAGAATGATTGATCAATTGATAAACGATCAAATTGTTGTGGGATCGCCTCCATATGCTAGAGGCGGAATGGGTCCGATAGCAACAATTTTTCCAGAAGATGCTTTAACATCAAATGCTGCACAATTATCACCTACCGCCACAATAGATCATACCGATGTTTTCGATACTGCATATGAAGGCAACATAACATCACAGGATTATTGGATTGACGGACTTTTTGGGTTCTCAAACGGGTTTCATCCATCATTTCCTAATCAATATGGCGGCATTATGTGGGATGGGTGGTTATCAAACTCTAATAATAGATATGTTCGCCTTGGCATTAATTCATTTTTCCATATGGAGAAATACAATGAAAATACTTCTTCATGGGAGACAGTTAAACAGGCAGTCGCAGAAGAAATCCCATTAACCTCAACGGGGCATACGGGTAACGCAAATCAGTTTGTTGTTCCTATAGAAACATGGAATAAATATGGCTGGAATGGGTTAAAAATATCAACTACCTCTGGCGGGACACCGACACACCAAGTATCTAGCCATGATCCAGATGTAACAGGTACTGCAATGATCGTGAGGTTTGAACCCTTAACTGGTGCAGGAGATATTGTTTCTGATGTAGCATCGGTAGGAACAACATTATATTTTAGTTGGAATATTGGATCAGACATGATAACTGAAACTCTAACTTCATGGACAGAAAGAGTAATGCCCGGTGAAACGCAGAGAATAAGAATAACCACATGGTATCCGAAACCAGACAGTTTTGCGACACCAAAATCATTTTCTAGATATAGTCCTTTCGGGTTTAGATTTGATATGGAATATGGTCTCAATAGAGCAGGCGTTGGCGATATATCCACGCCGTATACACTATGGTATAAAGAAAAACGAGGCGGAATAGATCAAGCGACTCCAAATTATACATATGAACATTTTGCAAGAAATATTGTAAATGCTACAAACAAGCATATTAATGATCCTATAGAAAACGAGAAACCTGTTTATGTTAGGTATGAACCCGTGCATTCGGCGGTGAAAGATGTGTCAAGATTCGATACTGCTGGCGTAATAGATGATGTCTCTTTAACATATCGAGGCGGTAATGTGTTCACGGCAGACTATAACACAGGTCTCAAACTCAAAGCAGGAGATTATTTGTTATTTTCTGGTGCGCCGCCTGCAGGAGATAATGATCATTTTTATTTGCAAATATCATCTGTAAATGTATATGCAGGCGGAGCAGATGTGTATGTAGACCCTTACAAAAGATATAATAATGCGGTAGACAGTATTTCTGCGATAATGACGTTGTACAATGCTGGTTCAGATCCATTAGGCGTGACATTTGCTTATTATGTGATCAAATCTGTGGGTGTCGCAGGAATATATACTCAGAAAAATGTTGAATTGACAGCAAATTCTGGGTCATATGTTTCTGAGTTGAATAAGATGCGCAACAACAACAATCAAGATACCAGTGCTGCAAACAAATCTGATACAGATTTCTTTATAGATGATGTTATTGTGGGTGATTTGGTGTTGAACTTGCGTCCAACTACCGCAACAGGAGCAGAACCTGTAGTATTTGATAGAATTACTACATTAAACAAATCGCCTTCATCAGGTGACTTAGAGATAGGTTCTATACCGATAACATCAACAAACAGAACAATATACGAAAATTCATATAGTATAATTTTTTCGCATAGGGGACTAACTGACTTATCAACAGCGGCACAATGTGTTGGCGTTATAGGTAAAGAAGTTGCAGATCCTGGCGGCACAAGCGTGAACTCTTCTGGTCAAAATCAACTCAAATTATTAAATGTTGAAGGAATCAGTGACGGTATGTACGTACAATATTTTAATGGGGTACAAGCGGATGCGGCTGCTGGTAATTCAGTACAAGTTGCAATCGGCGGCGTTAATTCTTCAACAAATACTGTGACATTAACTTCTAATCTTTATGCTACAATTCCAGCAGCAAGAACTGTTATATTTGCACTCAATGATCCGGGGTCAGGTGCTGTAGGTACAGCAAGCGACAAAGAATTGTGTGTGATGCCTTTGAATACAGCACCACCATTTGCAGGTACAGATACAGGATTAGAAACGACCACAGGAGGTGCCGGATTCCCTGCATTATCAGTAGGCGGTGATTTCTCGATAACGGGTGTGAAGTTTAACAATGCTACATCGACAGAGATAACAGAATCAACATCAGACAATGATGATACTGCTAATGGCGGGCTATTGCTTAAAACTCCCGGCGGCACAAAATATTGGGCATTATTTGATTCTTAAGTTATGCCTACAGTGGTCGGGTCGTTTGTAAGCAACAAGAAGTAATCTTCTCCGTTGATTTCAACTTTAGCCTTATGTGTCCAGTTAGTCCCTACAGGAATCGAAGACATTGTCCTAACAGATTGATTACTGCCTGTGCCTCTTGCAATCAATACAGGATTTTGATCCCATATAAGATTTAAAACTCGTGCGCTTTGCGTAGAATCAGAAGTTTTAATTACTTTTCGTGTGATGCTACCAGAACTAGGAGTTGTGTAAGACATTGTATGACTTGCATTCTCAACCCAAGGATTTGTTTTGTCGCTAAATGCTCTAGTTGCAACACCGCCGCCAAAGATATATAATCCGGGAACATTTTCTTCGTCTGTTAATGGTGTATTTGAATCATTAACAATATGCGAAGGTCCACCTAATTCAATCGTTCTAGTAAAATCATTTTGCGTAAAAGAAACCATATTTCTTGATTTTTTATACACCATATTATCTGCTGCTGTCTCAATTTCACTTGTGAACTCAGCTGCATTAAAAAACTTCAAAAAAGTTAATTCATAAGATTTGTTTCTATCAGCTGCCGGAATCTCATCAAAACTGTCTAAAGACGAGTCGGAATTAATAAGTCTGCGAGAATAAGGATTCTCGATTCCACCAGTACCGTCATTCAACTTTTCCCTAACTTTTGAAAAATTTTCTAAATTTGAAAATAATACAGGTTCAGTTCTGAAGAATTTTTTAGTTTGTAAATCATCGAAGAATCCCCAGTTTCTAGGTGATTCGCCGACAACTCCTGTGCCCACATTATAAGGAAATAGTTGAAATCTGTCAATTCCATTGCTGTTTTTAACTATATGATATTGTTGTTCATTATTGTTAGAAAGGGTGTACAGTATTGTATCATTCGAATAAGGTTGTCGCCCGAATGTTGTTATAGGTATAACAATGTAAACGAATAATGATGCATCACCTGTTGTGTAAAAGGTCTCGCTCTTTGACGGAAACGCATCTTTACTAGCGGTGTAGTTATCAGCACCGTAATCTAATTCATGTACTGTCCCCAAGTTGCCCGCAAAAAGTTTAATATCGTCAGCAATACCCGTGCCGCCTAAATTATTAAGGATGCCTGCGGCAGAGTTTGAGTCCTGGGACTCTCTCAAATTGTTATCTTGTGCAAAACCTAATGCCATGTAATTACCTTAAATTTTATTCCTAACTAAGTGATATTGACCAACCCTTGCTTCGTAAAAAGTCAAAAGTATCTGTTGCTTGCAAATCTGCGCTAAGTCGTGCTGGTGTAATTTTCGGGTTACTTTCTACAGAAACAGACACGCCAGGTCTGCCAGCTGCCTCATAATTCTCTTTCAAATCCTCTAACAGACGTTTAAATCCTGCAAAATTTATATCATTGTTTGCAAGATTTAAACTATTTAACTGTGATAATTTACTAATTGACCCTATTTGATAATCTTTTAAATCATTATTAGAAAAGTTAATATTCGACAATAATCTGGATTCAGACAAATCTGGGAAGGTATTTGTAATATTATTATTGCTAAGATTTAAATTCCATGCATTGGGTATTATTATCACAGATGCGCTTGTGAATTCATTATTACTACAATTTATATCTTGAACTGAATCATTTTGAATACTGAACGCCCCACTTAAATTATTATCGTTCAAATATAATTGTGATAATGCGTTACTTCCATTGAATATAGGAAGGGTTCCTGTAAGTTCTGTTTTCACAACCTTAAATGTTCTGATTGCACTTAACCAATTCACATTAGGGAATGTGCCTCTAATATTTGGGGTTGAAGCAGGTGCTGTCTTACCTTTACCTTCTAACTCAAAGTTTTTAAGTGATCCGCCACAAGGTTTAAACACATCAGATGTTCCTTGCCTTTCTGTCGCATTAGCAGCAGCAACAGTAATCTTTCGGACAGGTCTCACATTATACATACTGGTTTTAGTTGCTTCAAGTTGCTCGCCATTTACAAAACTTTGAGCAATACCTGTAGCAATGCCGGTTATGGTCGAAGAACCTTCTGTTGATGTCCAGTAAACACCCGTTTGGTTTCGAACAGATACGCTATTGAGTTTAAAATCACAATTATTAGATTTTATTATAAATTTGATAACAAGTCCTGGTTGCGGGTGATCTGCTACAGCAAATCTTCCTGATTGTACAGATGTTACTGAAGTCAACCCCTGTTCTATTTCAAGCATATCAGGCCCATCGGGAACTTGTCCAGTATATGTCTCTTGCGCTATTACGAACACTTTATCTAAATCACTTGATGATCCGTATCGTGGGTTACCAGTACCGCCATAGATACCTATACCCTCACCGGTCGCAGTAAATGTTGAACCGACACTAACAATATTTGCGCCTGCTTCATTCCAGTTAGCAATCCTATTAGTCGTAATATCAAATGTTCCATTTCTTGCTAATACCGTTATCGTGCCGACCATACTACTATGATTTTGACATCTGTATCTATAAGTTCCTGCTGTTGAAAATAAGTAACTAATTGACCCACCACTCTCTGTTAAGAATACTGAACCGTCATTGTTTTCGTATTGTAATGGATGCGCAGCACTTTCAGAGTTTGAAATTGTAAGTGTGTCACCCTCATAAAGAGTAACATCAACATTTGTTGTACCTACGTCATTTGTTGCCCTGTCAGCAACACCTCCCGTGAAAGTATATGTTCCTACAGATGCTCCAGTAATTGCTAACGAAACTGTTATTGCCGCAGATTGCGCAAGATTAATTGCCGGGCCGCCTGTTGTTTGTTGCAGTTGAATTGTTCCGGCTGCACTATTCGAACTCATTACTTTATAATCCGAATCATCAGCAAGATTCGTGAATCCGTCTTTTGTAATATCGTCTTGGTTGAATTTTACTATTGTTCCGTTTTCTAATCCGTGACCTGCGCCAATCGTAATTGTGTTAGTAGATTGGTTAAATGCCGAATAATTAAGATTATTGAATGCGGGAATTGAACCCAAATTTAAGATCTCGTATTCAACATTAGCATTAGCATCAAATTGCCCTGCCGGTATCTCTGTTTTCTTAACTTCATCGAAATTGACCTCGACATCATATGTACCTCGAGGAACTGGTGTACGAGGACTCTGATTAAGGAAATGCTTGATCAGCTCAACATGACCTTTACTTCCTGCACTAACAACAAGTTTATTGCCTAATATAACTTGCGAAGAGTTAACCGTTGCATCATCAGAATACACACTATAAAGGTTAAAGTCAAGAGTTGAATTGTTAAAATTAGAATTTGACAACAATTGTGTTGCAAATATTCCAGGATTGCCATCATTACTACGATCTGATTCAAATGCCTGAGAACCTGTTCCACCTTGGAATAATGATTTATTAGTTTTGCCTGGAACTGTCGTGCCGTATAACCCATTAAATGATGGGACTGAATTTCCGTTTGCCGCTGGAGATGTTGTATCATTGACATCATTCGTAGGTTTAAAGTTACGATACAACATTTCAAGTTCATCTCTTGCCGGTATATACCAATCATTATAGGTTATTCCGTCAGTGCCTTGAATACTAAGTTGATCAGCATACGCTGCTGCCGCATACTCAGAATCACCCTGATACTCTTGTTGTGTATTTACCGCACCATCACCAGGTTGAGCAAGACCTTGGGTGCCTGAACCTGTCCCTGTATATCTCGCTATAAAGTTTTCTGCTGATTTCGGTGAAACAATCAAGTAATATGAATTTTGCGCAGAATCAATCATTGTCCCGCCATAATATCCTCCACCATAAGCAGCACCTAATCCGCCAGGAGGCGCTTCTGCTTGAACTTGCTCGAAATTGTTACCCCAAAAGTTTAACGCACCTGCCGAACTATCAAAATTACAATCTTTCGCATAAAACTCTGTTATATTTGTTGTACCAGCAAAACTGCCACTATTGAATCTTCCGTTCAATCGTGTATTATTAAAGTTAACGTGAAGCAATGAAGGCAAACCTGTAAACAAACTTCCAATGTCGCCGACAACATAAGAATCATAGAATGAAAGTTTTTCTAATGAATCGCACCCACTAAAATATCCATTAATGGTTCCGCCATTTGTGCCGGCCGGCGGATTTGCATAACCTCTATTATAAAAATGATAATATGATTTTAAATTTGTTTTGCCTGAAACATTTATTGTTTCTAAATCATTTGACCCTACATAAATGGATGAAATTGTGTCAGGTACAGAAATCGGAACAACATTTCCATTTAAATCAAGTTGACCAAGCATCCAGTTTCCGTAAAGGTCTAAACTCTCTAACTCATTCGGAACACTTGTAGTTTCGAAATTACCTGACCCATCAAATGAATTGTGAGTCACATCATGTGGCAAATATTTAAATTGATGTCGTCTACAGTTGTATGATGTAATAGTGTTTCCGTTTACTTTAGGACTTACATTATTACCACTTGTGGTTGTTCCCAACATCCTTCTTGTTGTTGAGTTGCGACCTGAGTACGCATCAAAATAAAAAGCGGTCAGAGCAGATGGTTCAACTGCGCCACCGGAACCTCCACCGACTTTTAATTGCCTAATATCTATAGGAGTTTCGTCACTAAATGTACAGTTAAGTCCTAGAGTAGTAACGGTAGACGGAACATAGTCATTAAGCTGTTGATTACCCGATAAATCAGATTCAAATAAATTGTTCGCTGACATATTTATGAATCTTAAAGTGTTATTATGACCTGACACTTCACCAGCAGAGATCTTAAAGAAATTAGGCATTTCGCTGAAAATATTATACTGCAAATCAATATGATTTATCTTTTTCATTTCAACATTAGGAAATTCTCTAATTCGTAATGTTTTGTTAGCTCCTGACCCAGTGTCTTGTTTTCCGGCATAAAAATCTAGAGTAGTAACACTATTTGGATTATAATAAATGTCGATAAAGTGATCAGCAATCGCACCACTAGCGGAGTAGTTATAAGTGTTTTGAGTGGCGCCAGCAGGTGAAGTTATCGCCAATTCACGACCCAAACTACCTTCAGGTAAAGTAGTTTTAGTGAACAATATAGTTGGTTGAACAAGACCAATATTTGAAACTTCTAATTGTATATTCGCACTATTAAATACACCTTCAAACCTGAAAGGTATATTTCTCATAGTAAACATACTTCTTGTTTCCCCGTTTATTTCAATGTCTACCCTATGAGTTGGTATTTCAGCAGGAAATCTTTTTTGTGTAAGTTCGCCTGTGAATACTATATTTTCTAGATCAATAACTGATTCGTTATTATTATTTGCATCACCTGATACTAATGTGTCTGCTCCATAAAAAATGGGACCATATGTTGGTTGACCATTGACTACAGGACCGTCTAAAATCTGCGACCATGAAGATACACGACTTGTTGAAATGTCGGCGCTTTTCTTTGTAACGCCACTGGAATAATCAAGATAGTTATATTTAATCGCACCTGCTCTAAGTTGATCATCTATTCGCACATTATAATCAGCAGATACGCTAATGTCGCCGAGATTGTTCAGTTCGCCTGCGACAACAAGAGCACTCATATAGTTACTAAAGTTTACTTTTTCTTGGTCAACATTTAACCCTGAAAAATTATGAAGCGATTTTTTCGTCATACCCGCTGCCTGTACGCCACGAATATGATTTAAATCTAATCTATTTAAACCGAGGTTCCTTAGTGCTTCAGGTTGATTATCAACGTCACTTAAGTAGTTGCCGACATTTAATCCAATAAAAATTGACATTATTGTTCCTTACATGTAAGTGTCATCTGAACAGAACAAGAATCAGTTTGAGCAACTGGAGTTGCTTTAAAATAAAGCGCCTCATTGTTATACAACCCAGTAGTCAGGTACTGTCGGTCAATATTAAATATATTTTCTAACCCAAATTCCACCGCTTCATTTGCTCCAATATAGAATGAGAATAAATTTTCCGATGCAAACGAAAGAGGAAGATCTGTTTGCGTATCAAACTTTATTCCTGATAACCTATCGTTGCTTACAAAATTAGAAGGGGCTCTGTTCGGTGTCACCTGAACATCTTTAACTAATGCTATATTAGATGATTCTAATCCTGTTGAATTAAACGTAGTTGTCGAAGTTTCAAATATACTATTTATTTCCTGCGTTTCAATTGATCCTTTAAAGTTGTCGGCACTGTCTAATCCTGGCGCAGCACCTTGCCCGACAACACCTATGTAATTAGGAACATGTGTTGAACTTGTTGTCTCTGAAAATTCTTCAACAATAATATTATTTATTCGTGCATTAGCATGCATTGCTGTAAATAAATATAATGGTTGACAATTAAACCTCATTACAGTTGCTATGTTAAAATCCTTAGTCGGATCTGCACTACTTATTTTATTATCAGATTCAAGCCTTACAATTTTCGCTTGTATCTGAGAATAATGAGTTCCCGTACTGTATCCAGGAGGGTTCGAAACCTCTCCAGGAGTAGGCGCAACCCTTTTAAAGTCGTTCATCGACGGATTTGAATCTATTTTTCTAATATACCCAATAGTTGATGTGCCGCCGCCTTGATCTGAAGGTATATTAACTGAAGTCGGAATCGACACAAAAACATATCCTGTTGCAACATTATTCATACCCATCTCTGCAATACCAATTGATTTTTCATCAATAGGTGGGAAAGCAGTAGATGCAAATGTGACCTTGAAATCTGCCTGAGATCCTTGAGGTGCGTTACTAACATCATCAGAAATATCAGAAATCTCGTAAGGAACGGATGTTACGCTCCCCTCAATACATCCTGCTCGACCATATCTGTTCTTGAAGGGTATATCTTCATTCTTGTTTATTCTATAATCCTGTTCAAATCTTGTACCCTCGCCGTTATCAGCTTCGATATAATCAGCAAGTGTTGATACTTCAGTATAATGACCATTATTTCCCCAATCAACAAACAACTCTTTGTCAATGTCAAAGTAGTCGCCCGACTCAAAAGGACTTGTGTAATTCTGACTCGTTTCAGCAGGATCATTAGGATACACACGCTTGTTTATCCCTGTTCCAGCAGCACCGAACTGCAAGTATCCTATAGGAACACCTTGACCATTGTTCTCCGTATATTCATATGGCTTATCAGGTGTAACGCCGAAAGCAAAACTTGCTCTGTGGCTATGTAACGGAAATCTATTATCTTGTTTATTTGGGTTTAAAAAGTGTATTTTAAATCTATTTGATTGAATAGGTGTATCTGATGCAACAACACTTCTAAATGAAGTTAATTTAGCAGGAAATACGTTTTCATCATACCCGTCAGCGAGTTCAATAAATTGATACCTTCCAGTTTCAGGATCTACAGAATTAATCAACACTCGCTCGCCAACTTTTGTTTCACTGTTTCGCTGAATTATATATTCACCACGTCTTTTTTGAACGTGCGCTCGATCTCTTGTCATTGCAGGCCATTGTCCACCTTGCAACCCAACATATAAATTGACCAAACCATTACCTATTACATGTGCATCACGATCTAATGGCGTTAAGGCATCAACAGTTGTTTCCGGGTTATTACTATCAACAAAAACAAATTCTTTTCTCTCATCAAATCTAAGATTAACATCCTTATCGAATCTGTCACCTGAAACTAAACTCACAGAATTAACGCCGTGGAATCCATCAGGACTAACAATAGTTTTCATAATATCTATTCGCACATCTGTACTAGCAATACCAGCAAGCGTTAATGGGTATATCTTTTTATTATTTGTTACGCCTATTTGACCTTGACTTGAAGGATCGTACCCAAAAGAATTATTGATTGTTGCTTTTGTATGCAATCCTATTACAGCACCTCTAGGATTATCGAATGTTACTGATCGCTGGAAATCCCTGCTGTCACTTGTTGTTCCGCTTAATGTTATGTTGCCCTCATCTCCGCCATCAATATAATATGATGATCCGTATTTGTAAATAAACGAGGGTTCTGTAAGATTAGATGTGTTATTGTTGAATATAACATACCTAAATTTAAAATCCGCTGCTTGCAATGCAGGAGTTCTTAATTTATTTTCAATCACCCACGTATGTAACAGCACCCATCGTGCTTCACCGTTACCTACGGGAATATACGCATAGAATTTCGCACCAATAGCACCATACCAAGAAAATTCAATCTTGTACATTGTCACATTTTCTAAATTTGCAATGTACCCTGATGGTCCTTGACCATCTAGCGCATCGCCGTTCCATTTACTTCTCGGGACTCTGACTTCATACATAGGCTGTGATTTATCACGACCTGGAGGCAGTTCGGGTTCCTTCAATTCACCTGTAACTGGGTCCGGAGTTAAATCTTCTGGAGGAGTTCTAAAATCTTCTGGAGGAACTAAATTCATTCCGTTAGGATCTTCAAGAACAGAGTCAGGTATTCTTTGTGTTGACCTTCTTATAATATTCCACTGTGAACCTGTAACTTGAAGCATGTATTGATCAGTATCGTTTGCACAACCCCATTCAATTTTATCAGATTGCTCTCTAGGATTATTTTTAAGTCGCAACCCAAAGGTGAAACCTGAAACACGACCAGGTTGATACCTAAAGGTTTTTTTGCTTTCTAATACACCAATAGTCCAATTATTAGGACTCCCACCAGGGCGAGTAAAATCTTGTGTTGCATATTCTTGAATCCTAAAATATTCACCTACAAAAGGTGGGCGCTTATCAGGACCTTGAGGTTGTTCAGTTTTAAATAAGTAAGTTACATTTCTGTTGTTTACAACATCATATATAGGACCATAAGGAGGGTAGATGTCAGTCGAACTTCTTATTTTAAAATAAAATAATGTCCATTTTTCAATTTGATCGTATGCATTCTGAGCGGTAAATCCGTTAATATCACCATAAAGAATATTCTTCATCGCACCTTCATTATTCCAACTACCTGTATCACCAGTTAAACTCCAGGTAGATTTATCGATAACAAATTCAGTTTTATCCGCTTTAACAATTTGTAAACAATGATTTAAGAAATTGTCTTCGGCAAACTTAGGATTGACATCTTTCCATATTTCATACAACCATCTACCTAATGCAATAAATCTTATATATTTGCCGAATGTAGAATCTGGAGTAAATTCTTCATTGAATCCATTAGGATGATCAGGCCATTGATACTGAGTAGGAAATGCTGACAGATAAAGCGCTTGCTCGTTAGTCTCTTCGTGAAATTCTGCGGAGCCTCTTTTCTTGAATACAGGATGTTTTCTATTATACCAACCAGTTGGTTGTCTCCCTTGACCAACGGTATAATAATTCCAATTAGTTCTATCTAATCCATATGTTGACACATCAGCGAACAAACTTAATTGTTCTTCGGCACGATTCACACCTAGAAGTGTTGTACTCACCTCAGATTCATTAGCAAACACCTCTTCGACAGGTATGGTTTCTCTTGAACCTTTGTTTCCGACAACTGCAGGAGTAGAATTTTGTGCTACTGTGAATGCTAAGTCTCTAGCTCTTTCTTCGGTGACAAGAGGGTTCCCCGCCGCATCAGTTAGCGGAGTACCCTTAATGTCTACTAATTGGTGAAACGATTTAGATAAAGGTGCAGGTACCTTATCAAATCCGATCTTTACCTGTCTTGGCATCTATTGTTCTTCCCATGTCAATCCTATTGCGACTTCAGCATCTTCTTTTACTGCGCCATCCAAGTCAACGGCAAAGTATAATGTTTCTGCTTGATCAGTTAGTGGGTAAGATAAATATTCTTTATTATAATCAAAATATGTATCAAGGTCTACTTGCTCTGTTCCTGAGGGTTGCAAATACAATGTCGCAACATTTGATCCTGTATTAGGAATAGGCACGATAGTGTCATTAACCGCATTAACAGATGTTAATGTATCTGCCAAAGGAACCAATCGTTTTGTTTCAGCAGTTGTTGTCTCTACTGCTCCATCGGTTGCGGTTGAATCACGATTAAATCTTTTGTCTGCTAAGAAATATCCATTATTGTTTAACACAATTGTAGAGTCAAACGATTGCAACACTTCAAAATAATATTCGTTTAATTTCTTATACAATCTGCCAAACACAGTTTCCTTATCAACATCACCTATAACGCCTTGGAACCATCCGTATACATCTTCTCCGTTATCCATGTAACCACTACTTCCTCCGGTCACAGGCAAAGGCAAATTATTAGGTGTTACTGTGTAATCTGCATTTAATTGTAAAGTACCTGTACATTGTGTTAAGGTCTGGAATATAGGTGTACGCTTCATTCTTAATCGAACTGGTTTACTGCCTAAATTTGCTGTTGACATTTTAGTAGGATAAACCTGAACACGGTTACGAACAGGGTTCTTTTCAAGAGTGCTTATAATAACATCTTTTGTCTCTAATCCATACACAAGATCTGCACGATCAGGTATTAATGTTAAACCGCTACCTGCAGGTTGTTGAGACAAGGTTACCACATCACCATCAACCCATACTACTTTAATGCCGCCATCTATTGGGTTATCAGTTTTAATTCCTGCGCCCATGAAGTACACTAAATCATCGGGCATATCAGTTCGATCACCT
>Ga0181380_1000115_pt1 | contig 33770 bp, 38 predicted proteins | sample 3SPOviralmetaG_FD_130116 | JGI IMG/M metagenome (GOLD analysis project Ga0181380, IMG submission 130116) | Marine viral communities from the oligotrophic San Pedro Time Series (SPOT) site, San Pedro Channel, CA, USA - 3 SPOT_SRF_2009-08-19 | ecosystem: Environmental > Aquatic > Marine > Strait... | reverse complement strand
GACACTCAAACCATGAGTGTTCCTTTCGTCGCACTTTTCAGTCCTGACGATAGTAAAATGATGGATTGCACCCTCCAAACAACAAAGAGTTCCGCATACTAAGGTATGACATAGCATAAGTATAGTATTCCCCTAAAAGGAAAGAGAAAAGAAGTGAAGAAAATGCCTGTATTAACAAAAGACTTTGAATTAGATGACGGAACGACAATCACTGTGCGACAAGCCGGTGGAATGTCAAAATTGAAAATTGAGAATCTCCAAGCGAAAACATTTCGTAAGTTTTCACACTTTGGGACTGATGTTACCGAGTGGACTGATGAGCAAAACGAAGAGTTTGCCAACGCATTAGAAGAAGCCGGTTGCGGTATGGAAAACCAAATCCGTGAGTGGATGCCTAAATCAATTATTGCACCAAAGGACTTTGACCTTGACGATTTGACAAGTGAAGAATTGAGAATGATTCTTGGGTTTGTTCGGGGAGATAACCCCGAAGGTGCTATCCCTTTGGAACATTCTTCCGAGTAGCACCAACCTTGTGCATGGCATACAAAGGAACGCTACCCTCGGATTTGTGGGATAGGTATGACTGCGAAGGCGGTCAAGAGATGCTCAGTATGGATTTATTAGTCGCTATGGAAATGAGCGAAAAAATCGAAAAAGCAACAAACGACAGCAAAAAGAAAATGGATGGCAACAGTGCCGCCGCCCGTCGAAAGCAACGCATAAACCAAAGAGAATTATTAAACGACAACGAAGGGCTAAACATGCTTAGGGGCTTAGGTGTTCCTATGTCTAAGCAGTAGTAGAGCAGTAGAGGGGATGAAAATTGATTGAGTTTATTTTTATCTCTATTCTACCTTGTCTTGTTGCGGCTATCGCGATGGTCGTTCTCCGAGCCGGTGCTTCGCAAGTTTTCTTCGATGTCGTCGGTTCTTTTCAGGCTACGCGATTGATTGCAGATGCCGAGGCTAAAGTTACAGTCTTACAATCTCTTATGCTTGACGGTCTGTCAAGCATCCAAGAATCAGCAGGTGCGCTTAGTCAACAAATGAGTGCGGTTGTAGACGCTACCGTTCCCTTGTCGAGAGAGATTGCCGAAGCCCGATTAGAGTTTGAAAAGTTTGCTAATTTCGCAGGTGGTGATGAGGTTGCCGGTGCTATCGAAAAAATTGGTTTGGCCGCAGGTTTTAGTGCCGACCAAGCATTGAACGCAGGTGCGCGTATGGCGCAATTGTCGGCCATTGTTGGTGGTGGTGCAGGTGTAGCCGCCGCCACCCAAACCGGTATCGAGTTTGGTCTTATTGGTGGCATGGGAACAGAAGACGCTATGAAGCGAATGATTTCTTTACAGCAACAGACCAACTTCATGTATGGGGAATTGACACAAGGTCAAATAAACCGATTAAGCGAAGAAGAACGGGCAAATGTTGTTCGAGCGAACAGCGTCAAATTGATGGATGAATTGAACACCATTGAAAACCGTTCAGCCGCCACCATGAGTCAAATTACTTTCGTTATGAATCAGTATGCTTCTTCGGCACAGTTAGCCGGTGAAAGCACACAGTTTATGGCCGCTATGTCAGCAACGCTGATTGAAGCCGGTGAAGAGCAAGGTAAGGCCGGTCGTGCGCTTCGTATGATGTATGCTCGTCTTGGTGCTGATACAGGCGGTAGCACTGAAATATTAAGAAAGTATGGTATAGCAGTCAAAGACGAAAATGACAACTTACGCTCAATGGAAGAAATACTCGGTGATGTTTCAAAGTCAGCGATTATGAACAACAAGGCTGAAAAAATGAGAGTCGCTCAAGCAATAGCAGGTAACGACCACTATGTTCGTGCTATCAAGTTAATGGATAACTACGACCGAGCATTAGATTTATCGGCTCAAGCAACCCTGCGTTTAGACACGGCCCAAGAAGAATTGAACAGACGGTATGAAGACCAAGCGTTTCAATTGACCCAAGCCGAGGCAAAATTGACTAACGCACAAGCGGCATTAGGGAATCACTTTGTTCCCGGTGTTACATTTGCTACTAACACTCTTGCTAATTTGACAAACGCTATGGGCGAGATGGGCGAAGAATCCGAAGCCGTTGGTGGTGTATTGAAAGCGGCGGCAACGGTAAATGCCTTTGGTAAGATTTTTGCCCCGCTTGCCGAAGGGATGCTAAATATTATGTCTCTCAATGTTTCTTTGCGAACCCAAAAGGCTTTGTTACGGGCTATCAACGGTGAAGAGATTGTTCGAGCCAACGCATACGGCTCACAGAAAGGTATAGCCGCAACCACTATGGGTATGCTCGCTCACGAATTAGATTTAAGGGATAGAGAAGTAACTATGTCTATCCTAAGTATGCAAATGAAAAGAGAGCAACTAACTCTTGAGCAACAAATCGCCAATTTACAAAATGCTAAATTACCAAAATTAGACACTATTCTCCAAAAAGAAAAACAATTACAACAAGCCTTACAACAACAATTAGACATAGAGAGGCAGGTAAAAATAGCAAACGAAGACCCTGCGTATGTTAAGGAAATGGTTAACGAAGCCGCTATGCTTGATATTTATGAGGCGCAATTGAACACGCTATACAAAATGGATGATGAAAAAAGACTTATAAGTTATTACACTAAGCAGGGCATGTCGGAAGAGCAAGCGAAAGCGCACATAATGACTAAACAAGATAACATTAGCAAAAATATTCTTCGACAAAATAAAGTAAAAAACCATCTCGCCCAAACGGAAGTCGCTGAAAACACCAAGATTGCTGACCTCAAGAGGAAAATTGCTGACGCTATAAGCGCGACATTCTTTGTGAATAAAAATGACTTAGAACAAACACAACATAACACACAATCTCTAAAAAACCAATTGGCTACTCAACAACAAATAAAGGCCGAAAAGGGTAGACAAGTATTGTTGTCTATGCAACACTCTCAACTTTTTACCAATGAGACAAACGAATCAAGAATATTACAAGCGGCACATACCCAAGCCGGACAAGCCTTGAAAATGAAAAGTAATATTCAGCAACAGAACAAAGTCGTTACCGACGCAATGCGACAAGCCTCGATAAGATTAGCCCAAGCATTAGGTTTGGAAGCGTCAGCAGTTATGAATGTAATATCGACAATGCCCGCTTTTACGGGAATACTAAATAGAATAAAAGCACAAAACGATGCGGTTGTTGCGTCGAGTATGGTGGCTCAACAGTCTATGATGAAAATGTCTATGGGTCTTGGCGCACTTTCTATGGGTATGGGTATGTTTTCCGAAAATGAAAAAGCCGCAAGAATATCGGCAATACTTATGACGGCGAGTATGATACCTGCTACCATACAAATGTTCACCATGACTAAGGCTACATTAGCACAATCAGGTGCTAATGTGGTTGCTACCATAACAACAAAAACATTTACTGAGAGCATACGAGCGTTAATTGCTACGACAGGGCCAATGATTGCTGTATTCGGTGCGATAGCCGCATTTGTTCATTTCACTAAAGATGAGTTTGACGAAGCCGCCGATTCAGCAGAAGAATACGGACAGGCTGTATCGTATACCGCCAAACAATACGCCGATGCTCAAGAGCGATACATGGGTCAAGATGCCGCTACTTTAGCGGAAAACACAAGAAACATTAGTGCAAATGTTCTTAACCTTGAAAAACAATTGGCTAATGCCGCCGACGATACAAACAAGAAAGTTATTCAAGCGCGATTAGACCTTCTTATGCAGGAAAGAGCAATAATGACAGACATTATGAATCTTGAGTCGGCACGAGGATTATTAGAAAATGATAATATGCTTAACAAAGTTTTCGGTTTAAGTAGAGAATTGATGGCGGCGGAGGCTTTGGAAGCACAAGCGAGAAAAGAAGATGGTCGGATTACAATGTTCGGGGAGTCTTTTAGACCGATGGATGATGTAAACGACGCATTCGGCACAGATAAAACCCCATTAGGTATGCTTAATTTTAACATCGGTAAAGACAATTATGTGCAACGATTTACAAATGATACCCAAGCAATATTAGACGAAATACCCGAACAATACCGAGGTGCTATCCTTGACATAGCGAAAGCCTCGGAAGATACCGAAGAGTTTATGGAGGGTGTTGCTAAGTTTGCCGAAGAATCCGGTTCGGAGTTTGGCGCAATATTCGGAAGCATGGGTAATTCAATAGAAGATGATTTTATCGGCCCGATTGAAGCGGCCAAAGAAGCAATCTTCGAGTTTAACAGCGAGCGAGAAGAATTGTTTTTCGGTATGGCTAAGGGCAACCTTACCGGCGACATGGTGAAGCAGGTTGTCAACAAAGGAGTAGAAACGCTCATAAATACAACAGAAGTAATTATGACAAACAACTTTGCGGGTATGACTACCCAACAGGCGGCGAAAGAAATTACCGCACAAATAGTATTAGAATTGAACCAAAACGGGCTGAACATTAAAAATGGCGGCATATCGTTTTAAGTATAGTAGAGAGTGAGAGAAATGGTAAGAACAGCAACAAGTAAATACGGGTTTTGGCTCGCAGGTTATTACGAAGATTTTTTGGGTTCAAGAGTCATTACAGATGACTCTAATGCCCCTTCTTCTCATAGTAATTACGATGCTAATTTGACCCATCACGGCAACACCATGAACGGTGAGGCTACTTTGAATCCTCGCTACCGTTGGTCGATTCGCGACCGACAATCGACGGAGTTTTCCGATTCTACAAATTATCTTTTGACAAACGACGGAATACATCGTTGGGCCACATTCGACCACATTCGTTTGGGCAAAGGTTCTACTTGGGTAGGCCGCTCTCAACCTCAATACCCTTCGACCTTGGCACACCCAAACAGACTTCGTTTTCTCCCCACCCCACACAGCACAGCATCGGTAGATGCTACATACATGACGATATGTTCTTCTTCGGACACAAACGCAAAATATTATTTGCCGGGTGGAGACACCGACGCTTCGTTTGGTAGAGATACCCATTATGCTTTTAACGGAAAAACATACGAAGATGGTGAAGCCGGTCAAGTTACCGGAACACAGCCTAATTTTATGCAGTATGCACATATGACCGGAGTTTGGATGGGCGAGCGATTACAAGCCGGTGCTTACAACGGTTCGGATGGTTCAGCAACAGCACACGAAAACCACCCCGAAAGGATTTTTACCCCAATAAAAAGTCTTGCCGGTAAACCTTTTTTGTGTGTGACAACATACATGGCTGACGATACAGCCCACCAACTAAACAACATAACTCCTGTCGGAGAATATCGACCGGTCATAGCATACGACCAACCTCTCAATTCCCGCACAGCCGGTGATTACTTTACACTCCGAATGGCTACCCACGCTATGAAAGGTATGTATACAGGTAGTGCGCCCGATGATGGGATTGCGGGTCAAATAGACACCTCGGCTCAAGTTAAGTATACCGTTAAAATTGGATTCCCGTCAAACACCAATTTTGGAACAACAGGTTCGGATGGTGGGACTGCGGCTATCGAGTGGGATTTTGTGCCACATAGCGGTGCAGGGCTTTCCGCACCATACTCTTACTACCATATTCTGTATGACGCTGATGAAGAGGGCAACCCCGAAGATGAAAGTTTGATGAAAACAATTTGGCAGGATTTTGACTTTAAGTTTATCGGTTCAAACAAGTTTAAGGTTTATCATAACGGAACAGAAGTCACGGCGACGAACACCGCCGCAGGTGCATACAGTGGGGGATATACTCTTAAAAATAACACCCAAACATCAGCCGCTTTCAACCAAGACGAAATGACCGGTTGGGAATTGTTTGTAGTCCCTGAAACCTCGGCTTACAACAAGTGTTTGATAGATACTATGATTGACCGTGTGGCCCTTTACAGACCCCTTACAGACATACCCGACGGAACAACTTTGCCCGCACCGGTAGACAATTGGAATTGTAGAATGCCCGCTAATGGTATAAGCACAGCGAGCATCACAGTATTGGATGACGACACAGAACAAAACCTAACTCCTTGGTTTACCAACGATAACATTAGCGATTGGAAATTGCTGATGTTCAACGACAACATTCATCGACCACTATGGAGTGGTATTATCGAAAAAATAAACATAAAACAAGAAGCCGATAAGAGAACAAGAGAGATTGGTATTTCGGCACGAGATTCTCTTTCTTTACTCTCTAAACAAATAATGTCTTGGGAAGTCGGACAAATAGGTTTAGGCGAAAGCGACGAAGTGCTTGCCCGAAGAAGTGAAGTGTCCGACCTATCCGACGCTATGTTCTTTGGTGCGGCTAAGTTACGCTCTAATTTACCGACGATTGGTTTTGAAAAGACAGGTGCATACACCGAATTACACCACCAAAGAATGTCTCTACACACAGCCCACCCAATACAGATGTATAACAACGAAGATGTCCGAGGGCCAAACAGTATCGAAAATGAGTGGTTGGGCTACAAAATTAAAGGTTTCAACAACCCAACAGGAACAGTTTGCGAGGCTATATTGGAACAGCCGTCAACAGGTTTTGCTGACGGAGATACCGTGAGCGTCGTCGGTAGCGATAACCACAATTTAGCGACGGGAACATTGGCGAGTAGCGCAGTATCGACAGCACACAATACAGCCTCAAACGGTTATTTTAGTAACAACGGCGCACAAGCAGTAGTGATACCTTCAGTGTCATACCAAAAAAACACGACTGCCTCATTACAAGGTTACTCAAGTTATGACCCAAGAAGCACAGCCATAGGAGGAAGTGCGGAACATTCGGGTTATGTTATTTACAGATTTTCGGCTGAACCAACAAGAGCCGACGGTTCTACTTTGAAAGTAGGAGATTACTTAACGGTGGCGGAAAAAGGTGCATCTTCACACATCAACGGGTGTTTTAGGGTGATGGCTACTGCTACTTACGGAAGTAGATATTTTGTTCAAACAGATTACCCCGTTCCGCTTGCCGCCGCTTTTGGGTTTACTGCTTTCACCGGAGACTTTTGTATCGAAACAGGCTACCTAAACCCGACGGACATAGGGTTGGAGATGAGAACCGCACACGCTGTTTGGATGAGACAAATGGCCGACTCTCCTTGGTTCAAAAAGCATTACGGTGTTTACGAAAGATTACCGCAAGACACTCTATTGACCGACGGTTCGGTGTTGGCCTCGGACACGCAAATAACTTTTACCGGTTCTTTTACCGGCACTTCGGGTGTCGGTCAAATAGTAGACTCGAATGGGTTTGTTGACACATTTACTTTTACCGGAGGATTTGACCCGCACCCCGTTGAGGGAACAAAAAAATTGGTTGGTGTAAGTGGGCTGTCTAAGAGCCATGCCGACGACTCTACAATCTACATACTAAACACCAAAGAAGATTACAAACACCTTTGGTTACAGTGGGCCGACATGAGAAACAACGGAGATGCCGACGCTAATGGCGGCTACCAAAAAATCAACATAGGTTTGATGAAACCGCTTGCTGAAAATTACAGCGTTTCTATCTCGTTTACCGACCAATATGAAGACGACGGCTCTTTCACGGAGTTTACAGATTTGAAGGTTGGTAGCGATTTAGATGTGTGGGAATTGGATTCAACCGTCGACCCGTCGACCGGAATACCGTATTCTCTACCGTTGGGTTCGGGTGGCGCAAAAGCCATAAAAACAAGTAGCGGTAACGCAGTCAACGGGCCGATACTTTCCGGTTATCAGTCGGGCGCATACACAGGAAAAATATACATCGAGTGTGCTGATGCTGACGCACCTTCTGTCGGAGACAAAATACTTCTCGGTGGTTGTGGCGTATATGACAAAGAACACACCGTTTCCTTTGTTGATACAAGCGGTAGCAATTCTTTAATCGTCTTGGCGACAGACCACACCGTTGATATTGCTTACTCGGCAAGTAACTTTGCTTTCTTTGTTGTTTTACAAGCGGAGAATGTAGAATCGCTTCTCCGTTCTTGGGAAAACACAGGCGGTAGTGTTGTTGTCTACGATTGCTCTAAGTTTTTTAACCTTAATACTTTTATTAACGGTGGTAGCGCATACCAAACATCGGGAGGGCGAGTGAACATCGGAGACTACGAAACCGAATATCACGGTTTCCCTGTTCTCATGGATAACTATTGGGTTGAAGGTTCGGCAACGACCAAAAACGCAACATCACCATTTAGTCATCACGAGAATCACCGGCTATGGAATGGTGCGACTTTTGAGTTAAACAGAACAATAAAAGTAGGCGACACAGTGATAGAAAGTAAACCGTCGTCGAGTCTAATTGCTGACTTTGAGCAATACGGTTACGGTAAAATTAAAGCCACGAGAGGTGCTGATACCAACAACCCCTCTTCGGAAACCTTTTGGTATGTGTATGATGGAAAGTTAGATTCGTCAATAGTAGAAACGGCAACCTCAACCACAGCAAACGCATCGAGCATGGTTATCACTTGTTCGGGTGCTGATTTTATCAACGAAGGCGTAAAACTCGGAATGAGAGTAAGAAATGTTACACAGAAGTGGGTCGCCCAAATCACAGCAGTAACTTCTACAACGATAACAATATCAAATACAACCTTAAAAAACGAAACCGGAGGCACGACTCAAACAGTCGCTATCAGCGACACTATATCTATACCGGAACAATTGTATGGTGTATACCTTGAACCCGATACGGGTCGTAATTTTACTGCTGAACAAGCGGAGAGTTACCTTCAAGGTATTGTTATGAATGGTGTGTTGAAATCTCAAGGAGTCCTTTTGGAGATAGCGGTCAACGCCGATAACCAACAAAACGCTACCGGTGCTTACGACCAAGTAATTATTGTTGCGAGCGTAAGTCCGAGATATGCACTTAGATTTTTGATGAAGGTTGACGGTTTCGTTTCAAGCCCAAACATAGGGACATATTGGTTTTCCGATAAAATGAGGTTCATGTGGTCTTTCCTTTTGTCTAATACTTGGCTCGCTCAAGCCGCAGTCCCTTGTTGGTATGACATAGGTTCAGTCCCGTTGACAAACAATATGACTACCGACAGCAACAACGCCAATTACGATTCTTTCGGTTCGGTCGCTGATATGCGAGGTGGTAAATCTATTTTTTCCGTAATAAAACAATCAAACGAAAGCACTGGATTCGGTTATGAAAACGGACTAAGACTTCCTATGACTTACCAAGTAGGTAGAGATAACAAGATAGAAGTCCGACCAACATACGAATCGGGAGAGGTCATAAATCGAGACATTCTTTCAGTGAGTGGTTTGGATGCCGAGATGGGTTCACAAATATCCAATGTGCGAGTATATTACAATAACGGTATTTCTTTTGCTGATTACCCGACACCAACACTCAATCAAAGGTATCGTTGGAAAATAGTAGAATTGCCGGAAGTCGGAACAGATGTTGAAGCGTTGGCAATTGCTAAGGAAGAGTATTTTAAGTCTAAGAAAAAGTCAATCAGTATTTCAGGAAACATTCTAAAGGACACAACCTTTGACGACAAGATGTTGGATAAAGGGAGATACGCATACATAGCCGACCCATACCGACACACAGAAAGAGGTGTAGTCGGCAACACCATATTTAACACATCGAACAACGCTGTTCACAGTCCAAGTGTTGACCGCAACGGTGTATGGTGCGCCGTAAACGGAATCATGTTTTGTGGCACACAGAACGCTCTCGACGGACAGATGAGTAAGAACGGTAGCGACCGATACAGAAGAGACAGATACGGGGCAGGGATAACTGCTCAAGGCACTTCGACAAGCCAAACCGTTAGTTACGACAACAACTTTTATTGGTGGGGTGCGAACAGTTTGACTCACGCCGTTCAACCGGTTCACATACCGACTAAAACACCACTACTCAGCAACACATACGGTAAAGATTTGAGAATATGGATTGCGTTAAAAGACGGGCAAACAGGAACGGATATTGACAACGCCGAGTTTACTATTGGCTTAACAGATATGCAATTCAACACAAACCCTCAGTCGGCTTTCGACACTGACTACACTCAAGGTGGGAGTGCAATTCAAGCATCTTTCGGCCCAACTCTCGCAGTAAGCAACAAATCTACTACTACGGTAAATGTAAAAAGAAACGGTTTCTACGAAATCGCCATCCCCTCAACATATTGGACTGCTCAATCGGGAACAGAAAGAGTTATTCTTTCCGTAAATGTAGATTATCTCAAGGACATTCTACGCCACCGTTGCGGCGACCCCGCATCGTCGAGCATTTTGCACAACGCCCATAACATAAACACAGAAACAGGAGTAAGCAATTGGTCGGCAACAAACACCAACAGTTTGTTCCCTCTCGGTCTAAGACAATACGCTAACATGACCGGTGCTTTTAGCGTAAGAAACGCTTGGTATTGTCCGAGACTGCACATCGTTCCCGACCTTCGTTGGCGACCGGCAACAACAGTGGAGTTTACGGATAGCGGGTTGGGTCTATCAGCCGAACCACTTTCGATAACTGATATTTCGTGGAGTGCAACCGGCTCATCTATTGAGAAAGTAGAATTGTCCTTAGAGCGCGACCAAACAAAAGAAGCGGGTGGACTCGCATCTTTCCTATACCCGGCTGTATCTCGTGGTCGAGGTTCTTCTCATGTCGGAGGTGGTGGTAGTGGAGGTAACACCCCACCAACACCGAAGCCCGACGCACCACCGGCTACCGGTGGCGGAACAGGCGGAGGGACAGGCACACCATACATACCACCGACAAGTGGGCCGGTTGGTTCGACAGCATTCACCCCTTCTCAAATAGAAGGCGGTCGCATGACGCAGGTTGGTGGAGGTGCATTTTCAAGCAGTATAAGTGGCAACATGTTGGCATCGGGAATACATGCGAGAGTAAGTGGTAGAATGGACTTATTAGAAAACGGTGTTTCCGACGCTTCCTTTGGCCTTCTCGGTCAAGCAAGGTCAGCACCCCCCTCGAACACACAGCGTAGCGTAGAGGGCATCGGAGACACTCTATTTGCCGGTTCGTCAACATCTACCGTCTCAAGCGAAGGAATGGTGTTTTCGGGAATATCCGACCCCGACTCATCCGACAGACAGACCCAAACGCACAGCGTAAGCGTAAGAGTGCCGGATGATGTCTCCGATGAGATAGTGACAATAGACTGTTCATACAGCCTTGGCGGAACAAGTGCGGGCCGAGCAAATCTCACCGTAGTAGCCAATTGCGAAGAAACAGGTAGTAGTATTACCCGAACAGTAACATTTGGCGGCGACGAAGAAAAACAGTCCATGCCTCTCTTATCCGGCAACCTCAACGGTGCTGAAACAGGTGGCAACAACATTACTATTACGGTAACAAGAGTGCCGGGTTCGGGCGACGACGACCTAAGTTATTCGGCTTTGGTCTTGCACAACATTAGAGTCAACTTTCAAAGATTCAGCCTAAAAGGAATGTCTACAAGCGCGCAAGGATTCAATCCTTACTGAAAGTATCTCTAAGTGCGAGTATTCTTTTCGCTTGTTTGCGGGTGATACGAGCGCACTTCATCATGTCCTTTTGTTTGGTGTTCTTACGAAGTAGAATAGGTATTGACGAATACTTTAACAGTAACTTTTCCGCTTGTTCGGCAGTTACGCCACAATTCATCAGCGTCTTGATTCTCGCATCGTGGTGTCGAATCACCGGTTTGGCTTGGTGTTCAATAGGAGGTTTCACTTTCGCAATTGCATTTTGTCGGTGGTTGGTGTATAACCAATCTACGAAGTCATCCATAGTATTCAATTGAAGAAAGTGCAATTTCGGGAATCGTTGGTGCATCGTCATCTTGAATGACTTAATCACGGTCGCCATTCTTTTTCTTTCCTCGCTCAATTCCCTCGCACTCGGTCTACGACCGTGAAACCAAGGTTTCAATTCGCGATTGTAAACGACAAGGAAAGGTTTGTCGAATGTTTCACACAAATCGTGCAACTGCGCTACAATTGTTCTTGAGCGACCGATACCGAGGATGCTGTTGTATAAGTCGTTAATCTCTTTTGCCTCTACCCCCCAATCACCCAATATGTAATCACCTGAGTTTAGATGTAATACTTTACACATACCTTTGGGGTCTTGGTCGTGGTCGCCCATCTTAGCCAACAACTTGTGAATCAACTTTGGATTTTCTCTTCTATCAACGAGAAGAAGGTCGGTCATGTGCGAAAACAATGGTTGCCGTGTTAAGAACCTATTGTTCCGTCATACCGCCAACATTTACCCTTACACATACCTCGGAGGTGAAACCAACGACAGGAGGGAGAATGGTCGTAATCTAAATTAGTCCTAATACCTTGTCGGGTTCGGTGTGGGTTGAAGTCTCTCCAATTGAGAGATTTAATGTAGTCAAAAATAGAGTCTTCGATTTCGTCTCGCTCTTCGGGAGATAGAGAGGTGGGGTCGGAAAACCAACGCAATTCTTCGGCCATGTGTTGAACGAGAGCAACCCGAACCGGATGGGTGGGGTTGTCGACTTCAATCGCTTTTGCGAGGCATGGCATGATAGGGACTTCTCCCGCACTACCAATCTCGCCTTTGAAATGAGTCATCTCTATTTTTTGTTCGGGGTTGTTTGCCACCCACACCGGAAAGTCGAAGTCCGAGTCACGGTCGTTACCCAAGAAAGGACAGTGTATTCTGTATTCCTTCTTCGGAGACTTAGGGATAGGAAAACCGGAGGGGTCGACCATGAAAGCGTCGGTCGGGATAGAGACAGCCCAACGACGGCGAGTAGCGTTGTATGTGTTTGGTATGCGAGTTAGTTTTGCCGGAAAAGCATATCCGTCGAGAGTTTTCAACCCACTCGACATTATCTGTTGGTAGCGAGATAGGTGTCGGTGAAAGTCAAATCCCATGACAGAACGCTTGAACAATTGGTGAATGTGAAACCCTCGACCCGTTGCGACCAAGCGAACATCTCCATCCAAACGCCCAACGAGGGTAGCGACATCTCGCTTGACCTGTTCAATGTCTCCCCTCTCTCCGGCATCAAAATCCCACCATGCTCTATCAATTACTGCGCTTTGTGGGTCGTATTTCCAAGAGGCTTTCGGGTCTTTGTCACGGAAAGAATACAGCGAGGTATAGAGGTTACTTTTGCCGTTAAGTGATTTGATGTATTTTGTGAATCGTTGTCTGTCGGAACAAGCGGAACGCTTGAGTCCGATTTCTCTTGGCATGTTTAAGAGTCCAATTTTCTCGACCATTGATTCCCGCATCCTTCGCACTTATTCACTTCTATTCTTTCGGGTTCGATACCTTGTTGACCGGTAACTCTTACCATAATATCTGTTCTAATTTCTCCACTTTCGCACTTGACACAACCTATTTCGCTCATGTTCAAACCTCATGTCCTTGGTTTATCAAAGTTTGCACTCCGAGCAATTCTTCGTTACAAGACAAGTGAAAGTCACACCATTGAGTGCAAAAGTATTCACTCCATTTCATAGGCCATTGTTGCGTCATTATACCGTGAACGGCATTAGACAAACGCTTCTCCATAGCGGTAACAGTCCTGCTGTTAATCTTCTCCAATACTCCGATACCTTGAGTAAGACCGAAGAACAATTCTGTGTTTCTTTTACCCTCCAACTTAAGAATCAAGTCGGGGTCTTCGGCATCGGGCATGATAGTCAAGAAGTGGGTGGGTTCGTCGTAGCCCGCCAACATCAACATCTTTCGGTAGAAAGCCAACTCCCCTCTTGTTCGGGACAATTTACTCATGTTCGCATTACCGGTCTTCAATTCGACAACGACAATGTTACCATTAGGCATACGGAAAACACCGTCAATCATACCGACCAACTCGACAGGATATAGGATTGTTTCAGCCTCGCCGTCTTCGCCTTCTACCATGACTTCAACAGTGTAAGGTATTACATGCTTGTCTTCTAATTCAAGAATCTCGATGTGACCCCAATTGAGCGTGATGTCTTGTAGTATCTCACTAAGAGCGTCTACCGCTACTTCTGTTTGCACTTCTTGTTCGATAGCGTATTTACTAAAAGGATTGTGAAAGTCGTCGTTGATACCGGCGACGATGTTTGCCTTCTTTCCTTCGCTTACTTCTCTCAACCCATCCTCCATGACTTGATGAATAGCAGTCCCACGAATCATAGCCTCGCTTGGTGGTGCGCGTAGGTCAGGTAGAGCAATCTTGTTCCACCAATATTGGCGAGGACACTTAGAGTATTGTCCGAATGAAGACTTGCTTACGCGAAGCGGTAAATCAGTAGTAACCTTTGTTGGGTCGTATGTGCTTGTCGCTTCTTCCGTCATCAAATATAGATTGGTGGCGGAGTATATAAGGGTTGTTATTCGGACTTTTCAGCCTTCTTTGCCTTTGGTTTTGGTTTAGGTGTGGCCTTGTATTCAGCCCACCCTTCACCGAGCAACTCAAGAGCGTTTTTCACACTTTGGATATTTTGAATAGAGAGAATGTGGTTTCGACCAAGACCGGCTTTTAGGGCCAACCTTTCGTTTGTGCTGTCGGTGAACCAATAGACACACGAAGCACCATGCTCTTTGATAGCCGCTTCTAAGTCTTCTGTCTTTTGAGAGGAAACAATGTAATTCATAACAATAACCTTATTTTTAATACGAGAGAGATGTCATTTAATGGTTATCATTCGTTTTCATCCATTATCTCGGCATCAGTAAACACTTCGTCGGATAGTGGGTCGAGAGTCTTTCCGCAGTCAGCACACTTATCGTCGACTTCGATACCGTCTACTTTAGGGCGCATATTAACTACGCCGCAATGTCGACACTCTATCTCTTCGGCAAAACCCATAGTCTTGAGGAATTGAAATACGATAATATTAAGCCGTTGAACATCGGCGGCTACGGCGTGTGTAAGCATATCCAAACGCTGATTCATAGCCATGAATCCTTCTGTCAATTGGTGTGCGCTCATCTTTTTGATTGGTCGGATGCCTTTAGCCATGCCTTCTCACCTTATGCCAAGTATACTTAAGTTATAAATGTATCTAAATCCACTGAACCTTACTTTTACCGTTCATTGCGCGAAGCAACGGGCCTAAATCCCACTTAGCGACTTCGTAGTATGGTTTTACTTTAGAGATAATAAAACGGTCAACCATTGTGCGGTGTCCTATTTCAGCAACCCCCTCGATTTCTGTCGGGTGGTCGAAAGCCATGTATTGCCCCTTGTCGTTGATGGCGCATAAGAAGTAGTCATCTTTCCGGTAATACTTACCTATGGTTCTATTGGCCCACTGTGCGCCCGCCGCCATACCGCTTACGCTTTTGTATGCCGTCAAGTCCTTACTTAATTTGCCCTTCATACAAAGAAGTAGAGGGTCGATTTCTTTTGAGATAATACTATCAATGAGGGTAACTAATTCATCGGAGACTAAACCTTCATCTTCCCCCTTTAGGATGCCGTCGATAACTCGACCCATCGAGTCCTTCATTACCGTCGGCATACGAGATTGTTTCAATTCTATCCCCTTAACATAACGCTTAGGTTCGTGGTGTTCGCCATCAGTCCATGAGACAAGTCCGGTGTATCTGTTCTTACCCATTAGAAGAAAGGACTTAGACCACTTCTCAAATTGAACGATGATAGGGAACATTTGGGCGTTTATTTCTTTCACCGAATCCTCACCTACGACGGGACTATCTACCCGACACATGACCGAATCTGTATGACCGTAGACTACTTCGTGACCCATCTCTTCGGCAATGTCCTTCAACCTCATCAGTGTTGCTCTTGAGGTGAAAGTGATGGCCGCCGCTATTTCGGGGTGATACATACCGTATTTAGAATCCCCTGCAACACCATACATAGACGCTACAAGGGACTTGGTGGCGTATTGTAGAGCGTCATACCGAGTAACCTCTTCGTCGCTCTTAGCACCCCGCATTAACGCCTTGTATTCGTCTCTTAATTCTGTCATCCTATCCATTTGGCGCACCAACAGACCTTTCTTGTCCTGCCTAAACGATGTTCCGTTGCCGCAGTCCTTACCGTCTTCATCGAGCATATCCCAAGAGATGTTGTGTAGTGCGGCGTTGCTATGATACATTGCTTTTACATCAAAAATACCTATGTTCTCATAGAAGCCGGTTTCACCATCCATGACGATTCCTCCGTCATAATCTACTTTGTCAAACATCGGCTTGGAGGGCAGTTGACGGTCGAGATGGGGGTCGGATAGAGCGAGGCAGGTAAACACCTTAGTGATGTGTGGTGTCGACTGTATTTCGCACTGTGCGATATGCTGAACAGCGATAAAATACTCAAGAGCATTTACCGTAGCGTTCAATCGGGGTAGAAGGCGCACATCTTGTCGGTTGTAATCGAGATACTTTACGGGGTCGGAATAGTATGTGTCGTGACCGTCGGGTAAATCCACTTTCCTTTCCCCTAATACTTCCCAAGCCACATCGTCTAATTTGTAGCCGGACAATTTACCATTCTTCAATTCGTATAACTTAGGGAATGCGAGCATCAAGTCAATGATGTTTCGACCAACGATAGGTTGTTGCCAATCTCCAAAGTCATACCTCAATTTGTTTAGTGGAGACATGAGAGAAGCGCGCACATTCACCTTACCGCACCGCTTTACGATTTGACTAATATCCGCACCGTTGACATACCAACCGGTGATGATGTCGGGGTCTTGTCTACGCATAAAGTGAATGAAGTGGCTCAACAATTCAGCCTCGGTGTCGAAGACAATGACGGGTGTTTCGTAGTGGTGTTCGTTACCGTTTGCATCCTTCAACATATTGTATTTTCCTTTGCCGAGAGAATCCCAATAGGCATCTTTAGGCATGACAACCCAAGAGTAAAGATTAGTGGTAAAAGAATCATAGACCGAGAGCATGGTAATCTCACCCGTTCCCGTTTTCCATTCTCCGTCGAGATACCAAACCCGATGCTTATACGCTTCAAATGGCGCAACACCGCTTTTAATCCTCTTAGTCAATACTTGATTAGTGAAAGGGACATTTCCCTCCCAAGTGTCGCCGGACTTAGCCAATTCTCTAATGTCCCATTGAGAGAAGCAGGTAACTTTGGATAGGGATTCACCGAACATTCCGGTGTAACCACTTTCGACATTTTGACCTGAAATCCACTTAGCGTCATCGTCATGCAAGTAACAATAAGGCAAATGTTCCTTTATCCTTTCTTCTTTCCTTTGTCCTTCGCTGTTCCTGTATCGAACAAGAACATCGTTACGACCGACCGCCTCCACTATCATAGTTAAAGATTAGTGGGGGGGTATATAAGGGTAGTCATTCTACCGTTTTTACACAATAAGAAGTAGCGTCACACGCTGAACAAGTTAGTATTGCGACAATACCTTCTCCGGCTATCCCAATATCTTGTGGTTCAAAGTCGTTTTGCCAAATCATTGTTCCTCGACAGAACCAACACTTTACCATCAAAGACCCTTCCGGCGACCACGACTTCGGGTTGGTATCTCCAACTTCTTGAGCCATCCGTGAATGCTCATAGGAGTCAATCCGAATTGACTTGCTATTGATTGAATTGTTCGTGCTTTGACAACATATTCTTCATGTAACCAAACCTTATCCCTATACATCGGGGTTTCGGGAATGACATTGTATGACACATTGATAACCACTTGTTCGCCACTTGGCATTGTGTGATAAATCAATTTTTCTTTGTTCATTTCTTCAAGCATTACGGGGATATTATGTCTTGCCCCGTCGAGGTTTACAGTTACCATGAATAATACCACTAATGGCGGTGTATATAAGAGTTATCTATGAACACTATAAAGGCGGTTACTTTTTTAATGGCTCTTTATCCGCCACTCGCCAAATACCACATTGGTGTCGAACCCCGTTTTTCCAAGGTCGGTGTGATGTGGATTTAGTAACCATCATCTCTCCACAACCGCTACATTTACGGAGGCACTTACGAACCATCACAACCACTCAACATGCTTCTTGTCAAGTCCTTGTTGCGCTTTGAAGTCGCTAATACGCTTCTCGGCAATCTCAATATACTTTTCGCTTAATTCTGTAAGGATAGCATTTCGACCATGCTTGATAGCGGCTATTCCCGTTGTTCCCGAACCACCGAAGGGGTCAAAGACAGTGCCACCGACCGGACTACCTGCGAGAATGCAGGGTTCGATTAACTCGATAGGGAATACTGCGAAATGTGCTTCGGGAAACGGTTTAGGGCCAACCCACCAAACACTACGCTTGTTTCTTTTAGCGTAATTCTTAGTGCGAGCCTCGGCAATTCCTTTAGCCTTACTTATCCTCGACGCATCCTTGTCCTTAGCCCAATCTTCGTTGTCGGCATAAGTAAATGCTGATACTCTTTTGTCCGGTTTTTTTACCGTATTTTCTTTTATCGCTTCGTTGTCAAAATAATACTTTTCCGACTTAGCGAAAAGGAACATGTATTCGTGGTTCTTAGTGCATCGGTCTTTGACAGATTCGGGCATACAGTTGGGCTTCGCCCATATGATGTCTTGACGCAACCACCAACCGGCTTCTTGTAGAGCAAATGCTACTCTCCAAGGGACACCGACCAAATCCTTATTCTTGAGGCTACCCGACGCTTGGTTGCGTCTGTTTGTTGGCAACCCTCTATCTCCACCGGCATTGTCTTTAACGCCGTTCTTGCGCTGTCCTGCACAGTAAGAATCACCGAGGTTCAACCATAGTGTGCCTTCGGGCTTGAGGATTCGTCGAACATGAGAGAATACTTCTACCATATTTTTAACATATTGGTCTATGGTTGGTTCAAGTCCTAATTGACCGAACCAAGCATCACAGTGCTTACAGAAAGCCTGTTCCTGCGGATTCCAATATGCTGATTTCAATTGTAATGAATTGTTATTATTACGGGTATTTTCACTTGGTCTTGTGTAACCTTCCCATTCGTGTGAAGTATCTCCTTCTCCGCGCTCGTAGCATTCGGGCGCACCCCAAACCTTACCGTCGCCCCCGTAGTCCCTAAGACCCCAATAGGGGGGAGAGGTAACACAAGTATCTACGCAATTGTCCGGTAGCGTTTCCATCATCTCGATGCAGTCACCATTGAGAATATCAATCTCCATGATAACCCCACCAATAAGAGAAAGGTTTGCTTGGAGTCCGTGATATTATCTTTAATCTACTCAACATTGCCAACACACTCGCACATGTTCTCGGAGACATGGTGCAATTCTTTTGAGTATACTTACGGGAACGATTCGCTACTTCGGCAGGAGTCATGGGTTCACCGCTACTATCATACTTCAATACGGCTAAACAGGCCACCTTTAGGTATAATTTACGGCTTGACACATGCCCATTCAACGCCGAAACCAAGTCCAATGCTTGTTCGTGTGAGAGGGACTTCATCATCGTTCCGTTCTTTAGGTTGGTGGCTAACAGGTGGGGGGAGACACGCGAGGCGAAAACCGAAACAGTCCCCGCAGGTTCTACTTTTGGAGGAATACTATGTGTCTTTTGTTGGTCGTGCGACATCAAAACCTAACCCCCCATGTTGTTAATCACTCAATGATACCGGACTGAAACGCCCAACAGCCATTGTCAAAACCAATAGCCATACGCATTCCTTGTTGGTATTCGGTGAAGTCAAATATGTGTATGTTACAAGACCCTGCGAATTGCTTGAACAATTCGTCAAGACCACCATCGAAAGACCATTGCCAATCAGCAGGTTCTACCGGTGAAAGCCCTTGAATCTCAATCTCGGTCAAAGTCTCTCCGCCAATAGCAGGGTCGCCAACAAGAACGGTAAGTCCTTTATTGCTACCCGAAAAAGTATAACGATTAAACTTCTGTCCGTTCATGTTGTCACAACGAAGTGCTTCAAACATCTCGGTCGAATGAACAGTGTAACATGCGGAAGAATGTATCTCACTACCATCGGCAGTAGTGTAGACTCCGCCGAGGGCGTTGATACGCCCTGCGAGTCCTTGACTGCGCTCGCTGTGGTCTTGGATAGTGTCTTGACTGTGAGAGAACGCCAACCCTTCGGGAGAAGCGTCTATTGTAGTCTGTTTACGACCACTCTTGAAAACCAATTTGTTTTTACCGGGATTGTAAGTAATGTCTACGGTAGCACCGTGACAGGCCAAAATACCAAGCACTCGGTCAATGTCGGGTATAGGCATTGTCCCGTTCCAATCGTCGTTGGCATCACATTGAACATGTGTAAGTCCGGTCAAGTCCTTCGTGAGAGAAGTGATAGAAGCGATATTAGCCTCTATCTTCAACAAACAAGACTCTACCTGCGACTGCGCTTTACCTGCGACTGTTTGCTTTCGCTTGGTCGTGATGAGCATGTGCTTTAGTGCGTTGTTACTGATGTTCATTGAGATTCCTCCTTGTTGAATACCGAAGACATGTGGTAAACATACTCGACGGCAGGGGCGACAGCCTTCTGTTGGATTTCTTCGACAGCACACTTGAGAATGCGAATGTCTTCACCGACCGGCGAATCAATCTCCAACATCTCTACTCTCTTGATTAGAGCATCGACGCTATCCACTATCAAGTCAAGTCGTTGACCGATTAAGTCAAGGTTATTGACAATCAAAGTCTGTGTGTCACTCATCGTTGCCACCCCATGTGAGCATAGGTAGTCCATCCCACTTTACTTTGCCCTTAATAACAGAAAGAATAGTGTGTGTCTCTCCGACCATCTCCATGTGTCGACCCTTGACTTCTTCGATAGTGGCTTTAATCACCCAATCGTCGTTGTTCTTGAGAGTTGGGTCAGCCTTGACACCTGCGGCGGCATCGGCCTTCTTCATGTAGCGTGATAGGAAAATCTGTTGGGAGAACAAGCGCATAGTACCCTTGTCCCATTCGGGGCGTTCTCCAATCTTCATCAGGACTTTACCGCCCGAACCATTGTCAACATAGGTCGAGACATCTTTTAGGTGAAAAGTAAAGAACACCGAAGGGACTGAAAGTCCGTGAAGACGAGTGAGTGTTTGGCGGAAAAGTTGATTGCGGGTTCGCCACTCTTTCTGTGAGAATCCGTCGCCTTCTTCTTTGATAACACCCTTTCTTAGTAGAACAGCAGTCATAGCGTGTTCGCACCACTTAAGGTAAGTCGAACCACCGTCAAATACTATTCCGGTGATATTCTCTCCGTCTTTGATTTTCTCGGCAATGATGTTCGTATACATGTTCATCTTGTCGGTAAGTGCGGCGTAATTGACGGTCGAATCATCGTTGAAAATCGAATCGTCTCGCTCATCCAAAAGAGGTAGAACGACGATTTCATCGTCATTAGGGTATGCTTCGTCAATAGTAGACTTAGCGGAGTTGTCTACATCAATGACATAGATTTTACCCTTAGAATTAACTTGGCGTGAAATGCTGATGGCAAGTCCGGTCTTAGCGCAATTTTCTTTCGCGACCAAAGCCATACGGACAGGAACGGCTTGTGCCGTATTGTTCTCAAACATATTACGGTAATATTCTTTATCGAACCCCTTTGTTTCGGGGGTTGTTGCGCTCGGTTTTTTGGTATTGTTCCACGACATATTATTCTCTCCTACTACATGCTATATAAGGGTAGTCATTCCCCCAAAATCACCATCGTATCGGTGTTGATTATTAGGGAAACAATAGACACAGCCGACTTTAGGCTGTTGATGACGACTTGCTTTGGGTCAAGGATTTCTTTTGTTGAATCCTTCAATGTCAAAGCGTCAAGGAATCTGTATCTCAAGTGGTCTTCGATAACAGGTTCAAACCCTGCGTTGGTTAGGATTTGTCGGTAAGGGGCAGTAAGCACACGCACCCACATATTGTAGTGGTTTACACTTGATGCGTGTGATTGGTGAATCTCACGCAACACCTGAACAAGACACCAACCACCACCGGCTACAACGCCACCCTTGAGGGCGAGGCGAGTAGCGTTTACGGCATCGTCAATACGCTCACGCGTTTCACGGATTTCTAATTCGGTTACACCGCCAACATGGATTGTAGCGGCTGTTCCGTTGAGCCGGTTTGCGCGAGCAAGTAACTTTTCCTTATCGAAAGAGTGGGTTGCTTCTTCGGCTTGTTGGTGCAAAACATCAATGGTATTACCTTTACGATATTTGTATTCTTGACTTTGACTCTCACTACTCATAATTAAGTGTGTAGTGTTTTCTTTTACGATTATTCTATCAACAGTCCCGAAATGTCCTTTATCGACTTCGACTTTGTTAATACCCAACGGGTCATCGTCTCCACCAAAGCCCCTAAAGACATTCAAAGAACCTGTAAACACCGCAGTATCAGTGAACCAAGACTCCGTATCATAACCACCTTTCGGCATACGAATCGCACAAGCGTTTACTATTCCGCCTAATTTATTAGCGATTAGATTTGACAATGCTATACCCTTAATATCATTCACCATGAAAACAATAGGTCTACTGTTTTCGACAGCAATCTCAAGAGCAGGTGTCAATGTGTCAAAATCCTCTACAATCTCATCAGCGAGGATGATAAGAGGGTTGTCGAACACACACGCCTTCTTAGGAGTGTTCGCAAACATAGGAGAGGCATAACCAACAGGTAAACTGAATCCTGATTCTTGACTCCATATGGTGTGGTCTTCACTACCGACTTTCATGTTCACCATACCGTCATCACCTATTGCCATAAACATTTCAGCGATAACATCACCCAACCATTCATCGTTGTTGGCCGCTATGGTAGCGACTGCTCTTATGCGAGACTCGTCATCTTCGTTGTCGAGGTCGAGTTGTTCGGAAGATTGTTCAATGCGGTGAAGGATAACATCTAAGTCAGCCCGTATTGTTTTTACATCTAAAGGTGCGAGATATTTTTTGGAGTGTTCAACCATAGCGTGAGCAAGGACTGATGCGGTAGTTGTTCCGTCGCCGGAAACCTGTTGTGCCTCGTTACTGATTTGCCTAAACAATTCAATTGCGGTTTGGGTGGCGGGGTCATCGGAATGAACGGCGTTGACGATAGAAACACCGTCGTTGAGTATTCTCGGCGGTCTACCCTCTACACCCGACACAACAACAGTCTTAGCGCATGGGCCAAGAGTGCCACTGATAGCGTCGTGGATAGCGTCGATAGCGGCACACATAGCCTTTTTCGCTTCATCACCTTTAACAATATTCGTCATTACCTTTCCCCCTAAAGTTATTACCGTCTCAATCCCAACCGTCGCCATCAGCGTCGGTGTCTGCGAGTGGTGCAATGCGGTTCGCACACCACCACGAATTAACCATGAATCGCAATTCTTCTTCGCGAGTAATCCAAGGTGAACCAACGATGAGCAATTCCGAACCAACGCCGAAGTCTACTTCACCTTCTTGGTCGGCAGGGACATAGAGGGAGACTACTTCGGCCTCGCTCATAATGTCTGTGTCACCGAGGGTGACAATGAAGCCACCGTTTTCTCGTGGGTCAATGTGAACGACTTCGACGATTGTTCCGAAGACAGTGTTCCACTTGGCCTTTTGGTCGAGTTCGGCGTATGCTTTACCACACGCTTCGATAGAAGACTTGAGGTTGTTACCGAGCCAATCAGCAACGACACCGAAAGGTGAACCGTTGTCATCAAGAGCGAAAGGTGGGGCGGAGAAAATATCCATAACGGATTCATCAGCCGTGAATACGGTAGCCTTAGAGCCGTAGCAAAGACCTACCTTAGCCGCAGGTTTCAAACCAATTTTACCACAAACAAAAGTCGGGAATTGGATTTTCGCCTGTTCGCCGGAAAGACGGACTTCGATAATTTCAGGTTCACCGGTAGTGCCTTCTTTGCGACCCATGAACAAGCATGTTCGGTCTAATTCTTCAAGCGGTCTGTTTGACCCATACTTGAAGTTGGCATTACCGTTGGCGAAGGTCATGTTATTTTTATCCCAAACCAAAGAGAATGATGTGTTTGCATCCAAAGCCATGTGGCGTGGAGGCAATGAGTCAATGTCCGAAGACTGCATACCTTCTTCAAAGGATTGTTTTGCCATCAAAGAAGGGTTGGTGTGGCGAGTGAATGAGCCGTCGTGGTTGTTCTCGTAAAGAACGACACTACCTTGTTCAACAAGAGCCAAACGACCGGCCTCATCCAAAGCGGAGAGGGTGTTCTTCATCTTGTTGTAAGCCATCTTAGCCCAATCCTTTTCGCGAGGAACGCTGACAAACATACCCTCAAAGAGAGTAGCACCGCTACGGGTCAATTTTGCCTTTTCGCTTGAGATTTGTCGGGCCGCTACTCGTAGAGCCAAAACCTTTCGCTGTTCTTCGTTCTTACCGGCGGCTTCCCAACCTGCACCTTCTTGTGCCAAAAGCAAATCGGCCTTTGCCGATAATGCTTCTACGGTTGTTTTAATCTGTCCTGCCACTTTTTCAATCATCTGTTCGTATGCTACCATTTGGTTCACTTCCTGTATCTATTCGTTTTTATTTGGGGGTATTAAAAGGTTGTTATTGGTTTCCCCCGACCAACATTCTAATGAAGTTATGACGCACTATTTCAGCGTCTACTCCGTTGAGTATATCTCTTTCAGCCACTACTGCGGCTTCGATAACCTGCATTTTTGATTCGGCATTAGCACCGCTACCGACAGCGTATCGGAATGTTCCTCTCACCTGTTCACGGACTTCACCGACAAACATTTTCAGGGCTTCGTCGAATCCGTTCTCAAGGAAACATAGGCGTAAAAGTAATTTGTAATTCAATTCCGGTGTGATGAGTGAATCCAAAAACCTCTCTTGGTCTTGGACTGTCATGCCAACATACGCTTGGGTTGCCCCGATAGCGTTTCTCAAATCACCGGCATGTGCTTTTGCGATAATATCAAGTGTCTCCAATCCTCCGCTTAGGTGGCTACGCAAACCTTCTTGAGAAACAATCGCTCGCAGTCTACCGACCATAGCATCGTGGGGAATTGGTTTGAAGGTTCGGACTTGGCATCGAGATTGAAGCCACCGTGAAACCTTTGTCAAGTTGTTGCATGTAAGAATGAAAATACCGTTGGCATTCTCAATGACACCTTTCAGTGCTGACTGCGCCGCATCAGTAAGTTGGTCGGCTTCATCTAAAAAGAATATGCGTTCCTTGATACCACTTCTTGTTAAGGGAATAATAGTCTCTTCGATGAAGTCGATACCCCGCTCTTTCTTAGAAGAAGCATTGAACACAACAATTTGCCAACCCAAGTCTCTCGCCAAAGCATTCGCAACCGAAGTCTTTCCTGTTCCGGCTTCGGGAGAATGAAATATGTAATGTTGCATAGGTGCTTTACCACTTACTATTGCCGTTAATTCATTAACGATTTCATGCTGTCCGACGATACCGAAAAGAGAAGTCGGTCGGTGTTTCGTAGCCCAAACGCTCATTGTCCCACCTCGCTCAAAAGAAAACTCATACCTCTCTCAACACAAAAGATACATTCAAAGGAGTATGTGACTCCCGTAGTATCGCAATGCCAAGCACCACAAGCACACTTCATAGCGAACCATCCTTTTTCATGGCTTGAGTAAGTCGCTCGTAGACAACGGTTGTGTTGCATGAATCGCAACATCGGCCCTGCGCCAAAGGTTGAGCATTATGTCCGTATTTTCCGGCATCCTTACCACAAAGACAACAAGTTAATTTTACGGTCATTCTTCCTCACCTGTTATTTCCGTAATAATACTTTCAGTGTAACATGTCTTACAGTGTTGCTTACCTTCAAATTGAGGCGTGTGTAGATTTGGTTTTACACACTTGAAAGAGTGTTCGGACTCTTCGATAGGTTTAGTGCTGTGTCGTGGTTTAACTGTGCCACAAGCAATACACTTACCTTCGACAACATTACTGTAAAACAGCCGTAGACCGCACCCATCACAATAAGGGAAAATCATTCAATCACCACATTATAATTTTCAAGGTAAAAGTCAGCCCTACACTCGCCACACACTTTATGTGTCGAATCCACGGAAACCATGTTCTCGTCGCAGGTCATACAAGCAACAGTAATCAAACACCCACCTCGTCAATGACTGCGAAGAGTTCTTCGGCTTGCTTTTCCTTTGCGGCATGTTGTTCAACCAAAGACTCGGTAAGTGCTTGGCGAGCGTTGCCGGAATGACACCAAAACGACACAATGTCATCCCTGAACATAGTCCATTGCGCCATGCGGTATGTTTCGTCTACCGGAGGCTCGTCGCCGTAAAAGTGATTGATGAAGTCCGAGTAATTTACTCTACTCTTAATTCTTCGTAGACCCTTGAACAATTCTTTTGCGTTCATCCGTTCATCACCTCGTTTGCGCGGTCGCTCAACAATTGTTTGACGAAAGCAATGTCTTCATCAAAGTTGAGGTAAGGGGCATACGCTTCATTGTAGCGAGCAAGTGTTTTCCTAATAGTAATAAGGTGAGAGTAATTGTAACTATCCTCGTTGGTATCGCGTTCAGCGACACTTTGCACTTGGTCTAATTGTAGACGGCGAAGGGCTTCGACAAGCGGTAGTAAATCGTGAAGAGTAATCATCCAATCACCTCAATGCTATTCAGTATGTCTTCGATGTGGTAGTTGTTGATTTCTTCTGCGAGAGCCTCGCGAAGTGTCTGTTCCATCAAAGTGTCTACCTCAATATCAATATCCAATTCCAATTCTATTTTAACTTGCACTATTACCATTTTTCATTCCTCCAAAAAGTCAGCCAAGACAAGTCGCTTTGGTCTTGAACCCGCAGGGACAGACTTAGCGACGATGTTCCGGTCTTCCATAGATACCGGTTCTTGGCGAGGTATATAAGCGTTGGCTTGGCGAGTTGGGGCTTGACCCTCAACGATGATTCGGAAAGCCGAAAGGTATTCGGTCGGCGTTTTGCGACCTTTGAATTGCGGCCACATGATATGCCATGAGAGGTGGACTTTACCGCCGTTAATATTACGGTTACTTTCAGCAGTTATGAAGTAACCCCCGTTGTTTTGGTTTGGTTGTGTGATAACTTCTGTTACAACAAAACCGCCTGTTCCCGCAGGAATCATCTTGGCACGACCGTTCATCTTTGGTTTGATTTCGTCGACGCGAATCTTTTGTCCGACTTTGTATGGGCTTCTCTTAAACATGTTTCATTCCTCCTTTGGTTTGTAATCCTTGTGTGTGTGTGGTAGACGGTGAGCGCGTCGGGTCATCAAGTTACGAAGTAACTTAGCCACATTCTTAGCACCGGTCTTGAATCGCTTCTCGGTTACTGTATCAGTCACCATAGCGTCTTGAACATCAGCAATCTCGATATTGTTAATGACTTCATTCAATATCTCGTATTCTACATGTGGTATGCTTTCGGCTCTCATCTGTCTCCCCTTACATATATACATACTACTGATACTATATAAACATGCCGATGCGACTAAATGAGCGACTAATATCATTCGCCCGAAGAGCGAAGACATGTAAGGCATTGATTAGAACCTTCGGGGAATATTCTTGTCCGGGAACAATGAGGACACTTAGCGGAAAGAGCCTTTTCTTTTGGTGTTAAAGTAGACGGTTCACGGATATACTTTATTTCATCCTTGGAGAGAACGATTTCACGGTCGATGTCATACAGTAAGTGTTTTGCTTTTACCCCAACAATATTTTGAACAGTCTTCTTACCGACGCTGATGACCGAGTGAGATTTGCATAAGAGAGCCGACAGGCTATGAGGACTCGGCACACGACCGACACCCTTACGGTTCGCCAATTCATTAGCGACTTCTTCCTTTGTAAGCGGCCCTTCATCCCACAAGATGTCAAGTATGGCGCGCCGGACTCTACGGTTCGTCGCACTCATCGTTTAACTGTTATCGGTTTCATTATTAAAGTTGCCGTAAAATTAGTCATCACTCCACGAAACAAATTGCGACTCCGAAACCCAATCGAAGTAAGTGTTGTCGAACACCATTGCTTCGGCAGTAACCGGCATTGGATTGTCTACCTCCTGAAAATTATGTGGGTCATCGACCGGCATAAAAAGCGGAGTAGGTCGGGGAGGAACGGGGGCGTTGGCGATAGCCATAAGCATTGCTTGTTCTTTGGTGTGGTGGTTTTGCCCGACAAGTAAAGCCCAAACTAATATTATCATAAGAATACAACAAGTATCAAAACCACTCATGCGTCTTATCCCTCCGTTTTTTCATAGTGGATGGTGCTTTGTCCGGCGTTTGTGTTCGTATTTGATTCCTCACCTTTGGTTCAAGTGCAATAATTTTATCCCAATACTTATCGGATTGTCTAAATTGCGGAGGTGCTTCGTCAACCTTTGCCGACTTCTTCGGCCACGAGATATTCTTGTTCGTCGGTTTGATGCCGTAGACCAATATCGCCTCGGAGTATTCAGCAGGTAGAGTGAATGTGGTATCGGCAAGCATCCTCCACAAACCGATGTCTTTGTTGTTCGCTCTCACAAACGCCAAGGCTAAAGGTATAGGTGTCCCGACGAACAAATTGTGAACCCTTCGACGGTCGCCCCACCTAAACAGGGCATCAATAGCCTTCTTATGTGGATTCTTTTGTTCGACGAGGCTCTTGTCGATGATGATAGCCTCTTTGGTTTCCTTAGACAAGCGAGGTAATTTACGGATAACAAAAACCAAACGATACGGCACTAAACCAATCCAATGCTTTATTTCTTTTTCCGTTAATCTATTAGCGTGGACTAAGTAAGTTGTTTCCGGTGCTGTTGGAGGGTGGGTTAAACCCCTTGACTCAATCACTCTACCGGAACGGTAAGATGTATCGTCAGCAGTAAGTATTACTATTCCCGTCATAATTACCCCTCCGCATAGAACGGGTCTTTCTCATAGATGTAATCTTTGAGTCGAAGCATTTGAGCGTGGCTCAAACCCCAAGCACGAGCCACTTCCCTTTGAGTAACTTTGTAACCCAACACTCGCCACTCTATGCCGGTGTCTGTAATTTGTGCCGACAAGAAGTCGTCGCTCATGGCTTCAACCAATTTAGGAAACTCTACCCGAAGTATGGTGCGAGCGTAGAGAGTGTTACGAGAGCCGTTCCGCCATTGCTTAACCATTTATGTCATACTCCTTGTAATCTATCACTGTCGGTTGTTTGAGAGAAGCGATACGCAATTCGATGTCGTCGAGAAGGTGTGGCGAATCCCTTAGAGTGTTTACCAGTATACTCATAACGCCATCCATTTGTTTTTGCGCTAAAAGTAATTGTGAGTCTACACCTATTTCTTTTTTGAGTTGTCCGACAAGTCGGAGAGATGTGTTCGCTTGAGCAACCAATTTAGAAGCGTCGGCCACCCACTCCGAAGTTATACCCCCTGTGGAGTCCTTGATGGCCTCCAATTCGTCGAGCCACCCCAACAGACGAGAAACAATATCCTGTGCGCTGTCGAGCGTGTCTATGCTCTCCCCTCGCATTCTTTCCATGTGGTGTGCTTCTTCGGGGTCGTAGTCTACATGTTCATCCATGTGAGTCATTACCGTTCCGATAGGCCAAGAATACTTTTCCTCTAAATATAGTGTAGTTATGTCGCCCGAATGAATACCGACCTCCAAATCCTTTCTTGTCGATATTCCGCACATAGGACAGTCGGGATTGTTGAGAACCCAACGAAGCGTTTCTATCGTCAAGGCGTTATGCTCACCGGCCAACCGTTGCTCAATCTCATTCCTTGTTCTCATTGTTCGCACCCCACTTTTGTTTGACCTGTTCAGGGTCAGTCAATGGGCCTATGCGACACATTACACCACGACGACCACGACCCTTACTCTTCGGCACATATTCCGAATACCACATTTGACCTTCAAGGTTTTCGCCTATCCAACGCTTCGCTGATGTGTAGTCTCCGTTAGTTATTATTCGGCTTATTTCTTTTAGCAATGTGGACTTGGTAATATCCTGCATCCAATATGTGTCTTTGATGAGACGCACTTCGGTGTCCATGACAGACCGACGCATAAGCAACGCCGACTCCAAGAGCGATAGTAATTTAGAATCGAGTCCGATAGTGAGTGGTTGGTTTCCGACCCAATCCTGCTTCATCATCGAGTAACCTATGGCGAGACGGCGGAATATGTCGGCTTCGTAAGAACGAATGTCCGGTCTATTCAGCCAATCACCCAACGAATCAGCAAAGATGACCCCCGAAGGTGGGTCGAAAATAGCATCGAGCATACGGGTGTTAATCCAATTGCGAATGGCGATAGACTCGCTCGCAAGGTCGGCCCTTTGTTCTCTTGTCATGTTGCTTTGTTTGTGCTGTGCAACCTTGTATGCGGCTTCTTTTTCCGGCGACATTTCGATGTCGATGATGAACAGTCGACGGTCAAGACCCGACTCCATTTCAAGGCGAGCCGGTTGAGTGCCGCCCCACATAGTATAACGGGTATTGTAAGTAACCCACCCGTTACGCATAGCCTTGTTGACTCTACCGTTGTCGAGAGAAGTCAAGAGTTGGTTTTTCATGTCAACGCTGTGGTCTTTTTTGTTTGCGTCGGTAAGAGAGGATGATTCTTCAAACCCAAGGAAGCCCCCGCACATTTCACGAGCGAGTGGTCTACCGGCAATATCACCTTCTTCGTCGACAGAACCGAACATACCGGCTTCGGTAATACTGTTCGGCCCAAGCATGGTTCGGAAACCTATACCGTCGTTCATGGCACTTGAAGAATACAGGAGTCCTGTTCCCTCGGCCAAGAATAGATTTATGAGAATACTTTTACCCGAACCCTTCTCCCCTCGCATGAGGATATGAAGGCGTGTATCAGCCAATTGAGACATCGGGGTGTAGATGGGTGCAAACTCATGCCGCAACGGGCAGTTGGGTATGTTAAATTGGGCATTAGTGGCAGGGTGAAAGTCGCACCGTGAACACTTGTTGATGGCGTTGAAAATATGCGCCCCAATCGAGCAAATGAAGATAGGGATTTTGTCTTCGACATCGACATAGTAATTGTCTTGAGCAAACTTTACCACTCGGTCAATTATGTTACTCATCTCAAATCATCTCCGCCGAAGTCGTCGAATGAAGAGCCGAGGGACTCCAAAGAGCCTTGAACCATTTGAACCATTTTCATAGTCCGGTCGGCGTGGGTGTCGTCGAAGTCAAGTCCGACTGCGATTAAGTATTCCCGTAATAGGTTGTAAGCCTCCATGTCAATGAATTGCCCTTCGTCTTGACTCACCGCAACGACAGATGCACTTTTACCCATACCATCCCAAATGTAAGGCATGGCCCAAGCGGGTAGTGCTAAGAGAAGAGGTGTCTCCGGTTGAATATTATTTTTTATGTCGTAAGCGTAAATATCAGGCTCGGAGTCGGCATCGGTAATCGTCATTGATGTCAAGAACACTATTGTTTCGCAACCTTGGTTGGCGAGCCACGAGAGAGAGTCTCTCATCACCGAGTAAGATTTAGCCCACACATCGGGGTTGCTGTCGGGAGACATTGCCATCGGGTAGTGATGGGTGATAGCCATGACTGCAACATTGTTCTCAAGTTGGTGAACAGTCCACGAAGGGGGAACAGGCATAGGCAACCGGTTGAACGGTTCTACGCTCATGTTCGGAGAGAGAATCTCGGCGTGTGGTGTCGTTCTACCGACCAAAGCACTCGCACAAATGTAAGGGAGAAATCCAAACTCGCCTTGCACATAAATGTAACATACTTTTGGACTAAAAGTAGAAGGTAGTCCTCGCCAAATGATGTCGACTGATTTATGTGTTTCAAATCCGTAACTCATTCTTGCTCACCTCTCGCTTGTGCCACCGCTTCACGGACTGTTACGGGCATGTTGGATAACTTACGGCGGGTGTGTGTTTTGGTGAGCCAAGGTTCGATAATCTCATCCATCGTTTTGTTTTCCCAAACAGAAATCATGTCTTGACCGTTACCCAACCTTCGGTGTTCTGTGGCCGAAAGACTACCATCTAATTGTCGACCCTTAGATGTAACCCAATACGCTCTACGGAACATACCGGATTGTTTTAGGGTTTGAGATAGGGTTGCCACGCTACCAAGACCACACCACTTCTCATGCCCGTAGTTGGTGAGCATGATTGAGTGAATGTCGTCGCTACGCATTGGGCCGTTCATTAGTATAGCCCGCACTCTATTGTTGAGTCGTGCCTTGGTTCGTTGTGTGTGCTTCGCCATAAATATACATTATAGGACATACTATATAACACCATTCTTTCACTATTTTCAAAGTCCGTAGAAAGAATAAAACGACGGACTGCGCCCCAATCCGTTTAATTATTTTATTCCTTCATAGGTAGTAAGAGAAAGTAGTTATTAGTATAGTATAGTATACAGGTGTAAGTTGCACTCCCCCTCTATGAAACAATAAAAGAATAAATAAAACTGTGATACTGCGAGCAATTTATTCTTTTTAGAAACAATTCAAGAATTGAAAGAATTGAACGAAGGAGATGAAACAAAGCGTCTGTATTCTAAATCATCACGCTCATAATACCGCATTCCGGCATCGAGTGGGTTATTTTTAGGCCAAATGTAATTCGTTTCGGATAGATTTTCTAATTGTTTTAGTCGGTTTTCTATGTTCGACAAAAGGTTCGTAGTGTCGGAAACCGGTAAACTATCGTATCTTTTTGGTCGGAAACCCGAACCATTTTTCTCTATTAAGGTAAAAATTAGATGTTGACCGTCAATTATATCGGTTAAAATTACTTTGCTATCATTATCGCCCATACAAGGAATTACTAATGCGGGAATAGTAATGAGTCTTGTTTTAGTATTAAGGGTAAAAGGCATAATGTATGACTGTTGGTATTCTTTTTCCAACATCAAAAGAGAAGGGGTTGTATCGAAATCCGACGATGAGGGACTTACCGAAAGAATGTATGTTCCTTGGTTTGGTTTCCCTCTCTCGTCGACCCAATCACCGGTTCTTACATGCAAACGGAGATGAGGCCAAGCATCAGGGTCGGACAACAGACCGTTGAGCAAATCCTTACCGATTAAGGGGTCTTTGAGGTCTTCGTTGAGCATCTTTCGAGGTAGAGGGTCATTGGGGAACATAGCGTCGAGTAGCGACCATAGGGCGCGCTTTCCGTGTAGAATCATTCTACCCCCACTAAAGTAAATGTAAGGTTGAAATATTCTGTTTCTACCCTTCTTACTATAAGGGAAATAGTTGTCTACGAATAAGTCTTCTGTTCTTACAAATACCCACGAACCAATTCTCATTTAATCAGCATCCTTTGGACTCAAGCCACTTTTTGAAAGCGGCTTCATCCTCAAGAGTATACCCGTAACTTGAATATGTTTGCCCTCCGCAATCCGTAAAATTACTTTGGGTTCTCGCTACTCCGGCAGTTGCTTTTAGGATTAAACCTAATCCGACAGCACTCTTGAGGTATCGTTGACTCAAACCACTGTCGATGAGAAGCCCAACCATTTCACTCGCTGATACGACCCGACCTTCATTCTGTTTCAGGATGAGAACCATGCGGCGTTTGAGAGCAATGTTCCTTCGGCGTTTAGCACCTGTTCCTCTTGGCATACTCAAGCACCTCTCTTTGGTAGCCGAAACTTGATGACCGTTTTACAGTGAACGCATTTGAGTTGTAGAGAATACCTATCCCCACCCAACAAATGAACAGTCCAACAATCTTCTTCGCATTGACATTGTATTTTTTTCGATTCTCCTTTTTTCATCACCAATCATTCCTCCTAATTCCTTTCAAAATATGTGCGACAACATCAACAGTAAATCCGTTTCCTATCATTTTGTAGCGTTGCGTGTCGCTCACGCCTTG
>Ga0181380_1000114_pt1 | contig 33882 bp, 55 predicted proteins | sample 3SPOviralmetaG_FD_130116 | JGI IMG/M metagenome (GOLD analysis project Ga0181380, IMG submission 130116) | Marine viral communities from the oligotrophic San Pedro Time Series (SPOT) site, San Pedro Channel, CA, USA - 3 SPOT_SRF_2009-08-19 | ecosystem: Environmental > Aquatic > Marine > Strait... | reverse complement strand
TTTTCCTTGATAGTTTGCATATTCTTTTGCGTAGTCTCTCTCCACCAACTCTATTGCATCTAACCAGTATCGTTTTTGCGTGTTGTTCTTCTCTACAATAACATAGTTCGCACCTAGATGAATCACCTCTCCGACTTCATCTGACTCTTTTACTATCACTTTGTCGCCTATCGCATATAAATCCCCTGACACATATTGTTCTCTTGTCTCTGATATTGGATTCAATTGTATATGATTTTTGTATTCTCTTTGTTCCTTCAACCCCATTCCCCTACGGACTGTGTTGAATAAATTCTTCGCATCTGCATTAGAAAATGTTTTAGGTAAACCCTGACTAAAACTTGTGAAGTCACCTTTACCTGCGGCTGCTCTCATCTTAGATGCAGACATCCCTGTTGCACCTTCTGCATCTGGATCTCTGTCTCCTGCAGAAAGTACGTTCATTGCACGAAAGTTATAGAAACCATGTCTACCTTTTTTACCATTATATTTGTTCATCAAGATGTCAAACTCTTGAACACGATCAGCACCAACAACCATGGTAACATTTTTATAACCCATATCATATAGTTTTGTCAATATATCAAATAAGTTTCTGACCTTCGCGTCCAACATAATCCTACGTGCGTGACGAGGAAACATCTTACGTGCTATTTTTATCTTATCTTTGTATGGTAATGGATTTTTCTTTGGGTCTGTGGATTGTGATAGGTACACGAAATACGGATTGTTCCCTGCCTTACGCGAGAGAGCAGTTAATAGTTTCTCATGACCAATGGTGGGTGGATTCATTCTCCCCCACGTAAAGAAGACTGTCTTCTCTTCTTCAACTAGAAAATTTTTAAATGATCCTATCATCTTTTTTTACGGTCTAACTCTTGTTTACGTTTATCTTTGACCATTCGTTTGGCAAGCATATCGATTCTTTTCTTCACTGCAGGTTTATCTAGTCTCTTCTCAAGTTCTTGTCTACGTGCAAAAGGTAAATCGTTTTTATCTTTACCCTTGGTTAACTTTTTAAGAACCAACTTACGCGCTGACTTACGAGCACGTTGTTTCAACGTATCCATATTTGCCATACGTCTTTTGGCCTTATCCCGACCAATTTTAATTCTTGTTTTGAGGCGTTTCATCATACGACCACGCTTCATCCTTTGTTGGATAGTAAGCGCTTCGTTTTCGGGTTCAACATCTTCGTTGCCCGCATAGGTTCTTTTACTTTTTTGAACTCTATAATTAGTTAGTTCATCCTCGCCTGGACGAGGTTCCACATTAATCATATCTTTAAACGACAACGGTTTTGCCATCTTAATTCCTTCCCGGCTTGTCCCATCCCTTTAATATATTCGGTGAAAAGTTAGCGAATGAGAATTCCATTCGGTCAACAATTTTCACTGCATCACCACCAAGTTTGTCTATAGCGACATAACCCTCTTGACCTGTAATACGATAACCTCTTTTTGTTTTAAGGAATGTATTTACGTTTGAGAGTTTATTTAAAGTATTTATAAGTTTCATCTTCGCAAGAACTATTACCTTCTGAAGATCAAACATCTTCACCAGAGATTGTCGGTTCTCTGGTGAAAAGAATTTTAATATCTCATTGAGTTTCTTTATTTGCGTGGACTTCCCTTTTTCCGTTTTCCTTTTGTCTGCTTCTTTTTGGAATTTTTGTTTAATCCAAGAAATGAGACGGTTAGTGTGGGTCTTGGTATTTTGAATGATTTGACCTTTCCTAACATACGTGTTGTTAAACTGCTCAATGAGTTGAGCCAACTCAGGATCTTTTTCAAGAGTCCTAAGAGTAGTCCCACTGATCTGGTTAAAAATTTGACCGGCAGTAGATAGATAACTTGTAACTTCATCGGTGTCCTTCCTAGTCATGGTTAGATTAGTTAGATCTCTGAGTGTTGCATCCTGACTCCATACGTTTCTGGATGATCTGAACTTTGAAACATCAACACCATATGATGCTTTTAAGGTTTCAAAAGTTCTACCAGTATAAGTTGTATGCCAGACAATTCCAATTTTGCTCTTCATGATAGCATCTGATGCATCCGACTCTCTAGGTATTGCATAAACTATAGTGTTTGGATGAAAGGTAACGTAATTCTTCCCTTTAATCTTTTGTGTCTTTACATCACTCTTGGAGTATAGAAAATCTCCTTGAATGATACCCTTGATTCCTAACTCAGGTAAATGTTTTAATGCCAACTTTAGTTTAGTATTGAGGTCTCCACTGGTATCGGCATCAATGTCTGCATTTGATTTGTAGACCTTTGGAGACTTTGCAAAGATTCCTTTCTTTGCGACAAAGAACTCTCCGTCTCGTGGATCTGTTCCGCAGAAAATAGCAGGAGCACCATCCCACTTAACAGATACTTTACCATCATGTTCTCCCCCCAACATATCTCTTAGAGATCGTAAGGCGAGTATTGCGTCACGAGTACCTTTTACTCCACCATAAAGAACTTTGTCTTCGATGTGAGTCATGTGTGTGTTCTTTTGTTCTGTTATGAAATCTGAAAACTGCATTAGAATTTAACTTTCGTATTTACTCTGACATCTGGTTTCTCTGGTGTTAGAAAACTAATCAAATTCAAAACACTTTTCTTAACCTTGGATAGAATATTTTTATATACGCCCTTTACTCTATTTTTTATTTTATTAAAAATATTTTCGTTTATCATTTCATTAGTAGGGTGCGAACCTTCTGACATTGCGTTCACTATTAAAGAGATAACAGACCAAAAATTGTATTCTCCAGTCTTTACGCCTTTTAGTTTACGTGACGATGTTTTAAATCTTACTTGAACTTTCATAGCGTCAGCAATTTTCTCGCAGTATTTGTCATCATATACCGAATGTATACTAACAGATCTACCGTCATGAGTAGACACTAACATAAACTCTGCGGCAGAATTAGAATTACTACCATATTTTACGAAACCAGACATCGCTTCCCTTGCAAACGCAATTTTAAAATCTCTATTATTCTGAAACAATTTTACCATTGCACTCATTGCTGCTTTGTGAGCCTTTTCACCTTTATTGACTAATTCATTCTCTCCAGATTTAATTAGTGGTCTTAACTGACTTGGTGCAACAGATGCAGTAACAAAATCATTTACGATGTCTTCTGTCAGTTTATAATTAGGATCTTTTCTAATTTCATTTGAAACAGAATTTGTTGCTGCATAAAATGTTGCAAGACTTTCTGATTTACCACCAGACATTAACTGTGCCATACCAATCTTTAAAGATAGTCTTTTGTTACCAATTAAAATGTCGGTCTTTGGTGTTGTGTCAGTTGCGCCATATTTTTTCCATTCCCCAGTGAGAGAGGATTTTGCACGACCATATTGTTCTGATTTAACATTACCTAACTTAAAATGTTTCTTTACTGCAATAGCAATCTTTTCTCCTGCCTCTAATGCTGCAGGATTATTTTCAAGTACTGACATTGTTTTCGCACCAACCCCAGACTTTTCTACATCAAACTTTTGCCCAGTAATCTTATGAAATCCCACTACGATTGCAGCTTCATAATCTTCTGCTTTTAGCGAACCTTCTGTTAAATAATTTTTAAAATCAATCATATTACTTACTCTTTTGTTACAACTGGTCTCATTGTATACTATTTATAATAGTTTGTAAATAAAAAAACGCACCTAAGTGCGTTCTTTGTATCGTTTATCTTTTTCTTCTTTCTGTCGCATTCGCTTGAGACCCTGTATCTTTGTCTTCTCTTTGTTCTTAGGATCGTACTGTTCGTAACCATCTAGACCCCAATCACGCGCCCAAGCAGCGAGTTGATTTATGTCATGCTTTTTCATGTTGTATTGCTTTCAATTGATCTACTAATGATGCAGACTCTTCGGGTGATTCTATCAAGTGTGTACGTGCAGTATACAATCGTTCTAGTCTTTGTTTGACTGATCGAACTTTACGTTTCACACCCTCAAGATGTCTAATCTCAGACTCTACGCGAGGCAACCCCAGACCAATAGCCTTGGAGTCGCGTTGGACAGAGCGCATAACTCTGTCCGTTGATTTTATTCCATACATTATGCATCCTCCGCAAATTTGATTGCAGTCTGTAAAGCATCACGTTTCTTACTTTGGTTGTAACCGAACCAACTGTTTGCAAGACGATTCTCTTGGTTATGACCTTGTACGTGATCTGTAATGTAAGTGATGGAGTTGAATGCCTGCCACCACGAACCTTCCGCATAGTTTGCGCCTGGTTGTGTTTCCAAAACATCAAGAGCAAGTTTTGCGTTACGTGACAATGACTCTGCAGTTGTCATACCTTCTTTGACTCGTTTGTCAGAAGAACGTGGGAAAACTGTATTGATGTAGTCAATGTATGACTCGTTAGTGTAACGTTTGGAACCAAGGAAAGATGCAATCTCTTTGTATTTCGCCATCTTCTCAGTTGCGATACCTAACTGTTCTTTTACGATCTCTGGACTGAAGACGCCTCGGTGACCGATCTTCACTTGACGATCTGAACCACTGTCAACCGCAAAGGTTAATGTGTTACTACAAACAACACGAATAGGTGTGAACATCACGTTGATTGATTTCCCATACTTGTGTGGGTTTGAAAAAAGTAAGTACGACTCGACTGTGTCACCTTTGAACAGTTCGAATGAGTCTTTCACCTTTGCAAGCGCCCAGACAATCTGACCATCTTGTAGTGAACCTGCAGTGTGCATTTCCATGTCACCTGCCATTACGTACTCATGGAAGAAGTCAAACGCATCTGCGTTCTGACAAGGATTCCAACCTTTACCAACATTGGTAAGGATCTTACCGTCAGTTGTACGTACTAAAGACTTCTGACCTGTCGGTACTTGTTGTCCATTGAATTCAATAAAGGATTCGACTTCCGCAACCGTCCAGTCAACTCCTGCCTTTTCCATCATTTGATTTGGTGATAGGTCATTAGACACAGGAACTCCGAGTCCATGCCATGGAACCTCTCCTGCGTATGCCATTGTTTCAACCATATGTGCCATGTTATATCTCCTCTTAACTTAACAACATAATAACTATAACATAAAAAGGAGGTCTTGTCAACCCCCTTTTTTAATTTATTTAAATTATTTTATATTTTTTTAGTGAACAACGCAATCCTTTTCTAACTGCTGAAAAAATCCTAAAGATACACGCTTATTCATTTCTCCAGATGTCCAATAGTCATAGAAAGGCTTCACATAAGTATTAAACTCACGTTCTAAAAGACCACGCTTGACACCACGTGCTAAAAGAATTTCTTCTGCACTCATTGCAGTGAAGTGAATCAATGCCTGAATATTTTGGTCATGGTAACCCATTTCGTTGACGATCTTTGTAATAAGACGCTTATCATAATCTGCATCCTTACCACTGTTGTCCTTCATGAGGCGAGCAATAACCTTTGTGTTAGGATCTTCTAACTGCAATGCTTCAAGCTTTGCTTCGTTTGCAGTAAGAATCCTTGGTACACCTAATGAATTACCGATCTTATGCATGACTGCAAAGAAAATATTCTTTCCAGTATCAGACTTCCTACCATAACCCTGATCTTCGATTGCAGCCTTGATAGACTCTTCATCATCACCGATAATATTTTCTACGACCATGGAAACAATAACTGACACAGTATCTTCCGTAGTACGATTGTTCTTTGCCACTTCATACTCATCACGCTTGTTCTCTGTGCCTTGGTAAGTCCTCTCCCAATACGCGGCAGACTTTTCTTCATAATCATAAAACTCTACGACAGCACAATAAAAATGTGTTGCACCAGCTTCAACGTGACCCTGATGTCTATGACCACCAGCAATTAAACGATACTTATTTCCTTCCTTTACTACTACAGGCGGAATATAATATTCTGGACAATAATTTCCATTTACAATTAAAGCGGCGTACTCAGAAACCTTTACGTTACTCAGTCCCTTAAAACGTGCCTTGTTATCATGAGTATCCTTATTAGATACAATTAAATTCATAGGTACACGCTTGATTGAAATTACACGCATTCCCTTTGCGGATGGTTGCCTTGCTTCTATATAATTTGACATTAGCTTACGCTCCTTGTTTGTCATTTTCAATTAAGAGTTTCTTTTGCTTACGCACTGTATTCGAAACTCGGTTTCAATGATAATATTATATCATAAAGTTAGTTTTGTGTCAAGTACTTTTTTTCCTTTCTCTTCGTTTTTTTGCCCACTTATTCATAATTCTAGTTTCACGAATCTTTTTTACTATACTACGTTTTGCACGTGCAGTTTTACTCTTCATGAGTCTTGATGCACGTTTTGATAATGATTCGGTTTCCATCACGCCTCCAAGTAAGTTAAAACGCTTTTCCAATCAGGGAACTCTCCTTTACCAAAATGTATATGTTCACCTTGGAACTGTCCTGCACCATTTGCAGTCCTATCGTCAATAAGGTAATCACCCATGTTTAGATGTTTGTTGTGAGACAATATTAACCTTTTAACTGCAGCCTCACCTAAGTTTCCTTCAACCCATTCATACTTGTCACTCCAAGCAGAAGCATTGCCCCATGGTGCAGTTGACAATATGTACACATCATATTTTTCTGATAACTTTTTGAAAGCATCGATTGCGCCAGGCATGGGTTCCATCTTTGAAAAGATGTCAGGGACTTTATCATATCGTCCTTCGTACTCTAACTGTTCTGGAAACGTCAGAGAATCGATACCAGAATTGAAATCAACCAAGACTCCATCCATATCGACATAAACAATTTTCTTCATAATAACCTCTCTAAATACAAGATAATAGTACCACAACAATATGGAGTTGTCAAGCGGAAAATGTTAAGTACAACAAAATTATTATTAAATCATTTATTCTGTCATATCATGATGATACCTGCGTTTATATATGGTGAGTGGTGGATGTTTCTTTTAGGATTTTTGTGGTGGCAACTTATTGCGATAGTATCAATTAGTGGTGGATATCACAGATACTACAGTCACAAGTCTTTCGAAACATCTAAACTTTATGAACCTATAGTTAATTTTTTAGGAATGTTTAGTGGGGCAGGCCCTGTCTTATCTTGGGTTGGATCTCACAGAAAACACCACTCTCATAGTGACACTGAGGAAGATCCTCACAGTTTTAAATTCAAAGGGTTTTGGAAAGTGTACACAAACGTATGGGGATATGATGCAGTGATTGAAAGAAAATATATAAAAGATCTAATATCCAACAAGGTTGTGAAGTGGTTTTACAATAATTATTTTAAATTAAATTTTATTGTAGTTCTGACTTTACTTTTAATACATCCTTTACTATTAATCTTTGCGTATGCATGGCCAGTAGTCTTAGCATTTCATGGGTACAGTATATTAAATACACTGGGACATAAAGATGGTAGACCTAACAATACAATAATAGGTAATATATTGACTGCAGGTGAGGGATGGCATTTAAATCATCATGAGGATAGTAGAAATTATAAAATAGGAAGACGATGGTGGCAGTTTGATCCAACTGCTATTTTTATTAGATTGATAAAGAATGAAAGTAATCTCGTTAAATGAATTTGGGAAAGAAAACTTCCTAGACGAATTAAAAATTTTAAATGAAAAGAATTTTATAGGTGACAAAAGAAACCATAGTTGGTTTAATATGTTACTTAAAAAATATGATCAAAAGTTTGGAGAATGGTTTTTTCTTGTAGATAATGATGAACTCGTAGCATTTGCTACAATTCAAGAATACTATCCTAAATGTTTTAGGTTGTTGACAAGGACATACATCTATCCTAAATATAGAAGACAGTTGTTACCGAAGTATGATGAAGTAAGCAGTCCATCAACTTACTTGTTTTTATCTCAAATTCAACATATTGGGTCTTATAAAACTATTTTTATTTCTATGCAAGATTTAAAAAGAAGACAAGCACTGTATAGGTATTCACAAAAGTTAGGTAATGGTTGGGAACTACACCCAGACATGATTCAAACCTGTAGTTCTAATAATTCTAACTGTTGGCAAAGCGTAATATATAAAGGTGCGGAACTAAAACTACCTAAAATGACAATTGATGAATGGAAGTTTAAATGGCAGAAAAATGTTTGATAGAACAAACAAAAAGACAACGTGTTAATGGTACAGGGCCTAAAAGAAACAAACTGGTTGTGTTTAAAAAACTTGGAGAAGTTTCTGATGAATTATATAATTATTTAAATTCTTATTTGGATAGTAATGATCAAAGTGATATTGGCACAGACAACTATGGTATTAGTAAAGGATGTGACTACGAAAATGTATTTAATGTTGCCAACAAATACCGACAGGTTATACTACAAAAAAATCCTACAAACGAAGTGAACGTAACTGATGAATATCTTTACTCACACTGGATTGATAACACACCATCCAAAGAATTATCTACTTGGTTTAAAAATGTTTATAGATTTAGATTGAGTGAAATGCAACCTAATCATTCACTTAATTGGCATATAGACGCAGACACAAGTGTTATATGTAGGGCACAGATATGTTTAAATGAAAATAGTAGCAAGTTTTTATTTAAAGATAGAGAAGGCGTAAAATCATTTGAAATGAAACCTAAAGAATTATGGTTTATAAACACTGGGTGGATGCATACAGTTGAAAATGATTCTAGAATTAGAAGAGTTGCAATCTTTGGTTTTCACTTTGATGATCTAAAATTAAGTAAAGGAATTATGTTATAATGAAAAAGGTGAATAATCTTTCTGGTATTGGTTCTGAATATGAACTTGACTTTAACAGAATGTCAAAGGAAGAAATAAAAGAATTTGGTAAAAGAATACCGATTGATAATATTATACTAGTTAGAAATCAAAGTTTAACTGATCAAAAAGTTTTAGAAGTCTGTGAAACTTTTGGTCATTGTATGAAACCAAAACAATTTTTTATGCATGACACTGTGCCTGGATTGTTTAGAGTTACAAATGAGAGAGACGAACATGGAGAGAAAACTGGTTTGTTTGCCGATAAAGAATTGGATTGGCATAGTAATGGGAACGGTAGACCGAGTGGTAAAGAGTCATGCGTTGCTCTTTACTGTGTAAAGCCTGGATTGAATAGTGTTACAAGTTTTTGTGATACAAGACAAGCATACATCGATCTACCCGAAGATATAAAAGAAATTGTAGATGATGTTGAATGTCTATTTAAATTTGAGAACAATACTTTTTATGATTTAGAGAAAGATGATAAAGAGTTAGTTATATTCGAACAACACCCAGATTTTGTAGATGGGGTAAATAAAAGTTTAGTGTATACTCATCCGTGGACTGGTGAAAAGGGATTGTATTTTACGTTTCATTACATCAAAAATATGTGGAGAAAGAACGGTACAAAACTAGATCAAGAGTGGTTAAAAGATTATTTACTTAAACATGTATTCCAAGAAAAATACATATATCATCATGATGACTGGCAGACTGGAGATTTTATTTTTATGGATCAATTTCATAGTATACATAAGAGAAATGAAGTTCAAGGAGAGAGATTGTTATACAGACTGTCATTTGATTACAGGAGATTGTTTAGATGAGTAAACTAAGATATAGGTATGAAGATAGATTTGCAGAGGCTGGGAAAGATGCTCCTGAAGAAAGAAAAGAACTTTTAGATTACTTTGACAAAAAAATTAGACCTAAGTGGGACGAACTAAAAACAGATGGGGTGGGTAGAGAATCTGATAATCAGTTAGTGTATCATGTATGTTATGATTGCAACATGAAAGTATGGAGAGGCATATACGACAGGGTAAAAAATATAGCAGAAAAATGTGAAGTCTATATTGACTGGGAACAAATAAAACATGTTATAAGATTTACATTTTTAGGTCAACCGCCTGGTGGATTTTTCATGCCGCACGTAAACATGAATCTACTAGCATTGAGTGCATTTAATATACCTCTGAAAGGTAAAACAGAAATCGCTTTGTTTAAAGATGATGTGACAGAACTGACAAGGCATGAGTATAAAAATCCTTGCTTTTTAAATGTAAACAAACCGCATGGAGTATTTAATGATGAATCTACAGAACGTCTTATTTTGAAAACCCATATGACAGTTGTACCTTGGGAACAATTGGTATCTCACTATGAACAAGGTAAAAGGTTTAAACTATTTGATAACGGAGTCCCTTGGTCACAAGATGATCATGATGCTAATAAGAGATGGTAATGAATTTTATGAACTTCACATTCTGTGCAATTGATATTGGCATCACACAGGAAGAAAAAAAAATTATATTAAATGAAATTTTGAATGTACCCGATAAGTATTACCAAGGTAATGAATTCAGAGGATGTAGGATATTACCAGTCTACAATGGTGGTGGTGTAAGAGGACAGAGAGAAAAAGTTGGTGACACATCTAAAGGAGATTTTAAATATACAGACGTTGAAGGGTTTTTAAAAAATAGCATAAAGATATTTGAAAAAAAGATATTTTCATGGATGAATCCTGTAGGTAGATTAAACGTATTGAGAACTAAAGCAAACTTAGGTCTTAATGTTCACATGGATACAAAGGCCGATGAGATAGGAACACGTCAACACAAATATAGACTTGTACTAAATGGAAATATAGATAAGTTATATTTTTTAGATAAAGATAGTAATAAAATTTATGTCCCAGACTGTTATGACAGTTACGTATTAGATGGAAGTCATGTCCATAGTCTAGACCCAAGTGATCAGGAAAAAATAACTTTGTGTGTGGGAAGTCCTTGGGATGGAAAACCAACCAACAAATATTTAAATTTAATAAAAAATTCACCATACAAAATGAAATTGTCTAGACCAAATTATGTTGAGGAGAGTTGGGTTGACCCACATTTCAAGTACACCACAAGAGATTCTTGAATCATCTCGTAGAGATGGTTATTGGGTTCAGAGAGGTTTAGATTTAAACAGAGATGAATTTTATGATTTCTGTTCATCTATCACAAAACCTTGGTCAGTTGAAACACACAAAATCCATAGAGAAACAGTTGATGAAAATGAAATAGTCAACTGGTCTAGTAATACAAGATTTGGAAAAATGAGTATTCCTTGGCACGCCGATAATCCATGGCACGAAAAATATAAGTTTCCACTGAGAGCATTTTATGCGGTAAAAATACCAGATCCAGAAGATGGTTCTTTAGCAATGTTGAATATCACTGACTGGTTTGAAGATCTCCCAGAAAAGGAAAAAGAATATTTTAGATCATTAAAAGTTTTAACACAATGTTACAAAGGTGGATGTCAACCGTTTTGGAGTTCATTTGTTAAGATACACCCAATCACAAAGAAAGAGAGTTTCTACTGGGGTGCAATGCCTGTTCCAGGCGATACATATGGTTTACAACAAGATGAAGGTGTACCTGCACCACGATTTAGTTTTACAATGGCAATACAGAAACCTAATAGAGATTTAGTATTACCTGAAGAGATAAATGAGTGGTTTTCTGACATGTTAAAGGATAAATACCTATATGTTCACAAGTGGCAAGTTGGGGATTTATTAATCCTTGACAACTGGATAAATGTACACTATAGAGGAACAATTACAACAGAAGAAGAAAGATTATTGTGGAGAAAGACTTTATATCAACCATGGCAGATGATTTAAACGTTGCTCTTGTATCAATGCCTAGTCAGAATTACTGGCATCCTGCACCAAGTATTGTTTTTCTAAAAGGTGTTTTGAATCGAGAGAATATAAAAAGTACTTGCTTTGATTTAAATCATGCGTTCTTGACAAGGTTTGGAAAGGACGCGGTACATTGGTGCGAAACTGGCGAAGACTACATAAATGATTATCAATATTTTATTGATGATTATATAGAATCTTTTGAAGGATACTCTCATATAGGTGCAAGCGTCTTTACCCTAAACAGTCAAATATTTACAAGGTTGTTTTTAAAAAGAGTTAGAAAAAAATATCCAGAGAAAAAAATTATAATAGGTGGTAATGGAATGGTAGATAACCACACTGACTTATCTACGATTACCAGAACATTTTCAGATGAAATGTTACAAACAAACCTAACAGATTATGTTGTAAACGGTGAAGGAGACTTATCTCTACCAGCCTTACTTAGAGGTCAAGACTACAATTTTCCACAAATGAATGACATATCAAACTTACCTATTCCAGATTACAGTGATATTAATTTTGACGAATACTCCAAACCAACTTTAATTGTTACTGGTAGTAGAGGATGTGTAAGACAGTGTACGTTTTGTGATGTGCATGTCAACTGGAAAAAGTACAGATTTAGGCCAGGCAAAGAAGTTGCAGATGAAATGATACACCAATATAAAACATATGGTATAAAGAAGTTTCATTTTAGTGACAGTCTTGTAAATGGTTCATTGAAAGAGTTTAGAGTATTCTGTAAAGAACTTGCGGATGCAAACCTGCCAATTGAATGGAGAGGACAATTTATTTTTAGAAGTGGAATGAGAGAAGAAGATTGGGATAATCTCGCTGCTAGTGGATGTAAAGGATTGTGGATAGGAATTGAAAGTGGAAGTGACACCGTAAGATGGCACATGAAGAAAAAATTTACAAATAAAGATATGTACGAAAGTGTTGAAGCACTAGGTAAAAGAAAAATAGATATGTTGTATTTGTTAATAGTTGGATATCCCACAGAGACTGAAGAAGATTTCAGTGATACTTTAGAACTATTAAAAAGATCTGAACCGTATAAATATAACGTTGAGGTAAGATGTAATATTGCAATGCTAATGCCAGACACAGAAATTTTTGAGAATAAAGATCTATGGCATGGTGATGTTCAGTTATGGAAAAGTTGGACAAAAGATGGTGAACTTACATATAGAAAAAGATATGAAAGATGGAAACAAGTTCACGATTTGACAAAAGAGATTGGTCTAAAAAGTGACACAAGAATAGAACAACAAGAGAAATTAATATTAAGAAAGTTGGAGAAAGAAAATGAGTTACTGGTTAACAACCTTTGAGGTTACAGATAGTAACTTTGTTGATTACATTCAAAACCCAGATAAAAGATTTCAAACTATCTGGCCAGACGCAGAATATTGGAACAAGTATGGTGATGCGTTTAGAAAGGCTAGAGACAGTGGGAAACTTATAGTAAGATCAAAGGTCGTGGATGGAGATCACTTTAAGTTTACACAGGTATGGGAAAATAAATCTGCAAGAGATGAATACGATTCCGACATACCTCCTGCAACTTATCTGGAGTCTTTTCCTTATGAGTATACTATGAATGCTAGAGAAGTAGATTCTGCAGAACTTGATATAATATGGTCTGATATAAAAAATGCAGAACAAAAAGTATTGCAAGTTGTAAGATCTGATTTTCGAGAAAGTGGTATGGTTATTGGAGATCCTTTAAAAAGTGAATCTACTTATACTGTACCTTAGAAGTTCCTAACAGATGTGATCTTAAAAATCGTTCTGAGTTAGCATTTACGAATGTGTGTGGTAATGTTGTGTTCACTAGATAAACACCACCATCAGCTGGTATTCTGTAAACATTATCGTCAATGATAAACATGTTGTGTTCATTTGTAACTAATGGTATATGTATTCTAGGACTGTGATCTTTATGCCACCCATATGCAAATTTTTGTTTCATCCACATAATGCGTGTTCTACACATATTATACTTTTCTATTATTAAATTAGTATAGTTATATTCATCGTAGATAAGAGTATCATATTCTAGATCATCCACTCTAAACGTATAGTCATTACCTTTAGCAGACTCTCCATCATTATCATCTTTTCTTTTCTGAAAAGGAAATTGTCTTGCACCTTCTTTAGGAAGTCTGATATGACCAATTTCTTTCAATAAGGTATCTAAGTCTATCTCTCCAATTTTTTCTATTGGCGATTTCATACACACCCCACAATGTGTGATCTATCAAATTTATTTCTATTTGCATTTACAAAGGTATGCCACTTAGTTGTATCAACTAGATATACACTACCATCTGCAGGTAAATGTATTTTTGTTTCCTCTATTATAAAGAAACAACTTTCATTTGTAATTAGTGGTATGTGGATTCTTTTACTATAATCTAAGTGCCAACTATAATTTCTTTTATCTGATATGATCATCAGTCTTGATCGGTATAGATTAAATTTTTCTATGACATCGTATGTATATTTGTAATCATCATATAAACGAACATTACATTCTTCTTCATTATTTTTTAGATTGTCCGTTTTACCATTTGCTCCAGTGAAATCATCTTTTGAAAATCCTTGCAAACTAACTTGAAGAGTACCTTTTATTTCTCTCTCTAAGTAACTATTAAATTCTGATTTTATTTTATCAATATCAACGGTATCTATTTTTTCTATGTAATCACTCATGGACAAATTGTCAATTCCTTTAATCTATATGGTTGTTTTAATACCCAATCAATAATTTCAACACAATATTCTATAGTCATCTTTTTTTCTTTTACGTGATCTACTTTTGGACTATCAAAGTAACCAAAATTTAAACAGGTTGTGTTTACACCATCACAAAATAAATTATTGTTTGCTTCTCTCAATGCTCTCTTTTCAACGGCATACCTGTATTTAAAAGTAAAATCACTTGCATGGGAACCAATGTTTATTATACGTTTATTTAACTTAGCCGCTTTATATAACAATTCCACTTGTTCAAATTTATTATGTTTACAATTGATAAAGATATCACAATCTTCTATGTTATTACAATTACCATATTTTTCTTCAAGTGATTTACCAAGACCTCTCCTCGTCCCTGTAATATAATATTTCATAATTTATCCCATTAGTAAATTGGTGACACTTTTCTGTTGCTAGGTAAGTGCCCAACCCCCTGCGATTATGCCGCTAGGCGTAATCCAGATGGTGCAAAATTATCGTTTGCATTTGTGTTTGTAGACTCAAATACCTGTCGATCCTGTTTCACCCCCATCAAAATTACATGTTTAGGAAGTACTGGTTAAATCCAAACACTTCCATTATCATAAACGTAAAGAACAACAATAGTACTGCCCATAGAATCATCTTACCACTCGCGTTAGTAGATGCGAGTCTGATTCCAATCAATTCATTCCCTAGTAGTCTTACTCCTACTTCGAATTCATTTGTGCCTGTTTTGACATCTATTATTTTATTTTTATCGTCCATATCTTCTCCATGCAATTTTGGTGGAGGTGATGGGTACTGCCCCCATGTCCAGAATATCCTCCAACATCTACATTTTTTATTTATACTAGAAAACTATTTAGTATAAATATAGTTGTGATTCATATTAAAGTAGTGACCTATATTAATTTCAATTGAAAGAAAAAGATGGTCGCAGAAATTCTCGCTGGTATTGCTCTGGTAAAACAATCAGTTGATTTTATCAAGTCAAACATCAATACAGTAAAAGATATTTCTCAGATCGGTTCTCAGTTAGAAAGTCTCTTAGACGGTAATGCTCAAGTTCAAAAGGCAAAACTAGAAAGAGGAAACTCTGTGTCCGATCAGTTAGGGATTAAATCGGTTGCCACAGAGGTGATCGATGCAAAACTTGCGGCCGAGCAAATGGAAGAAATGCGAGAACTGATTGACCATAGATTCGGTTGGGGAACGTGGAAAGAAATTATCGCGTTACGTCAACAACGAATGAGAGAAGAGAAAGAACGTCTCGAAGAACTGAGAAGAGAAGCAATGAAAAAGCAAGCAGAGTTTCAAGAGAAACTTATGATTATCATTCCATTAGGACTTGCTGTACTCGCTCTTTGTGGTCTTTTCTTTTATATCTTTACAAAAGGTTCTACTAGCGGAATTCTTTAGTATCATGAACATGAAGTTGCATCAACGCATAGTGTAAAACTTTAAGGAGATCTTTCCGAGCATCTTTGTCGGAACCCTTCTTGCCATACCTCTGAGCATACTTCATTACATTTCCTATCATGAAACCAGTTCCGTGACCACTGTCTACGATAAACTCAGTCGCTTGGAATTTCTCTTTAGAATAGTGTGCGTCATAGGTTGCGTCTACATACTCCTTAAATTCCGTCAATAGTTTTTCTTCATTGAACTTATAATCTATTTCCATTAAAACTCCCATCTATAAAATATGTGATCGTCAATCTTGACTGTTCGAATCTTTGTTGCTGCCCATGCAGGTATCACATAGTCGGCATGGTAATGTGTAGCACCATCGGTAACATCGTCAATTGTACCTGCGTAAATTCGATGAGCAATATCACTAGCAAGGGTATAAACGTCCAACTCCCTAGCAATAATATCATCAGACTTACCGTCACAATACCAACTAAATTGACAACGGTGTCGAACAGGTATCTTAACGTCAGGGTCTCTCCAACTAGGTTTAGTTGGGCCTTGATGAACCACCTCACAATACGAATGTGGGAAACGATTATCAAGAACACGATTGCGTACCACAAGACCAACACCTATCATTCCTTCTTTTGTTTGGTTCCTTGCTTCCCAATAGATATTGTTTGCAAGACAAACCTGTTCACTTAGTGCAGTGTGAAACTCACCTGCTTCTGCGATTGATGCACTCTCAGATCCACTAGGAACCATAGAGAGTGCAACAAAACCAAAAACTAACTGCTTTATCATATAACTACCTCAATTATTATTATAGACATATGATAACAGAAAAAGGGGATCTTGTCAACCCCCTTATTTCTTTTTACCTGATAAGTATTTTACTTGTTTATCATCTTTCTTACTCAACCAAGTTTTAATTTTTTTTCTTAGTTTACAGATCGGCCCTTCCATCTAATCTCCTTTTCTGTTTGGATATTTTAAGTAATATGCTTCTTCAAAACCTTCCTCTATGTAACTAGTGTCTTCACCTTGATACGTAGTCCATAATCTATTGAAGTAACTGTTTGCGCTACCAAGTACAGTTTGTTCATTCCCTAGATGTCCCTTGACTATCCAAAAGAGTCTATGAGATTCCTTGTGTGTCAATGTATCCCACCGCACTAGGGAATATTGCTATTATTGCTTTAGCACATTCTATTGCTAAGTCCATATGCTCTCTCTGTGTTCCGTTTGCAGACCTTAGTTCTATATAGTGAATCCAAGATCTTAACGTACCGTTTACATAAAGTCGTGACAAAGTATTACCTTCTGGTAACACACACCTCGCCTGTTCTTTTGCGATACCGTTTTCTATCGCCCAGTCGTATGCTTTCATTGCAGCGTACCAGACATTACTCTGGTGTTCTTCCCATGTAGTCATAAGTTTTGCGTCAGATGTATCGATACTATTCTGTCTGTTCTTGGGATCTTGCAGTCTTGCCTTACGCATAACAAACTGATTGTCCATGTCTCGAACATCTGCATACCTCTGCGAAAACTCTTGGAATGAAAACGATCTGTGTCTTAGTAACTGTCTTGCAATGTCACGAGTAGTCTCTACTTCTATGCAAGCACTGACCATCTCAAATGGTGACCAGTGTTTGTGTTTGGCAAGGTAACGTAAAAGTTTTTCGGACGTTTCAGTGTTATTTTGATTCGATGGATTGGATACACGGGCGCAATACGCAACGAGTTCCTGTATGTCATTACCGACATGTAAATTCTCCCCAGTCTGTGAGTATGATATTAATCTAGCTTTCATAGTTTATACTCATTATATGCTAACAATATGCTTCTTGTATGTTCCCAGTTTTTGACATGATGGTTTGTTCCATGTCTATTCTTTTCTGCGAGTGGGTAATCGTTACCACCCTCTTCCATTTTGTCACCAAAGAAATGCACGTCATGATCTTTTATTTCTGTCCATATCTGACCTTTGCTTGCACCTCTTGGAAATATATCTATACCAGTCTCTCCTGCAACCAATGCTTCAATGTCTGGGAACTTAGAGTTAAATGCTTCTGCAATCACACGTCTTTCATTCTCATGATCATCCCACTCTCTATACATCATACGTTCTTCTAGGTTACAGTTTCTACCAACAACACTAAAGTTTACTGTGCCTGGCCTTTCGTCTATGTGATTACCAGTCTTCCTATGAAAACTACTGTCGTGTAACTTGTCTAATAAAAAGAATGCAGCGTTGTCTGGTAACTTCCAGTCTGTTCTATATATCTCTTTACCTTGTTCAAAGACGTGGTTACCAGAACAATTATAAACTCTATCTGCCATATAGTAAACATCGATACCAACTTGTTCAACCGTCTTGTCTTTGTCAGATCCTGTAATCAGGTAAACAAAGTTGTCTTCACAGAAGTCCATAAAGTATTTCTGAAACTCCATGTCCATCTTCTGTCTACTTGGAGTAAGTGTTCCATCGACATCAAAAATAAACAAACGTTCAGGCATCGGTAAATGATCTCTCATGGTATGTATCCTAAACACCAGTTCTCTGCAGCGTCCTCTGCATATCTTAAACTATGTATAACACCGTCAGTCTTCATGTCGCGTGTTTCTTTCAACTCAGTCTTATTATAAAAGTCAACCTCAAAATGATCATAGATTAAGTTATGATGTATCTCTGCTTTGCGGTCTGGGTTCTTTTCGTCACCCCAAAATTCTGATATTAGTTTTCTCTTCATTAGATATTCCAATCTTTAAACTTTGATATGTTCTCTCCTGCATCCGACTTATCAAACACTGGAGTATCGTCTGTCAATGTCTGTTCGTTAGGATCTACATCAAACAATCTCATCTTACTACGGTCAACACCAACAACAAACCTTTTATTATTTGTAGGATCGTTGTATCTATTCTTCAATTGTTTGACCATGATCTGACCTAGTTGTTGGAGTTCTTCTGTAGATATGAGAGCGAACATGAGGTCAGCGGTAGCGGGCAATCCAAAAGACTCGGACGTGTCTTCCAACCCAACATCCGAGTTAGAATAACCACTACGAGTCGTTTGTGTTGCAGAGAAGATCGGTACGTCAAACTCGACTGCAAGGCCGCGTAACTCTTCAGCAATTGCTTTAATGTAGTTGTATGAGTTGATTGCACCACCCATTCCTTTCATTCTACTTGACGCACAAATATTTAAATAATCTATAAAAATGATATCTGGTTCAAACTGTCGTTTTAATTTTAATTCATTTAAAAGTCCACGAAAGTGTCCTGAGTGTGCAGATCCAGTAGGATACTCTTTGATGATTAGTTTACCCTTAGTCTTAGAAGACAATTGTTTCACCTTTTCAGTGAACATAGTCTTAGGCATAGTCTCTAACTGATCGATAGGAACGTTGAGTAAGTTTGCGTCAATACGTTCTGCGATACGTTCCTCTGCCATTTCCATAGTGATGTACAATACATTCTTACCATCAGTCAATGCACTAGAAGCAACGTGACACATGAACAAACTCTTACCAACACCAGTACCTGCCAGTGCAATGTTCAGAGTTTTCTTCGGTACACCACCTTTAGTGATTGTGTTGAAATGTTCTAGATCAAATGGTATACGTTCTTCTTGTTTGTTATAGAAGTCCCAACGATCCTCGACATTGTCAATATAGTCGTGACCAACGTTTGTGTCAAATGCAACACCCAGAGCCTTAGACAACAGATCTGGTAATGCACCTTTAGTCATAGTCTCGTGTTTACCATCAATGATAGAGATAGACTCCATCACTGCATTGTATATCGCACGATCTTGACACCACTTCTCTGTGTTCTGTATCAACCAATCAGAGTCAGTCTTTTCCTTTGCAAACAACTGTGGTAAAAGATCCATCGCCACTGTATAGTTCTCACCATTGAGTCTGTCAGACTGATCAAGTTCAATCTTGAATGCCTCTGCAGTCGGTAACTTGTTATACTTGGTTACAAACTTTGCAGTCTCTCTGAATAGTATTCTATAGATACCTTCGAAATACTCTGGTTTGATAAACGGTAGAACTTTTCTTGTATACTCATCATCAGTCAGAATGTTTCTTAGGATCACTTGCTCTAAGTTAGTGTTCATGTTTCTGCAGTTACCTCTTCCCATTCATCATCTTCTGGTTTCTTACCTACGATACCTTCATCGTTGTCCAGTGCGTTTGCGATAATCTTTTGTAGTATGTCACCTGCAACTTCTTGAAGCACTTCATTCTCTTCAGTGATAGAAGAGTCTGGTGAAGACTCAACAACAAAGTTAAATGACATAATACCTTCTGCAACTTCATTGAATGCAATGTTACCATAACGAATCACCGTTTCATTAAACATACCCTTGAGGATTCTGACAGACCAGAACTCCTCATTAACTTCATTGGGTACTAATACATAGGTGTCGTTTTCTTCATGTTTCACTTTCGCCACCAGCTTCGTTACTAAGAGACCCACCAATAGAGTATTTCTGTTTGACAAACTCTTTGAAGTCAGTCTCTTGTAATATTTGCACCCAGAATTCGGGATGTAAGGTATCTTTTGCTCTATATTTGGATGGTAAGAGTTCTCCACTATCTCTGTCAACAATGCTATACCACCCAGTACTAGGACTGCGGATATAACCACCTGCGATAGCGACATTGAGGAGTCCACTATGAGAAAGCAGACCACCATCCCAAGTAACAGTAATAGGGATTTTAGACTTTTCTTTGACATATCTAGATTTCTCCACATTAATTATGAAATGATATCCTTCGATCTCAGTGCCTTTCTTTTCCTGTTGGCGACCAATGATCCAGATGTTATCTGCAGAATAGTACAGACCTGTACCACCACCGACTATATCTTTAGGAAACAATCCAATTTCTTTGTACGTGTGGTTTACTGCAATCATAGGAATGTTCTTCATTGCAAGGTACGGCGTACACATGCGGAACAAACCTTTCAAGGATTTTGCACGAGACATATCTGCAACTGACTTCTCATTGATTGCATCTTCTAATTCTTTCTTGGATGCTAGATTACCAATAGAGTCAATTACAACACATACACGTTCATCACGATCAAGAGCGTCAAGTTGATTTACTAGATCGAACTTGAGTTCTTCTACATTTGTGATGGGTGTGTGTAGTACACGTGAGGGATCGATATCATACTGTTCGAAGTACGATTGTGGTGACCCAAACTCAGAGTCATAAAATAAGATAACTGACTCTGGATATTTTTTGAGATAAGCACTCGCCATGATTAAAGCGAATGATGTCTTGAAATGTTTTGATTGCCCTGCAAGTATTGTAAGGCCAGGCGCAAGACCACCATCGATTGATCCAGACAAGGCAACGTTCATCATTGGAACGTGGGTTGGAACCATATCTTTTTCATTAAAAAATTTAGACTCAGAAAGAATAGCTGTGTGATCCAACTTACTATTCTTTTTGAGTTTATCCATTATTGACATTAATTACTCCTTTAACACAATTATAACACATAATAAAACGGATGTAAAGTCTATTCTTTGGATTCCTCTTGATCTTCTTTTTTATTCGCTTCCCGATTCATTCTCAGTATACTCTCGTAATATCTTTCTTGTTTCATCTCCACCCTCCTTTAGTCTCACTCTTTTTCTTAGATCAGATGATGAGAACCTATGTTCTCTATTATTAAAATAAAGTTGAATGCCTAATCTACGACACTCATCCTTACCAGTAAAATCCTTGTCACGATATTCCGATCCAAGGATTCTAAGGTTTATTGGATACATCTGTATGATGTCCAACAAGTCTTCTTCGTATTGGTACACCAGTATTTCATCCACATACTTTACTGCAGATAGTTGTGCATATCGTTCTACGATAGATTGTACTGGTGAGTTTTTATCTGGTCTATCAATAGACGGATCTATTTGTAATGCACAGATAAGATAGTCACACTGTGACTTAGCCTCTCTTAACATTGCAATATGACCTGCATGTAGCAAGTCAAATGTAGACGCAGTTAGTCCAGTCTTCATTAGAACCCTATACCGTCTCGCATGTAGTATTGATGGAACAATGCTTCACCACCCTTGACTGTTCGTTGATACAACTCTTCAAGACTTATGTTGTGAAACTTTGCTACTTTTTTTTCCAATTCTTCAGTTGACATTATAATACCTCTTATACCATTCTATAAATTTTGCTACACCAACTTCAATAGGTGTTTCTGATTTGTATCCCAATGCTTGTAACTTACTTGTATCTGACCAAGTCGCCTGCGTATCTGCAGGATGCTTCGGGACAAAATTCTTTATTGCTTTTCGTTGCAATTGAAACTCTATGTTCTCAACAAACTCCATGAGAGGAACTTGTCTACCGTTACCGATATTGTATATGTCTTTAACAACCATAGAACTCTTTATATAATCTATAATAATATTAATACCGTTTACAATATCATCGACATATGTGAAATCACGAATCATGTCTCCATTGTTAAACAGATCGATAGGTTCATTTTTAATAATCTTATTAGTGAAGTCAAAGAGTGCCATGTCTGGTCTACCCCAAGGCCCATATACAGTGAAGAACCGTAGACCAATCGCCGCAGGTATGTCACTTGCCATAAACTGAGATTCGTTACACAGTTTACTATAACCATATGGGTTAAGTGGATACCCGACTTTCTCATCTTCCTTCCATGGTAACTCATTGCCTGCCATTACACATGAGGTAGATGCATAGATAACTTTTTCTACTCCATGTTCATTACATGCTTCTATCAGATTGTGAGTACCAACAATATTATTTTGAATATAATCATCTGGGAAGTCGAGTGAGTTACGCACACCTGCATACGCGGCAAGGTGTATAACTATCTCTGGTTTTTTCTCACCAAACCATTCGATCAACTTATCTTTGTTCTTTAAGTCTAATTGATCAACTTCGATACCGTCAGTCATGTTGAGTTCTTCTGCACGTGCCTGTTTTAGTTTAGGATCGTAGTAGTCATTGAACGAGTCAAATCCCACAACATCGTGACCCTCATCAACAAGTTTGTTTGTTAGGTGAAACCCAATAAAACCTGCAATACCTGTAATAGCAATACGAGACATAATCTTCCCTTCTAATATATTATATCATAATTTGTTTCTAATGTAAACAACATTCTGTTCTTTTTCTCTATCATCTAATACATATTCAGAACGATACTTATTATTTTCTTCGATAACTAAATCAAGAAGTGAGAAGTCTCCTTCGGCAAATCTAGAGAATGCATTTGTATCCTTTGGAAAACATGCACCACCGTAACCCTTCCTACCATCAGGGCCTGGCACTGTCATGTGACTATTACCAATACGTCTATCTGTAATCAATGCATTCATCACAGCGTTATACTTGACGTTATGTTTATCACAAAGATCTGAGAATTGATTAAACCATAATACCTTTGATGCGAGAAAAGAGTTTATCCCATACTTGACAAACGATGCTTCTGCAGGTGTCAAGTAGTATGACCTTGTTGTTGTATCTTTACATCTACTGTGATCTAAGTAGAACTGGTACAAGTAATGACAATGTGTTTTATCACCACCAAACACATGCATGGGTGGATTGACAAAATCTTCTAGTGCATTCTGTTCTGTGAGAAACTCTGGATTGTAAACAACCATGTTATTCTCTTCGTGTAGTTTAGTAACTATGTCTGGTGTTACTGTAGACTTAATAGCAATGACACAGTTCTTAGACTTTAGTTGACCAACGACTTCTTCTACAATAGATGAGTCGATCTTACCGTCAGATCCAAAAGGTGTAGGAACACAGACAAACGCAAGATCTATCTTTACGTCCTTGATTGTCTCCATACCTTTATTGTATATCGGATCTAAAATGTATTGATTTACGCTTGATGTATTGAATCCATACTCTACTGCCTTACCAACATAACCATGACCAACAATGGCAACATTCACTTTATCCATCAGCATCCTCTCCAACGTAAAAACAACTTAGTGCTTGATTATTATTTGTTATCAGTACTACTGCTTCTTTCAATGATATCTGACAAACTTTATCGGTATCATATGTACCGATGTGATAGTAGTCTACTTTTTGGTTTGCTTCAAGTGCTAACCATACTAGAACCCACATTTAAATATTCCTTTACTCTGTTCTCTGGTGTGCATATTATATTTACTACAGGATCATTGAACCCTGCGATTGCAATCACTTCTACTGCGATTGTAGGATAATTCTCTTTGGTAGTTACATACTCAAAACAAGCATCTTCGTGTTCGAACTCTTGCATTGGTATTGTGAAAGGTTCACCCTTCGTTAGTAAAACTAATATCAACCACTTCATTTCTTAATACTTTCTTAATCACATCTTCGCGCACACAATTTACAGCCTCTATAGGCAAAGGTGCTCCATACTCAAGTAAGAGTTTTTGTAGGACTGCATCCCTAGATTGGATTAGAGTAATCATACATTCTTCTCTTGTATCAAACTTAGGTTCTTGAAATACGAAAATATCACCTGCCAGTGTATTAAAAATTATTACTATCAACCATTTCATTTGAATCTCTTATGCATTATGACTGCCATGGCAATCATCATAATTGGATAACCATATACAACTATGAAGTATAACCATGTCACTCGTGTTCGCCACCGTTTCCACGTATATTGTAATTTTGTGGTGCACTATATTTTTCTGCACTGTCATATACTATAGCAGTAATAAAAATACCAAATACTACTAACAAGTGTCCACCTGCAGATACTCCAAATGCATACGGATTATTTATTATAGCTGCAAAGATGCCACTCCACATGATAGACAATATTGAAAAAATCATTAATCCCAACTGAGGTGGTAGGTTACGAAGTGGAGAGTTCTTTATAGTCATTATACTTTTCCACGCATCTTTTGCACCTAGAAGAGTTCTTGCCCATCCTATGGGTTCTACTTTATTACTCATTTGTTTTCCTTTGTGTTAAGATTAGTAGGATCGTATTGCTCACCATTATATTTAGAACCTGTTGCATTAGGCCCTTTCTCTACACCATTGTTGCATCCTACGACAACTACTACTAAGAAGAATATGATTATATATACAACTTTCTTTGTCCAATCCATAAACATTTCAAAAGTTTTTTCTGCTTCCAACTGTGCGGATTCTCTAGGGTCTGTCATTATCCTAATACCGATCTAAAAAAGTTTATTGTATTTGTGAAACACGGCATGATATTTAAATTACAATATCTAGCATACTCATCTAGTCCTACCATAATCATAAGCATTATTATAGGAACACCTATCATAAACAAAGCAATGATAAGGAATGCCCAACCTAAACCTTTTGTTGTGCAATACTCGTGAGGCTCTTCTTTTTGCATTCCCATGAAGTCACCTGCAGAGGTGAATATAAGATCTTGCATTTCGTCATTGTAATCTTGTTTTTTACTCATTAACCATTCCTATAAACATATTCAAGTGCACGATCAGCCTCCTTGTCCAGAGGACGGTTCTCGTACCAATTACCAGTTTCCATATCTAGTTCTCTACACAGTTTAGATATTTCTTGTGCAGTGATCGGATATTGTTTCTTTATCGCATTACCTGCAATTGCGACCATGATCTGATACATCTTGTGATACCAACCAGTGTTAGTAATTAGTCTATATTCAGATCCTAGTTTCTTCGGAAAGAACGGACAGTCTTTATAAGATGTCCAGTGAATGTTAGTATTGTCTAGTCTTTGTTTCTTATGCCTTAGATATTCTTGTTTTATATCTTCGGGTAATCTATCGAAAAAATTATTTAAATTAGATTTCTCTGCATACGGATGTTTGAACATAAGTTCATCTGGATCTATATCCACACCAGTATTATCAAAAATAAAGTTGAAAGCCCCAGAGTACGTACTAGGGATATAATACATCCGTGAATAATCCTTAGTTTGTTTATCTCCAATCGAATTGAGTTCGGTGTTGAGTGCGTACCAGAAATGTTTAATAGAGTCCGATCCAACTCTTTTTGTAAGTGGAAACACCAAGCGAAACTTTGGAAAATCTTCTCGACTGCTAGCAGTACTGTAACAGATATAAGTGTACCTACTATCCAACTCATTCTTTAGGTCTCCTTCGAAGTTGTGTTCATCTACGTCTACTGCACACCAACCACCCCAATCTACTACGTTTACATTCTTACGAGTTGTATTGGGTTGGTAGGTCGCAGGAGAAATCAAGTTTGCATCTTCTTTAGACGCTAGTGGTTGTTTAGATAGTTGATAGAATAAACTTTTGAACTCCGACCAGTTGTCAAAGTCCATTCTACGATGTGTCTTGTTATCGTATCTATTCTTAAATATAGTTAGTGAGTACATGTATCACCTTATAATATCAATTTGACTGTCCTCAGTCCATACCTCAAGATCTTTTCTTAGTCTGTCTTCTTCTTTTAATTTTTTATATCTTTTAGTGGCAAGTTTCTTCCACCATTCTATAAGTTGATCTTGACCGTACCTGTCGAAGTTTGGCGCTTCAACTATCTTATCAGTTTTACCATTTACAATGTCAATATAGTTTTCAATACCATAGTTAGACACATAATATCTTTTCTGTTCTGTCAACTGTTTTGCATTGTCAATTGTTAGTTTAAACTTTGCAAGGTCTTCACCCTTCAAAGATCTTTTTAACAGTCCAATAATAGCATTAGTCATTTTTAGTTTTCTACTTGATGCACCTTCTGGTACTAGTTCGCCTTTACCAAATACATCCTCAACATACTTGACAAGATTAAGATATGGTTCACCGTTAAGCATAGGGATAAAATCAGAGATTGTCAAGCCCCTATTTCTTAACATAGGTTTCATACCATCATACTGAGACGCAGACTTTGAGTTACCATATAGACTTGTAGTCTCAAACATACACAAGTTCATGTCATATTTTTTGTTGAGTTTTTCTCTCACTTCATGAGAACAACACAAAGCGGCAAGAAGTTTACCACCAAGATAATTATACCCAAAAGGTTGACAAGGAACTATAACAAACCCCATGACAGTTGTTTTGTTAAATATGGTAAGTTCTGGAACTTGACCTAACAAATCATTACGAGGTTTACAGTTTATAACTGGAGAACCAAGTCGAATAAATCCAACATACTTATTTGTATTCATTTCTTTGACTGCAAGTTTTACAGTCTTGCCAGGGATACTCACCATATTACTATGACTTGATATCATGTTGATAGAAGTGTCCCAGATAAAATTACTAGGTTCTACTACTTGCAAATCCATATCTTCTGGTGACATAGAAAAGTCATCAAACATATCATCGTCCAGACCCATGCCTGGCAATGAAGTTGGAACACCTTTTATTTGTGCAAGTTTTTGATCACGCATATATTGATCAATTCTTGAGAACTGACCAAAGTAATCATTAAAGATACCTGCACAAAATTGTGCTTGCTCTGTATTCAATGTATTCATAATGTTATTATACCAGAAAACTTTACAGTTGTAAAGTCTTTTTTAGATCTGGTTCAGAATAATTTGGGCCTTTGAGAACCTTACCATCCTCACGATAGATAGGTTTACCATCCTCTCCCAACTTAGACATATTGGATCTTTGGACTTCTCTGAAACATGCATCAAGGTCAAGACCAAAAGCATGACCTGCACCATAGGTTACATATAATATATCAGTAAGTGCGTCTGCGATTTCAACAAAATCTTTATTAGCAATTGCTTCTTCTAGTTCACCAAGTTCTTCTGCAATAAGTTCTAATCTAAGTTTAGAAGTTTCATCATCTGGTAACTCTGGTTCTCTCTTCACTTCTTGACCAAACGTTTCCATAAAAATTCTTACTTTATCAAAGTTCGTCTCGCGTATCATTTCATTTCTCCTACAGATTCTCTAACTATATCGTTGTGATTAAATTCTGCCCAGTACAATTCGTATGCAATACCACTTTCCAAACATTCAAATTGATGGTAGAGTCCAGGCTTCACTTTATGGTAATCACCCATGTTTAGGATTGTAATATCACAAAGGTCATAATCTCTCTGCCAAGTTCGGATTAACATCTTACCAGATTCTACATAGAACCCATTCCATTTATATCTGTGTAGGTGTTTAGAACAAACCCCACCCTTTTCCATTTCAATACGATGGAACTCCAGTGCACCATTTGCTTCTATAAGTTCTGTCGTACCCCATACTTTACCAGCCTTCATGCGAAAAAATCCTCTAGTGTTTGTTGTTCTTCTACTGACCAATTGACCGCGTCTAGTATCATTTTCAATGGTTCAATAAAAGTCTTTTCAAATTGTTTGTCATAATCTATGAATCTTCCCAGACCAAACTCTTGTGGAACTACATCTGGAAATGAGATTATGTTTTCTTTGATTGTGTTAGGCATCTTCAAGTAACAGAACTTGATACGACTACCATTCTCAATCGGTTCGTACTTGTTGGTGAGTTTATATTCCTTCAAGTACTTATTATATAGTAGAGACCCACGAACATGTATGGGTGTCCCCTTTTTGTATATTTGTTTACGATCACTCCAGTCTGTTATATTAGACACACCACGTGGAAATGCAATAGACTCTGGTGGTAACTGTTTAAACTCTGATTTGAATTGTTGGATGAAGTCCTGCGTTTCTTTCTCAGTAGACGATATAATAATCTTGAACGCCTCTTTGAATTTGTCACGGACAACTTGTGGTGTGGAAGATTTGATTGCTTCGATACCCATCATCTTTAGTTTGGGTTCATCGTATTGCACACCTTCAGAGTTATGCACGTTGAGAATGTATCTCTTCTTTGCAGTCCATATACCACGATCTGCAATAACCTCACGTGCCATTTCCATTCTAGGTTTGTGACAGTTCATCTTGTGGAACAAATCATCAAAAGATTTTGCGAGTTTAGGTTCGAAGTGATCTCTACAAATTTTGTCTAAGAACTTAACAGGATCGTTAGGATTAAGTTGCCGTACAAGAGCAGACATGTTAATATAAACAGAGTCGGTATCGATAGCCAGTACATAATCTTCCTCAGTCTTTAATATTTTATTCATTTCGTTGTTGATTGTTTTCTCTGCCCATTGGATAACCATCTGACCAGTGAGAGTCACACCCTCTGCAATACGTAGATCATAATACTTGAAGTACCTGTTACCCATCGCACCATACAAAGAGTTCATCAAGATCTTAATCGCCATCTGTTGATTGTGGAGAGTGTTGATCTCTTTTTCTAATTCAAATGTTTTTTCTTTCTGATATGATTGTTCTGCAGATAACATTTGTTTCTTGACAGAACTACGTTCATCATAGTAGTCAATAATAATATTTGGAATCACACCATCGATCTTCTTACTATAGATAGATCCGTTTGATGCAACTGCATTGTTTCTTTCTCTCTGTGCAGGATGTATAGGATCTACACCATCAAAGGCTTTGAGATAATGATCAACACCACTAGGTAGATTATCTGGTGGACTCTTCAGTAGAGTTTCTGGTGACATGTTCCATTGCACAATAATGTTTGGGTACAGTGAGTTCAAGTCAAACGACACAACCCAGTCGTGTGCACCTGTCTGTGGGTTCTTCACGTAACCACCTGCAAACTCACTCTTCTCGTGCTCTATCTTGAATGCAGATGGAACAACTTTCATGTTGTTGAGTTTACGATGGATGATAGATTCCCAGATACCTGTAGTACCAAACGCATCCTGATAGTTCACACCACCTTTATATGCAATAGTCATACCCAGTGTAATGAGTCCCATCTTTTCTTCAAGACGATCAACCAACTGCACATCTTTCATGTTATAGTCGATGTACTTTTGGAAATCATCTTTGTACAAGTTCTTCAATGAACCAGATTCTTCGTAAGACAGTTTCTTCTCACCGAGCACAACATGACCAATGTGATCAAGTTTGTATGACTCTTGTTTACCATACGAGTAACCAAACTTCTGAAACAACTCAAGGTAATCCATAGTTTGGATGCCTTTGATGTCGTAGGTCATTTCTTCTTTGTTGAGTCTTCGTATCTTGCGTTGATCTATCAGACCCCATGGTGAAAACTGTCTGACCATATCAACACCACAAACGCGATTGATACGATTAACCAAATAGGGGATATCAAAGAACCGAACATTCCAACCAGTGATAACGTCTGGTAAGTTTTCTTCCTGTCTCCAGTGATTTACAAATCGAGCGAGTAGTTCTGGTTCTGACTCACACTTGACATAGTTGACTGGTTTGATCAGAGCCTTCTCTGTGTCGTAATCTTGTAGACCCCACACATGATAGATCCCATCAATATTATTCTTAATAGTTATTGCAAGTACTCTTTGGTCTGCAACTGCTACTTTGGGAAATCCACCTTCATACTCAGTCTCAATGTCGATAGTGGTAACGTTGATCTTATCACGATCAAACCGAATATCTTTTGGGAACTTGCGTGTGACATACTGGTGTAAGTAGTTGTTCGTTCCATAGACTTGGAAACCAGTGACATGTTGGTATTGTTCCAACCAATCACGTGCTTCTCTCATAGAGTCGAAATCTACTTCACCTATATGATTACCGTCCAAACCACGCCATCCAGTTTCAGTCTTGGATGGTACAAAGAATTTTGGTTTGAACTTTTCTTTCTTAAAAACTTTTTTACCGAGATCGTCATAACCTCGGTAAAGAATGTAGTTTGAATATCTTGCAACATTGGTATAAAACATATATGTATTATATCACAGTTTCAAAATGTTGTCAAGACAGATTCTCACTATTGTTATGTGTGGGTGGAGGCGGTGTTGGGTGATTGTCACCTTCGAATGTTTTACCAAAATTCTTTAAAGAATTATCCTGCATAATATTCATTCTAGCAACAGTATTATCTGTGGTGAATGCATCGTTTTGTTCTGCACGATCTAGTCTTTCCATTGTATATGAAACAATAACCTGATCATGTGGTGTTTTCCCAAAGTATATTTCTTGTGGTTTACTGTGTAATGCCGCTAGACATGCGAGTGATTCTTCAGATCCTGCAACCATGGCATTATCAAATACCACCATGTCGATACCTTGTGGTAAGTTATCTCCATCTATTGCAGTCCACATTGCATCCGCATTGTTACTCGAATTCCATTCATGTTCATCTACAGTTTTTACACAATGTGCTTTATTTACTGATGTCATTTAACCCTCCAGTAGTTTTTCAAATGTCATTGGCCCTGCGACTCCGTCTGGTGTGAGACCATTGTCCGTTTGCCAAAGTTTTAGTGCACGTTCAGTACCTCTACCGAATACACCGTCTCCGTCTAGTCCAAGTGCTTCCTGCATCATAGCAACACCTTCACCACGTGAACCTCTTCGTAATACACCAATATCATCTAAGATATCATCATCATCGTCTTCGTCTTCCTGTAAGACTTCAAACGACATACCCAGAACTTTCATCGCATTGATGTATCTTTTCTGTCTATCTTCTAGACCAATAGATCCACCATTGATCTTCTTAGTCATTAGTTTTACATTGTCACCGTCTGCAATATCGTTTAGATTATTCGTATCCCAGAACCAACATGCACTTTGTATTGAACCGTTAAAAGACTGGACATACTCTGCCGCTTCTTCTGCAGTCATGTCAATTGAGTCTCCAAACTTAGTGTAGTTGTCCCTACCTGTCAATTGCTTCAGTCCACGGCCTCGGAACAACCATCCATCACCTTCATAAATATTTCCCATTTTATACTTACGGAACTCATCCATGTAAACGTAGTTCGCAATCATTTCTGGTTGACGATGATATTCATCTGCGTCACGTTTAGGTGCATCACCAAAATATCTTCCAAATACTGCACGTAGAGCCTTTGCACTATAGTTTAGATTCTCTTCTAAACGTTTGAAATTTGCGCTCTCATGTGCACATTGAGATAAAAAGTGTGCTACCCTACGTTCTGTAGTAATACCGTACATGGGTAGTATTTCGTGTAATGCAGCGTACCATTCACCAACTTGTTTGTTGCCATGGATTATCTCTGCAAGGTGATCTTCCGTAAAATCAAAATCAAAACTCATAAACTATCCTTCTTCTTTAAAGTATTTATCCAACATTTCTAACCGTTCATTGGCATGACCCATAGTAGATAGTTCTTTTTGTATTGCTTCAACTACGTCACTATGTTCACCTATACCTGCGGCATTTCTCATGTAGACCATTATATTGGTCTTCGCTACTTCTAATTCACCTTCAGCGTGCATTCTACACGCCTTAACTAATTGTTGACTAAACTTAGTGGTCATGCAGATTCTCCAATAATTCACTAAATTTTCTTTTTGACTTACCACGTATTTTCGTAGATTTTATATCATCTAGGTTTGACATGTCATGTCCGACTACTACCATAGCGATCATACCCATCGTTGCATGTGGTGTACACTGATACAGGTAGATGCCAGGCGTATCAAATGTTATTGATACTTCTTTATTATTTTTACTTTTCTTTGGTAAATCCCATCCTTCAGGGCCTGCAATGAAGTGTACATTGTGTCCCTTTGATTTTGGATTCCAAGTTATTGTATCGCCTACGTCAACATGTGTTATATCTTTGGAGTAAACCATTTTTGCTCCATCATCACGTTTGTTTAACATATCGATTGTCATGTCTGCAGCGAACGCTGGAACAGACAGTGTAGCAATTACTGCTACGGTTGATAAAAGTTTAATCATGTTCTACTTCCTCTTAATGCAAAAAATAAACCACCTACCCATAAGAATACATGTAGGTTATCATATAATATTACGTCCCATAAACTAGTAGGTTGACCTATCCATATGACTCCAGTCATAATACAACAGATCACAATACCACAGAATCTTGTTAGTGCGTCTCCAAGATCTTGTAACCAAAAGTCCCAGACATAATCACCTGCGATTTTAGTAACCAAGATCCCACTAAGTAACAATCCTATACCTGCTCCTATTTCACCATACACTACGAACCACCACACCAAGTAAGGTAGTCCCCAAGAATCTGCATCTTCTATATTGTATGGTAATTTACTTAAACCTTGTTGTATAAACACAATGGCTAATGGGATGCGTAATAACCAATGGCTTAGACAAAACTCTGGAATTTTATTTAAAATAGATTTTATCATTTTCTTTCCTTAAATCATAGGGGGCGGTTTCCCGCCCCATCACTGTATTCATTTTTCTCCAGTTTGTCTCAACTGAGCAGCTTGTAACATACAACGTTTTGCTTGTTCATGATAACCATGACGTGTAAGTTCAACGGCCGCCCGTGAATATCCGACAATCTCTGCAGTTCTGGTAAGGGAACTCCATATGCCAGAAAACGGTGAAAAGACGTAACTCATTACTGCTGTAGTCATTACACCCACCCCTTTAGGTTAGTGTTTGTATCCACTGCAGAGCGTTTCAGTGTTTCATCACCTCGTGCTACTGAGTATATATCTCCTCGACCCAAACCGATATCATTTAATTCTGCATCGGTCAGTCTATTCAATTCCCTGATTGTTTGTCTTCTCATTTGATTTTTACGATAATCTTTCAACCAGTTTCTTGAAAATTGTAGAAGTCCTTCAATCGGACTCCGTAAGTAATTGTTTATCGCTAGTATGTGTTGTGTCATTTTCTTTACCCTCGTAAGTTTTACCAATATTAATTTTACGAGGACGCATTTCTTCTGGAATGACATACTTCAGTTCAATTGCAAGTATACCATCCTGAATATCTGCTCCATGCACGTTTACGTGCTCCGACAGTCTGAATGTCCTTTTAAATTTTTTAGTAGAGATACCACGATGGATAAACTCTCTACCTTTGGACACGTGATCCCCTGTCACCGTCAGTGTACGGTCTTTGACCTCTACTGATATCTCATCTTGTGAGAACCCTGCAATAGCAAGTTCGATCAGGTAATTACTTTCACCTGTCTTAATAATGTTATGTGGGGGATAGTGATCGTTTGCATGTTTTGCAGTCCATTCG
>Ga0181380_1000113_pt1 | contig 33996 bp, 35 predicted proteins | sample 3SPOviralmetaG_FD_130116 | JGI IMG/M metagenome (GOLD analysis project Ga0181380, IMG submission 130116) | Marine viral communities from the oligotrophic San Pedro Time Series (SPOT) site, San Pedro Channel, CA, USA - 3 SPOT_SRF_2009-08-19 | ecosystem: Environmental > Aquatic > Marine > Strait... | reverse complement strand
ATTTCATATGTTTACTTTGTAAATGGGTTGTGTTGGATTACATCTATTCTAAAACCGAGTTGCATCAATGCTTTGCATTGGCTTTCGGTGAGCGTCTTTTGACCTTTGGTCAAGATACCTAAGGCTGTCTGTTGGTTTACTTCCACAGGGTAATACAAAGTATTACCGTAGTTTTCTTTTTTCTCTACTCTTATAGAGGGCTTTTGTAGTGCTGATTTTTGCATAATGTTTTTGCTTAACTTTTGTCTTTGATGATTCTGCACAGACCATCTGTATGTGCATCCCTATCTGCTAGGATTTGAGACCGTCCATCCTTACTTCGTAAGAGAACAGCCCCAATGTTATGGACAGTTATACTGTCTTTACGGTAGAGTCTGAAGGAATCGTATTTGTAAGGATTGTATACAATCTTTACATCGTAGAATCTTTCATCAGCGAAGCAGTCTAGGTAGCCTGTGACAAAAGCGTGTACATTCTTCTTACGCTCTTTTAGAACTCTGTTTCTTCCTGCTTGGCTTACCTTAAAGGTAACATCACGAAGAGCTATGGCATCAGTATGACCCATCACTAATCCATTCTGTTGAATGGAAAAGCACTTTTTGTGGAGATTAAAATAAACCTTTACAGGTTTATTCGCTACGATAATCCTGTCTTTGACAGGGCGAATGGTATGAATGAGATGAGATATCATAATAATTGTGTATGAGAATTATATTCTTGTGTGTGATTATTAGACTAGAGAAAGTTCAGCAGGGAATATATTATATTCCTTTTTTGGATTTGAAATTGTAAACAATTTGTCACCCACTCTCTGAAATCTATAGATTTGAACGATGTTCTTTTCGTCATCGTAGTTGTCCAAATCAGTCCCTAACAAAACCATTATTTTATAATGGTTTCTCTTAGGTTCTTTACAAGAACCCCAACCGAGGTCTTCGTAGTTTAACTCCTCTTCGTTATCAAAGATAACGGTTGAGAGTTTACTCCAAATCCTACTAGGTATTTCCTTATTATTTGGGAAACATTCATTAGGATTTAATTTAAGATTTTTGATATAAGACATAATGATTTTTGGTTTGAGGCTGAATTGCCGACCCTTATATTATAAACCTTTTGTCAAATCCGTTTTATCCCTTTAGGGATAGTTGTTGAATTATCGTGCGATCTCTCCCTAGGCATAATGCACAGGAGAGCCTTGACGATAATTAGAGCCGACTTTATATAATGGTTGTACCATTCTATAAGATTTGCTGATCTTACTTTAGTAAGATTTCAAAAAACATCTGTTTACAAACAGATGCATAAAAGTCGCTGTCCAAGCTTCTTTGAAGCTTAAATAACCTTCATAGAAGGTTAAAAAGAAGCTTATTTATAAGCTTTTTGGGGGCTTTTACTAGCTTCTACGAAGCTTAGAGGGGGTCTTGGGGGGTATCTCGGTTCGTTGTCGTATATATAACCCTCTCATAAATTTTTACCAAAAACAAAGCACCCCCATTACTAGAACAGAGGTGCTGAGTTCACATACACAGATTACATTATTAACAAATTATTCTTCTTCGTTATCGTCATCCTCATCGTCTACCCAAATCCAGTCAGTGTCAACATCAGAACACTCAGAATCTTTTAATAATTTACCAGCACGAATGATCATACCAGTAGCTGAGAACTCGTTATTGTACGCAAAACGGACACCTTCTATTACATTTGGATCGTCTACTACAATTACATAGTTTTGGAAGTGTTCTCCTGCAATAGCCTTTAAGCGTTCTAAAGGATCTGGTGAGTTTTGACTTGACAGAGGTGATGACATTGAGTAATTTATTTAAATCCATTTTAAAGCGTTAGGTCTTTTGTTCTTATAGTATTCGTCTTGAAATTTATGGAGACCTTCATCCACTAAATCTCGTCTCCTCTCCTTGATTTGTCTGTCAGCATCTTGTGCCATTTGGTCTACCCAATAGTTACAAGCGATTGACAGGGCATCAAGGCGGTCATCGTGACGGATACTACCTCTCCTGTTGGTCAACCTCGTCAACTGATGGAATAACATATAGTGAATATGTTTTTCAGCAGAGTAAGATTGAGCTGTTTTAAAGTCGTTCTCTATGACCGTAGGGTCTATAACTAATCTGTGGGTAGCTAGAAGGGGTTCTAAGGTATCTATAATGCGTTTTTCCTTCTGGGTGTGGTGTCGTACCTCTTCTAACGCTACAGGGTATTCTCGTCTAAATATGGGCGTTATTAGTTGGTTGAACATACCGTCACCAAAGTTAGACTCAGTAATCACTTTGTTAACCTTGTTGCGTTTAGCTATGTTAACTAGTTCATTTAAAGTCTCTTCATCGTAGCCTCCTTTGAGACCACCAGCTTCTGGAACATATAGAGTACCATTCAGCATCTTTACTACAGCATACCCAGTCTCATCAGAACCTCTACCAGAAGGGTCAATAGAGAGTACAGATCCAGTGTACGGAATCATATCTCCTATAACCTTCATAGGTCTATAGTAACGATCTCCACGGAGTCCTACATTGGGTAGTGCATCCCATTCTAAATCTGGTGTCTTAGCCCACACTAGTTTCTCTGGAGCTACATCTGGGTCAACAGATTGTACTATAAGGTTACCTAGTTTGAGTGGGAATCTATCCACATCAGACAAGCTAGGATTAAGCATGAACTGTAGTGCATATCCTACAGAACCATAGGACACTTTTCTTTCATTTAAATCAAAGTCTGTAAATCTAGAAGGCTCTGAGGATTGTCCTTCTTCATCGTCTGATATACAAAGATCAGACAGTGTATTATTGTAAGTAAGCTCTGCTTTCTTTTGGTTAACCTTCTCAGATGTCCATATCTTCGCAGAATACCCTCTAGTAGTGAGTTTCGTGTACACTGAGTCCTCACACTGCGGTGTGCCTAGAAAGAGAATCTTAGAGGCTTCTAGGGGCTTTAAAATAGCATCAAATTCTTTTATTTGTTCTCCGAGTTTGTCTCGCATTTGTTGCGTGGCGGAGTTTGTTGGGACTTCAATATCGTCTGCAATGATGATATCAGCACGGCTTCCTGTAAGTTGGGAGGTAACCCCCAAAGACTTAACCGAAGGTGCATGAGACGCAGGTGCAGGTCCAACATCAAAACTGACTTTTGAAAACCTTTGATCAGCTTGTGGTTTAAGATGCTTGAGAATAGGGATTTCATGAAGTAGTCTAAGAGTAAAAGTGGAGAAATCATCAGCACGAGTTTTGGATGCAGAAACAACTAGAATGTTCTTAGAAGAGTCTAGAAGTAGTTGGTGAACAACAAAGGCAGAACAGATCCAAGACTTACCCACACCACGAAATCCTTGAATAACAGTCCTCTTTGGACCATGTTGCATAAAGTCTGCAATATCATACTGGATTGGTGTAGGATCTCTTTTTATCTGCTCAAGGGAGTGCCAGATAAGGTACAGGAAGTTTCTAAAGTCCTTGAGCTTTTCTGGTATCTCCGTCTTCATCAAAAGGTAATAAGTGTACTAACTCCTTCAACGGTGTTTCTTCGTTGACCGCTGTGGTAACTTGGTTGTCTTTAAGCATTTGCCTAGCAACATTTAGTACAGCTGGGGACGCTTCTCCAGATTTGATAGTTGCTATCAACTCTTGGATAGTAAGCGAAGCTAGTTCTTCTAGCAGTGCTTTATTTGTTGAGTTTGCCATCTTTTAGTTCTTTATATATCTTGATACCAAGGTAAAACAGAGTAGTCAAGCCCACAAGGATCGCTACTGATGTATTTATACCGTCTAATGTAAGTGTACCAAGGAGACCAGTCATTGCGATAGCAGGAGTCATGTGTGGACTATTCATGTTATTGAAGGTTAAGTAAGTTAGTTAAGACATCTTCAGAAGCACCTGCTTTACCGACAACCTTCGCTTTACGAATTTGTAGATACTTCTGTTGTAATTCTGGAAACTCCTCTAGCATTTGACCAAAAGCCGCAGTACGGTAGCGAGATAATACTCTATTGATTACCGCTACTCTAGGACTCTTGACACCGCCTTCAGAGAAAGTAGAAAGTTTTTGATAACGCTGATTCTTGATCACTCGTTCTAATTCTTGGCGTAAGGACTTACCTTTAATCTTTATGTTACCAAGAAGCTCTAACTGACGATCGTATGCTGTTTGACCTTTATCATTGCTATAGTCTAACAGATCTATCAGTTTAGCTAGTTTTGTACGAGGCATAGTGAAGCCATGATCTAGTTGTGCTAATTCTTCAAAGACTGAATCACCCTTACGAGTAGATATTCTAGAAGGATTGAACGGACCTACGAAAGGAATCTGTTCAGCGATAATAGGCTCACCTAATAAATTACGCTTTGGATCAAGCTTGTCGTTACCATTTGGTAGCTTCTTCAAGAACGCATCCCCAAGATTTCGTACTTCTCTAAGTGTTGTATCACCAACAACAGATTGTCCTTGGTACAAGAAGTTAGGTACGAATCCACCTGCAATATTATTTACAAGTTTCTCCATCTTAGAGTCTGGATCAGATACAGCGTCTGAAAGTAGTTGTAGACCAGCAAGATAAGACTTATCAGTAATGTTACGAGTCATTGATATAGTCACCGCAGCGAACATACTTTCCATAGCAGTTTGATTGATACCATCACCGTACTCATCCATTTGTTCTACCATATCAGCTAGTAGACCAATCTGAGTACCAATAGGATCTAAACCACTGTAACTAGCGTACTTATCTCCAAATCTGAAAGCATATCTTTGCCATCCTGTTTGTTCTAAAGTCTTAGTTTGATTGTAATTCTTTGGACCACCAGAAGTTATGTATTCTCTGTTAGAAGCTATCATATAGAGAAGAGTCGCATTAATCATAGCAGAAGTTGCTAGTTTACCAACAGCTCTAGCTTTCTCAATTTCGTTTCTGCTAGACAACTGTCTCTTGAAATCTTGCTGAATACTACGAAGCATTGGCATCTCTGGCATATTACCAAGAACTTGTCTACCAATCTCCATACTACCAAAGGAAGCACGATCAAACGAGAACTTCAATAGATTGATTGGAGTACGAACGAATGGGAAGATAAGTTTCAATAATGGAACAGTCTTAACAATAGCACCTGCTAACTCAGCTGCTTTACCAGCGTCATTAGTGAATGTACCATAACGAGCTTGTTCTAGTCCTCTTTCAGCCATAGCTTCTAGTTCTCCTAGACTTTCAAATCCTAGTCCACCTTCTTCTATAGAGCCTAGAGCTTTACCTCTACTTTCTGTTTCAGCTTTGATTATAGCTTCTAGTTTCTGTCCTCGCTCACTAGGAAGTAAAGCTTTACCGCCAGCTTCTAATAAAGCAGCTTCTTCTTTTGCTACAGTTTCTTGAGCGAACTTAATGATACCAGTATTAGAGAAAGCTCTTTCTCCATTGACTAATATTTGATCAAGACCATCCGCTACATATTCAGAGATCTCATCTGGATTCTTAATACCTAACTTGATAGCTTTCAGTGTTAACTCTAGTTTTGTATTCTGACGGAATAAAGATTGTTTGAACACTTCGTCCATAGACATCAAGAGTTTGGTAGGAATGTTGACCACATTATCACCAAACCAATTGAACGCTGTCTTCATTGTTTGTTCTGGAGAAGCGTTTGTAAAGTATTGAGGACGCTCAGTCTTCATAGTATTCTCTAGTGGAGAACGCCCTACATCTAACAACTGTTCATCTAACTTGTAAGCTCGTAAGAAGAAGTCCATACCTTCTCTCATAGATTCAAGTGTAAAGAACTCTTTCATAGCGTGGCGTACGATATGTTCGTTTCCTCGTATTGCACCGCCAACACCTAGCTCAACTTGTAATAAAGCTTGAGTAACAGCATTACCAATACCATTCTTCATCATAGTACGAGGACCAGATAAGAGAGAGTTAACAAACCAGTTCTGAGCTTTTTCTATGTATCCATTCGGATCGGCAGATTTACCGTAACGGACAAGCCCAAGCATCTTCTCTACAGGGTTTTCCTTACCACCAGCGACTAACAGTCTATTGATAAATAAATCAAAATTCTTCTCACCAATGTTATTAGCCATGAACTCAGAAACAATTTCTTTCTCTCGTAGTTCTAATTCATTAAGGGTTAGCTTACTGCGTTTGAATTGTGTAGACTGAAGACCTTGTCCAAATCCTCTACGAAGATTAGAACCAGCTGCTGCAATACTAACTAGTTTCTTTAACTCACCAGCCATTTGAGCTTTATCTACATCTGTTACAGCTGTACCCTTTTCACGAATACTTGTAGCAAGTTTAAATACTTCATCAGCCTGTCCCATTGCTAATGATTCTACTGTGTACATACGAGCTGCGATTCTACGAAGTTCATTCGCATCTTTACCAGCTTGTTCTACTTCAGATAAAATAAAGTCTTTATCCTGTCCAGTAAGTTCAGAGAATCTTCTCACAGCTGCTGCAATACCTCCAGCTTCTAAGTTTGCTGGTGATAGTTTAGGACTTGCTTGTAAGTTTTGTTCTACTAATCGTTCGGTTTCTCCAATAACTTCTGATAAGTCATTAGCTGTTTCTACTTGTCGTAAAGCAGATCCAACACCTTGAACAGCTTGTGTACCGCCTTTACCAACATCTGGATTTGTAAAGTCTATTTCTATTTCACCTAATCTACCTTTTATGTTATCTACTTTCTTCTTTTCTCTAATCTGTCTAAAAGCAAACGAACTTCTAGTAGGGAACATACGAGACACACCTTCTGGTGTATAATCTATAGCACGGAAACGCTTCTTATGTTTCGTTGCTAAATCAGAGTACGCAGTTACTACATCTTCTAATACTGTTCCTTTACCTTCTAATCCAAGTAGGTCAGAGATAAACTCTAGTATCTCATCAAATAAAGTGTTGTTACCACCTTCTCCTTGAATACCTTTTAGATAGTTTTGAAAGACTGGGTTAGATAGAGACTCAGCAACAAACTCGTCTACATTAGATAGACCGTACCATTCATTTACTGTAGTTTCGTTTCCAGCTTTTAAGTAACCGTCTACATCATTTAAACTATCTCTAATACTTTTAAATTGTTCTGGAGCATTGTCTACAGCTTTCAAGTATGAGCGTAGTATTTTTCTGAGAGGCTCAGCTTGAGCAGTGTCATCAGCGACAGCAGCTACTGTACTTAGATAATCTTCACCTTTTAGTGATTGATTGACTGCTGATATTTCTACAGGAATCTTAGTTGTGATACCTGCGTGTACCATTTCATGAAAGAGTGTGGCTTCAGAGAACACTTGGTTAGGATCTACTGTATTGTTGAATACGCCAGTCTTAGCTGTGTATAGCTGAATAGAACCTCTACCAGTTTGAGGGTTCAATGGATTGAAGTCACCAGCTTGTTGATTACTTAGGAAGACTTGTATATCTGTCTTTTCCCATGCTTCATCACCTTCATGCAATTTAAGTAAAGCTTTGAACGCTCTACGAACTTCTGGTGTTGATCCATTTTCTGCTAATCTTCCAGCTGCGTATTTGTTATCAATTGATTTATCATTTAACGGATCTAATAGATTACCTGCCTCTGCTTTGCGTTCTCTAGCCATTGCTTGAACGATTGGTAAGCTGTCAGCTTCTGCAAACCCTAGACGGTCTTTTAGTAATGGATCATTGATCTGTCCACCGAAACTATTATTCAAACTCTTCTGTCCCCAAAGAGATACACCTTTAGACACGGACTCTGCCATATCTTTGTTGATATCAATGATGTGAGCTTCTTGAAATATTTTGTTACCTTCATCAAACTCTCCACGAATAAATTGATAGTCTTTATCAAACTTAGGAGATAAAAGATACTTAGAAATAACTTCATCAATTTGTTGGTCAGTAGTTGGATCTTCTCCGTATCTTACACCATCTACATCACCTTGGTCTCTGCGTAAAGTATCTAGTAACTCTTCCATATCCATCCGTATATTACCAGCTTTCATAACAACTTGATATGGTTTTACGGTGTCATGGAATGCTATAGAATCTAAATCGTAAGCGAAGTATTGTTCTTCTCGTCCAGAAGTTATTAGTCTTTCAGTGAAAGGATCTAATACAGTTTGCTTGTCTACTGGTTCACTTTTATTTAAAGTTTTTAGTTTCTCTATTCTAGACTTAGTACCAAAAGATGCACCTAATCGTTTCAAAGCCGCTGGCATTTTCGCATCATACTGTTGAATAAATGGAGCTGGTTTTGAGCCAACTATATATTTATCAGCTTCCCAACCTTCTGGTTTGGTATCTAATTCATCAGCTGCGGATTTACCTACATAAGATTCTAATTCTTTTTTATCTTTAACAACAAAGTCTTCAGTCTTATCATTTTTAGTTACTCTTAATGATTTAGAACCATCTTCATTGATAGCGTTAATTTTAATATTATCTAAAGTTTCATTGTATAAATCAGCTACATCTGATCCTCGTGGAAACGATACCGCATCGTAACCTTCTTTAGCTGCCATTTGTACAATCTGACGCATAGCTGAAGCTATGTAACTCTCTTCTAACGGAGCTTTGTATTGATCTGGAGCTTGTTTCTGTAGCTCACCAGTCCGTCTTTCTTTTTTAACTGTTTGAATAAAATCAGATTGTAGTTCTTCTATTTGTAAAATCTGTTTACCATCGTCCAAAGTACGCTCTGTTGTTCTAAAATGTATTAAATTTTCTCTACCTTCTCTTCTAGCTACTTGATCGTAGTGTGGGTTATAAGATGTTAGATATCCTAGTTTTTCCTTTTCAACACGATTTGCATGACTTGTAGTTTCTACTGTAAACTCACGGTAGTTTGTGCCGCCTTTTTGTTTATACTGTCTATATACCCTATCTGGTCTTTGCTCTACAATAACAGTTTGTAGTTGAGCATCTTCAATGTACTCTTTCAATAGTGGTACATCTACCTGTCCTTTAGCGTTTAAAGGTAGAAACTCTGGATTATCTAGTCCCATCCATTTAAGTTCTTCTGCGACACCACGCTCACCAGTTCTAGATAACTCTTGGATAATATTCTTAGGTGGTATAGATTTTCTTTGGACTTTATCTACAGCTCGTAGTGATGGACTGTATACATCATAAGTAGCATTCTCTCCAAAGACAGAACGATATGCACTTTGATCTACTTGTTGTTTGGTAGCTTTAGGTTTTTGACCATCACCTAATGTACCAGCTCGGTCTTGTCTGTTTAACTTTACAAGTTTAACCGCTTGTATCAATGAACCAGCTACACCTGTTAAACCTAATCCTTCTAAAGTATTTTTAAATCTACCCTCTAGTTCTCCGTCTGTATCTTTTGCAGCTAAGAACTCTGAGATTGGGTTTTTAAGGTTAGGGTGCGTTTGTATTAAATTAGATAAGCGTTGTTCGTGAGCTTCAAAGGCTACGAAGTCAGAGGCTGATTCAGCAGCTAGAACACCTTTCCAGTTTAGTTTAGTTTTACCTTTCTTGTTTACAGTCGTAAATGGTTTAGCAGCTCTACCTAATTTACTAGCAGCCCCTAATTTACTGACAGCTGTAGCTCCTTTAGCTAATGCTCCAAATGGTAATAAGAATTGTGTAACACCCTCTACTAATGACCCACCAATCGTTTGAGACTGTCCTAAGAAACGATTATTATAATCTGGTAACGCATCTCCCAATGCCCAGTCAGCTAAGTTGTATACACTTTTAGCAGCTCCTTCTGCTCCACGAACAGGTGCAAGAGCTAAATCTTTAGCTATGTCACCAGCATTTAACTTATCTTTGTTTGGGTCTGGGTTATTTATTAAGTCTGTTTTTATTCCTAGTGCCATAATTATTTACTATTATTAAAAATGTTTAAACCAAATTCTTGTTGCATTAACACAGCTTGGCGAGTTACAAATGCATTTAATGAATCATCACTGAGATCTTCCATACCTAACGCTACAGCGTATGCTTTTATTTGATCATCGTATTCTCCATCTTGATTAATTACCATAGATGGTGATAGAACTACCACATGATTAGGATCAATACTTGAAGTAGGTAAGAAACCATCACCACCACTCTGTAGTTCTTCTACAGTAAATACTGGTTTATCTCCGTTCAAGTTTTCAAAAGCTAAATCTTCGTAGTATCTTACATGACCTCTTTGATAGAAACTGTTATTGTAAGTCACAAAAGATTTACCTGTTAAGACTGATTTATGTTGTGTTATGCCCACACCAAACTGATCAGTATCACCATCCATCGTAGCTTTGAGATACTCTCGGTAACTTCCAAAACCATAATCATTAGCTGTTTCTTGAGACTTAGTCCAAGAGGTCTTTCGCTTTTTATATGTTCTAAATTCTGAAGACTCTGTGCGATCACTGTTTCTACTTGTACTAGCAGAACCTTCTGGTACATAAGTACCAGTTGTATTTAATTCTACTTCTGTTGTAGGAACATCCTCAGAATCCTGTTTAGGAAGCTCCGCCTCACCACCGCTATAAAGTTCTTCAGCAGCGTATGCAGCTCTTTGTACTAGAACATCAACTTTGTTTTGTCTTTCTTCGTAGATTTGAGTAATTGTTTTACCAGCCGCTAACTCCTCTTCAATTGGAGCGTTTAAAATGTCTAAAGCTTGTGGACGGATTTGGTTAACATACTCTTGCCCTTGATCAAATGCTACAGCTTTACTCTCATCTTCTAACCCTCGCCCACTACCTAGTGACGCTTCATAAAATGAATTGGCTATATCTGTCACAAAAGCACCGTTTAATAAATCGTTTACATAAGATTCGTTAGCTTGTGCTTGTAAATTTGATCCGTACATTTCATTAACTTGTCCAGTAACAATAAGTGTACCTTGGTCTATGATAGTGTTAGCTTCGTCAATCTTAGTGTAAATATCTTTAGTAGGATCATTCCAGATAGATGTTATCTGTTCTTGATAAGGTTGCATCAACTCATTAACTTTTGTAGAAACTCCAGCAGCGTCTAGTTGAAATATGTTAACACCATTTAGATTTTGAGATAAATCCTTTGTAAGGTTAGCTTTAAGATTACTTAAACCAGTAGCTTGTTCAAACCTTCCTTTTTCAATTGCTCTAGATTCTTGTAAAGAACTAATGTGAGTAGCTAAAATATCTTTTGTAGCTGAGTCTCCTTCAACAGAACCATAAGCTTCTAGCATTTTAGATTGTATTTCTTCTGGGCTAGTCACTCCAGTTAAATCTATTTCTAGAGCTTCTTCTGCATCAATCGCAGATGGAAGTTTGATAACACCTACATCTTCACCTCGTCCTATAGCAGCTACAGTTCTATCGTATACATCATCTAACTGTGATATAGCCAATCTTTCAGTCTGATCTTTTTCTATAATATCATTCTTGGCTTGTTCAGTTAATATATCAGACAAGTCATCTATTAACGCTTCTTTAGTTTCTGTTTCTAATCCTATTCCTAATTCTAAAGGACTAGCTGAGTTAGCAATCTCAGCGTATAACATAGAAGCTGCTCCATAATTATCTTGAGCTAAGTCAGTAAAGAACTCAGTAGTAAACTCGTATGATTCAGCGTTGTCCATACCATTGGTATAAGCTTTGAAATTATCACTAAACGATGTGAAGTTTTGATTAGAAGCATTCTTTGTTAACAGAGAACTATACTTTAACTTCTCTTCTACTTGAAATACTCTATCTTGTTCATCTAAGAGTTTAGCTGTGACACCAGTCTTCCAACGATTAGCATCTCTACGGAATGCAGCAACTGCTTGTGGTGTTCCTAATGAATTTGCAAGACGGTCTATCTCTTCATCTATAACAGCAGATGGTGGAATGTAATCTCCGTTGTCATCTTTCTTAGTGCTGTATTGGTCTGTATTTTCTAATAAGTCACCATACAAAGTTTGTGAGGCATTCTCTCCTACAACATTGTAAGCTCTGATATAATTAGTAGGATTCTCTGAAAACCTTATCAACTTCTTTCTTTGAGCTTTGTCTAAGTTTTCTAAGCTTGCATTGAACTGATCTTCTACAGAACTGACATCACCGTTTTGAATAGCTGTCAATACTTGTGGAGATAAACCAGATGCTAACTCTTCATACTCCTCTTCTCGTTGATCTTTTAATCTACCAAGACCTTGAGCGATTGGACCAGCATAGCGTCCTAACGCTTCTGCCATTTGTAAAGCTGAGTTTGTTTTAGCGTAGACAGGACCAGAGATACCATAAGTACCTGCTTTCACTTCCTGTGCTGCAAATACTTGTTCATCTAAACCTAACTCTACTTGTTTTCTTTTCTCGTCTAGACCTAGAAGTTTACTTAAATTTTGTTTAGCCATTATAAATCTTTTAATCCACTAGCTACGGATATACCAGTAGTGACACCACTTAGTATTGCAGCTCCATAATTAGGTTGTTCAATTGGTTGATTAATTCCAAGCATACGCTGATAAGAATTGTGTTGGAAGTCTTGTACTCTTAAATCTCTACCAATGTTAGCTTGCTCTCCTTGTCTAGTGAGTCCGAAACGATACGCTGCTTCTTGTCTAGAGAAGTCTCTGAGTAACGCATCTACTGAACCACCAGATACACCAGCATCTCCAGCAGCCATTCTTGCTTGAGAACGAGCTTGTAAAGCTTTCATAGAAGCTACCTGTAATTGTTGTGAGCGTTGCTCCATTTCAAATCTTTGGGATATACGCTCAGCATTAACTTGTTGGATATATCTAGCTCTTTCGGCTTTGGTTTGGCGAGCTTGTGCTGTTGCTTGTGCTTTCGCTTTAGCCTTCTGACCGCCAATCGCTAATGCTGATTGACCTACGCCAGCGGCTACGCCTATTACTTGTGGAGGGACTCCCATATTATTTTGATATTATTATAAATTCATAGAAGAGATACCCATTGATCTCTACTTTAGTTAAGAACTTAGCTCCAAGCCATTTTAACCATTTGATAGAAGAACCGTAGTCTGCATAGACTAGATTACTTACTACCCCATACGGCTTGATAAGTTCTGGTAAAATCTTTTTAGATTGTCGTGCAAAGGTTAGAGCGTTTTCTTCTATACCTTTTGATCCTAGTAACCAAATGTAAGGTTGGTTATTCTCAATACCAACCCCAAACATTACGAAAGGCTCACCTTGTGTATCTAACCCTGTGTATGTTTGATCGTCTTTATCTAAACCATTTAGTAAAGCATCTTCATTACAGGTGAAGAATGCTCCTACTTCCATACGATCGTAGTGTCTTAACTTAGGTCCAAGCTTGTATACATGGTCTAATGTTGCTGGTACTAGTTTACAAACACCGTACTCTTTACATAGATTAGTATCGCTTGGCTCTTGCATAAGTTATAGCTTCAATCTCAGCATTTTGAAAATTAACAGGGTATCCAGATTTGTGTTCTAATTTCAACTTTACATCGTTCCCATCTAAATATATAGGAACTTTAAAGAAACCATCGCTTGGATCTAGAGTTGTGTCAAACCCATAATTTTTCGTATCTGAGCTAAAGTCACCAATTCTTGGTGCTGTAACTTTTAAATCAAAGATATTATGTCCGTCATCTTTATCTTCTGTACCTTTTACATTAGTATAGTATAAAGATAGATTACGAATCTTATATGGTACATTTGTTGGTGTGTCACCATGAGAAGATTCTACTTTCATTATTACTTCAGAGAACTCATACTCCATATCGTACTTCATACCGATATAACACTTAGCTGGATTCCCATCATTACTACTCGCACTGATGGCTGTATTGGAAAGACTCTCAACTTTAATTTTTGTATTAGCTGTATGTAACTGAGTTACTTCTCCAGAACCGTCTATACTAACTACATCAAAGTCATCCTTAGTAAGATCAGAAGCAGTAAATGGTAAAGTTACAGAACCACTTGTCGTATTATAATCTTTTTCTATTACACAATCTAGAAGAGGTACGAATGGGTGATTAGAAGGTTTACTGGTAGGATCAAAGTCCATCACACCGTTGTATGTACCGCCATTATGAGTAAATATAATATCTAGTCTATCCTTCTCAAAGGATATTGCTGCGACATCATGTTTAAAAGTAAATAAAGACCAAGAACTTAAAACCTTTTTAGAATCTACAACTAAGAATTTATAGATGTAAAGATGTTTTCTGTTATCTCTAGAACCAACTGCTATAATGTTAGAACTACCAGATCCACTTAAATAAGTAGCGTCTGTAGGTATATAATTAGGAACTTGGGCAGTGATGTCAAAAGCTGTGTAAGTATCTGTAACTTCATTAAGAATAAACTCACGAACCGTCATAGATGTTTCTTGGTTCGTTGCAAAGTAAACCGCATCTCCAACTGCAATAGGATGAATATTAGAGGTTATATCGTAGTTGGTGACAGGAACAATAGACACGGTACTAGGTGTTAATTGACGCTCACCAGATAAAACAAACTGAGTGTGATCGGAAAATAAAACAAGTTTATCTTGAAAAATAGAAGCACTTCGTAAGGTAGTGGATTTATCTGTAGCCACTGTTACATCTATAGGATCTGTGTCTACAAAAGTTTGTACGGTAGTCCTCCCAAAGTTGTAATAGATTTGATCATCTATTTGTTTACCTAAACCATATTCAGTCAGTACAACCCTATCTTCAGCCAGAAAACCTAATCTATTCTTAAAGAAGAACATATTTTCTATTACTTTAGTTAAAAAGGATGGAAAAGGATTAGATAGTTTATCACCAACTAGTTTAGGCTCTACTTTCATTGGAGCAAATTTAAACAAATCCGCATCTGATGAGGTTTCAGCTTCACCTATTTGTTGTAAAACATGAGGTAAAGTTTCGTTGTCTAATTGTAATATCTCGTCAAAACCTATTGTCTCTAACCAATAACCATCACCAAAATCAGCACCGTTAGTAGTTTCAAATTTTACATAGTAATCATCTTCAGATGCTTCATCACCAGATATCTTCACTTTAGTATTATTGTATGCTTGTAAAGGTAAGTCTGTTATACTACTAACTTCTTTATAAATTGCTTGAAGACCGTTATTAGCTAAACCATCTTCTGTTTTTATGGAGAAAGTAAAGTCAGAAGCAATACTTGATTTAGGTCTAATCCTAATCATGCTACCTTTCCTAGATACAAAAAATCTAGTGTTAGATGTTGCTGTTTCTCCTTCTCGTTTAAAAGCAGCACTATTGTTAGTATTACTTAGAAAAGCTTCTTTTAGTCGTTCAGCTATTAAATCTGACGAAGATGCGGAAACATCTTCATCATAAGTTTCATCAGATGAATCGTTATCTATTATTAATTTTGATGCATCTTTACTAACATATCTAGCAACTAAAGGACCTCCAGTTCCAAAAGTAGGATCGTTGGGTTCTGATATAGTGTGTGCAGGAGATGTACTATTTGTGCGTAGAAAACCAAAAGATGTACTGTTAGATTTAACAGAGGTAATAGCTCCATTAGCTCCGACTGTAACTTCTAAACTACCATCTGCTGTACTAACACTACCTCTATATCGTGTAGATGAAAAGTTAATTTTTATTTCTTGATCTGTTGTGTAACCAGTACCACCATCATTTACTGTCGCTACGCCTCCGTCTTTTAGATACCAGTAAGTTCGTTTTCCAGATCTCCTAGCCTCCCAACTAAAAGTAACCGTAGCTTTTTGGGCGTTATCTGTTCCACCTATTACATCATTATGATCTATAATTATAGAATAACCATTATTAACAGCCCCTTGTTTGACATAAACATAAGCAGCCTCATCAAAAGAATCTGTAATAACATTATCAGAACTTACTGGAACTTCTTTATTGCCTACATAGGTTGTATCACCTACACTTAAAGTAAATATAGAATCTTCGTTACTGTCAGTTGTATCTAAATAATCACCGCTACTAATAGGTAAACCAGCGGTATAACCAGTACCAGATTCGTTTTCTATCTCTGCTTCAACTCCAGTATTTAAATTGTATACATGAAGTTTACTATCATGTATCATCATACCAAACTTACCCACGCTATCATTTTTTATGATAGATACTTTATCATCTGTTAAGTCTAACTTATCAGTTCTTAAAGTTTTACCAAAAGTTACTGGTGGTCTTTTCCGTAACCCTGTAACTGGATCACTGTAAGCATTTATTTGAACTTCAGACTGACCTGCTAAGCGTTGAGCTGGAGGTTGCTGGCTTACACCTTGTACAAGATTAGGTATGGCTTGTGTTATTAGAGGCATTATAAAAGATTGTAATTACGATTATGTCCTACTCGTTGTGCTACATCAGTAGAATCTAAAATATTATACTGTCCAAGCTCTGCTTCTTCTTGTTCCATCAAGGATCTGAAACGAGCTTCTTCTTTTCTAAACTTGTCTACTTCTGTAGCATTGACAGGATATGTCTCAACAAACTGTAGTAAAGTATAAGTTTGTACCCAGTTTTCAAACAACGGAGCAATACCATTACTTTGATGTGAATCCATTGTCTGACCGACTTCTACCGTGTATTCACCGTTAAAGGAAGTTGATTGGTTTTCATCTAGATCTAAATCTACAAGAATATTATAATCTTCACCACCTTCTGTATGAGGTTCGTATCCTAACTGCTTACCGTTAATTCTATAGTAAGTATAGCTAGAATATGTTCTACCGCCTCCTATTACGAAACCACTACTTAATGGTGCTTTTAATCTACCGTTGCTATCAGCAGTTAGTTTAATAGTTCTACGAGTCCATGATAATTTTCTTTCACCTAAAGTGTATAGATTGTTTAAATAACTATCATACAACCATCTAGTGATTGTGTCATCATTTGAATTTTCCGCCTTACCATATCCTAATTTTTGATACATTTCAAATACCCAGTGACCGTAGCCTCCAGTTCTAGTATAAGGTATACTTACACTAGATGTACCAGTAAGTTGAGATTGACTAAACGCATCCGCTTCTTCTAACATTGAAAGTTTTTTGTAAGCTGGTGCTGCATTAAAGTCTGCTTCTTTAATACCCATCATTCTAAAGCTATGTTTTTTATTATTATAAAGAGGATTGAATCGTTGATCATAGAAGACATTACTAGTTAGTATACCTGTACCTTTAAGAATAGCTATATAATCATTCTCAGCGGTAATCATATACGCTGTCTCACCTGTTATGCGTGACTCTTGGGCTTCAAGTAAATCTGTTTCTTCTTCTAGTTTTCTTTGAGTACGAGTCTCTGTATTCCTTTGTGCTGTTATTTGAGCAGCTTGAGCTGATAACAACGATCGTTGCGTAGCTTGTGTTTGAGCTTGTTCACTTGTTAAAATTGTTTGTTGACCAGCAAGACCTGTCTGAGCATCTACTTGTAGAGTTTGTGATTCTACTTGTTTAACTTCAGCTTCTCGTTTAGCCTTTTCCTGTAACTCTGTATTCTTTTGTGCGTCTACTAAACTCTTTTGTGATGCTACTAAAAGACTTTCTTTAGATGTTTTATTAGCTTGCTCAACTGTCAGTGTAGATTGTTGTGCTACGAGTCCTGTTTCCGCAGCTTTTTTAATTGTTTCTTGTTGTTGAGTCTTTCCTTGCTCGTCTATTAATTGTTGTTGCTCTAGAAGCACCTCTGTTTCTTTGGTAACTTTTGCACGGTTTATAGCTTCAGATGTAACTTGCTCGCTTACGAGGGTAGATTGTTGAGCTACTAATCCTGTGTCAGCTGCTAGTTTAGTTTTCTGATCTTCTATTAACTCTGATTCAGTATTAGTTTTAACTTTCTGTGCGTCTGTTAACTCTCTATTTTTAATTTCAGATAAAGTTTGTTCACTAACTAACCCTAGTTGTCCTTGGACTAAACCTGTCTCAGCACTGCGTTTTGCTGTTTCCTCTATTTGCGTATTATGCTGTTCTTGTAAAAGATCAGTCTCCTCGTCAATTCTCTTCCGCTCCGAGTCTACTTTAGTACGATTTACGGTTTCTGTTATCGTTTGCTCACCTACTAGTCCTAGTTGTCCGTGGACTAAACCTGTTTCGGCACTGCGTTTTTCTGTTTCCTGTACTTCTGTCGCTTGTTGTTGGACGATTAAGTCTTCTTGCTCAGCAATTAAATCCGTTTCAGCTTCTACTTTGTCAGTTTGCTTAGCTTCTGTTTCTCTTTGTTGATCTATTAAACTTTTTTCTGCATTCAGTTTTGAACGATTAGCAGCTTCTGTTATAGTCTGTTCTCCAATCAACCCTTGTTGTTGATTTGTTAGTCCAGATTCAGCAGATCGTTTTTCTGTTTCTTTTTGTTCTGTTAAAAATTGTTGTTGAAGTAAATCCGTTTCTTCATCTACTCGTAACTTCTGTGCGTTGACTAACTGAGTATTATTTACCTCTGTAGCCATTCTTAGATAACCTAGTTTTTCTTCTACAGTCCCAGCAAGGAAGTCAGTCTTCTCTATTCCTAAATTAGTAATACTATCTGGAAGTTTAAATTGAGCTGCTAGTCTAGCTGTGGCATCTACTTGTTGTAAGTTAGCGTAAGAGAACGCTTCTTCAGCTGCACTGAAAGTGTGTAAATTCTCATCCGTAACATATCTAGCTTGTAATATTCTAGCAGCACGGATGGTAACATAGCGTTTGAAAGAGACAGTGTGAAGACCGTTCCAATCATATTTATTGGTAGTTATATCTATACCTTCTACTGTACCAGTTGTAGCTTGGAAATCCCATCCTCTATTTTCAACATCAATAGTAACTTCTTTAAGTAAATCTGAAGTGATTTGTACAATACGATTTGTATCTGTATTAACAGTTACTTTACCGCTTGTATCTCCAGTTGTAGGTTGTTCTCCAATTGCAGATAAACAGATGTTTACTGAATCCACGAAGGTTAGATCATTTTTCTCAGCCATGTTATTTTATATATATATATATAGATTAATTATTCAGTAGCTACACCAGAAGAAGCAAATGATTCCACAGTTGGAGTTCCGTCTTCTTGAATAGCGATGGTATAAACAGTGTGTCGTTTATTATTTGTAGTGTCTATAGTCTGTGACCTAGACATTTTCAAACGATTAGAGCCGTGACTAGTTGTGCTGGTATCTTGTTTAGCTTGATAAGCTAAGAACAAAGTCTCAGCAAGTGCTAAGTAAACAGCACGCACATCTCCAAGGGTTTCGTTTAAATCAGCGTCTACAATCCCTGTATTAGATTTTGCATCCTGTGATACTCCATCAACTGTTACACTATTATTAATAGCTAATGTAAGATTGTTGCTTGAGAAATTATAGTCAGATGTAAACCAATTTGTAGGATCGTTATTGTCAGCTGTATTTCCAAATGTTCCCATAATATTATTCCTTTCTTTTTGTTAAAAAAAAAGCTGGAGGTCACGAAGTGTGACCCCCAACTATGTTAAGAGTTAAGCAGTCTTGATTTCAACACAGCACTCTGGGCGGATAACGCCATGACCCATAGCATATTTTGCTACGAATAGAGTACCTTGTCTATCAATCTGATATTCAGACTCAGTTGCTAAGTCAAGTAACTTGACAGTACCAACACCAGCTTTATGTCCAGCAAGGATACCAGTGTTTGTGAAGTTACCGTTGTAACCAGAACCAAGAGTTCCACCAGATGGGTTAACATCAAACACATCATTGTTAGATGCACCGTCACCAGTTGAAGTACCAGAAGCGTCTGTTAGATTAATAACATCTTGTAAGTGGTTAGACTTGTAGATGCTGAATCCAGCAACTTGAGGAACTGTAGCACGAGATGGGTCAGCTGATCCACCGAAGTCACGATTAAGGATAATGTTAGAAGTATTATCGCTAATTAACTTGTAGTACATTGTTGGTGTTAAGATAGCATAACGATCGTCTGATGGTACATCATTCTCGTCAAGCTTCTGAGCTGCATCAAACAAACCGCTAACGATGTCAGCTGCGTTTGCTAATGCGTTATCCCCAGCGAAGCTGATACCAGCTTTACCGCCAGATACTGTTGCTGATTGTCTAGCACCAGCGACAAGTGTTTTCATCACAGCTTGGTCAAAGCGGTTTGCAAGAGCTTTACCAAGCTCTTTAGCATAGATGCTTCGTACATCGTAGTGTGTTTTTAACTCGTCAATGTTTGCTAGGAATACAGAAGATAATAGAACATCGTCAATGTTAACAGTAATTTCAGCACTTTTGATGTCTGAAAGATAACCGTTTGTACTTAGACCAATGCTTTCACCAACTGTATGATATTTTGCGGACGCTACACCTGTGGCAGGGAACTGAGCTGATTTACCGTTACTGATAGTACGCACTGTGTGGAGTTCTTTCATCACATTGATTTCATCAAATGTGGTTAGGATCTCACCAGAGAATACTTTCAGAAACAATGCATCTTTATCTGCTCCGCCATTGATAGCACCGACTCTATTTGCCGTTGTATTAGACATGATATATGTTTCTTTCTATTTTGATTTTTATTGATTGTATTGTTTGTGGTGTCCTTTATCTACATTTGCTAACCTAAGATTATCCTCCACGAAGGGTCTTGTGCTACTAGTATTAGAGACTAAATTCTATCGTTTTATCTTCAACCGTACACGAGCGGCTGGAGTATTAGCTACAACTTTGCGTCCACCTTTCTGAGCGTTTTTCTTTTTCTTTGCTGTTGCAGCTCTTTGAGAAGTTGAGAGACTTCTAGCTTTTGCCATTGGCAGACATCTGTCTGGATTCTTTTTGTTTTTGCTTGTACCGCATTCGCCTTTGATCTTACCGTCTGTTCCTATACGAACCCAGTTCTGCGAACGCCACTTAGCTAGTTCTCCCATAGTTATTTCTTTTTAACTGAAAGTTTCTTTCGTTTACTTTTACCGTAAGTGCTAGACTTACAATACTTGGAAGCAGCCATATTAGCATATGCAGATGGATACACATCAAACTTACGCTTAGCCCATGCGATACCTGCTGGACATATTTTAGCCATATTATTTACCGTATTTGATTTTTAAACCTTTACGCTTCGCTGTCGCTTTAGCTTCCTTCATACCTTCTTTAGTATAAGGATATTTCTTTTTACCTACTTTTGGCATATCGTTTTCCTTTCTTTATTGATAAAGACTTTCGCATACATTTAGCACAACCACAACCTTTCATTAGCACTTCCACTTTCTAAGTGCTAGAGCTTTACGAGTTGGTCTACCTTTAGAATCTTTCATAGGTCCTTTAACTCCACTCATTCTTGCACAAAAAGACCGCTTCCTTGGTCCTCCTTCTGGTTGCGGTCTCTTGAGGTTTGAGCCTGTCTTACGGTTGTAATATTTTCTACCAGCTTCTGAAAGACCACCAGATTTATTCTTATGTTCTTTACGAAGCGACACGCCCTTTCGTTTGCTCATTATTTATTTAATGTACTGCTTCCAAAATAAAATCCTATTATTGCATATAAACTTTGAATCACTGAATCGTGAATAAGTAAGCCTTGTTGTGTCTCATAGGCTATATTTTTAAATATCCAAAACCCTTTCTCAATAGGAATAGTAACTCCTATACTTGGGTTGAACGCTACAATGAATGGAGCGACAACAATCGCAAAGAGAACAGCTACTACTATTCCCCTACGAACCCATTGCCCACCTCTTTGTGCAGCTTTATCGTGAGATTCATCAGCAGCTTGTTGTGCTTCTATCTTACCTTTCGCCATGTCTACTTGTGCTTGTATAAGCACACCAGCCATTTTGAAAAGAAACCCACTAATTGAGCCTCCGATTAAACTTATAAGTTCCATATTCATAAAAGTGTGCCTCTAGAAAGCATTAGAAACAGAGAGGCGTTGTTCTACTTCTTTGCGATATGCAGGATCTGTAGAGTATCGTTTGTCTCGCATTGCTTCAGTTACTTGAGCGGCAGAATTAAAAGGTTTGATACCAAGTCCGCTAGTTCCTCCTTGAGCTAAGTTAACCCCAGCTCCACCAGAACCAGTATAACGAGCGTGTAGACCTGTTACAGCCATCTGTGCTTGCTCCATAGAACCAGATTCTACCATTTGATTGTATGTATCCAACTCAGCGTCTGATAAATTTTCCATAGCCCATTCTGCCATAGCTTCATACTGCTCTTGACCACCCACTGTGTCCATGACTTGGACGGATTCAGTGTCAGCAACCGCTGTCTGACCAGCCATATAAGCGTCAACAAACTCTTTCGGAATACCTGCTTCAGCCAAAGCTTTGTACGATGCATCCGTGAGTTCTCCTGTCTCTTCAAACTCAGTAGTTGCCGAGCTAATTGCGGAGTTAATATTCCCACCTTCAGTTTCGGTAGGTTGCTCCTCAGTTGATTCTTCTTCTGGTTGGGATAGTTTTGATTGTAACTCATTATAAGATTTAGCTAACTCTTCTGGTGAGTTAAACTTCTCTGGTAACCACTCTGGACGATTCTCGTCTGTGGTGGGATTAGCTACTGAATCTTGTTCAGCGGCTTGTTGCTCTAGAGTTTTGTTTGTTTCCTCTACAGGCTCATTGATTTGGACTTGTTGTAAATCTGCCATAATATTATTGCTCTATTGGTTGATCTTTTATTTGGTCTGAGACCGCTTTGATTCCAGCAGGTCCAAGCTTTTCTGTCAAGGCTTGATTCTGGAATTGAGCTTGTTCTGCATTTAATTCTTCTTGTGACTTAATTAGACCAGTAGTCTTGATTCCCAACGAAGTAGCTCTTCGTTTAAAGTATTCTGGTACATTAACAAATTGCATTAGAGATTCTGGACCAACTATCTGAGCCGCTCCACCAAGGAATAGATCTAATTTTTGTAGATCGTTGCCTCGTCCTAATGCTTCTACTCCAGTAATAATAACTGGGTTTACTAAATCTTTTGGTAGTTTTGGTAATGACTTGTTCTTATTCATTACCGTCATCAGTCTATTTACTAACGGTAACTGAAGCTCTGTACTTAATAAAGAGTATAGACCACCAATCGCAGTCTCTAGCTCTTGGCTAAGCATTCTGATCTCTTCTGCTGTGACACGCTCTGCATTACGAACAACACCAGATGTTAACAAGAACGCATGACCTATACGGTCTTTGATCTGTGCCATAGTTTCTTGAGCAACTCTAAAGTCATTGAACTTATTAAGTTGTAGGACAGACACATCTTGTGCTTGTCCAGAAACAATAGCTCCGTTTGCTGACTCTGCTAACTGTCGTGGTCTAGTTATACCATTAGGGTTAACCATAAACAACACTTTAGCAGCAGCCGCACTACCTTCTACAATAGCTCTAGTCAAAGATTCTAGCGATTGTATATCTCCTAGATACTCTTCTACATATGAGCGTCCGTAATCTTCTCCGTCTACACGAGAGAATCGTAAAGGGATAAAAGGATTCTTATCTATATCATAGAATCCATCTGAAATTCTAATGTCTTTTACATCTTGAAATACTCGCCATTTGTTATCTTCTCTACAAACAGCTGTATATAATTGTAAAGTATCATGGTCACTATCACTACCTAGCTGTGCTTGAATCTCTTGAGGAAGAGCTGAGAAAGCTATATCTTCTTTAGTAGCTATCTTTATGATATTACCCATAGGATCACGCTTAACCACAAAACGATCCAAATGAAATACACGCATACCACCATCATCTGGTAAATAAATTAAGGCATTGCCAGTTATAATTAAATGTTTAACAGCTTCATGGATTCCTGTTCGGTAGGCTTCCCTACTGATCTCATCCATAACAGCTTCTTCTACTTGTTGTAAAGAGGTCTCTATCTCAGTGATAAGTTCCTCTGGAGATCCCTCTGCTCTTAGTTGATAGGTATCTATATTCAACCTAAAAAACGGAGCGTTGGGAGGTAGTAATGCTAGTAGCAATTTAGATGCCAAGTTATTAACAGCTCTTGCACCGATTCCTTGAAAGGGTGTGTCCAATTTACTATGTGAACCAAACCCTTCGTCTGGCATAACATAAGGAATTGTTAGTTTAGAACACTGTCTGGCTCTGTCCACATATTGAAAGCGTTTGCTTTCTAGTGTTGTATATATTTGTTGAGCTGTTTTATGCATAAAGTTGAAGCAACTATTAGTTAGTGGTGGTGATTAGTAACCGCCTAAGCCAGACCGTCGTGGACTACTACCCATACCTCCGCTTACTCTCGGTCTACGAAGTGATAGTATAGATAATCCACCTGTGCGTCTACGAGTACCGCTTGGACCTCGTCTCTGAGCTACAGTTTTAGCAGTTCTAGCTGTAGGTGTAGGAGGTGGAGGTGGTGGTGGTGGAGGTGTAGGCTCTGGTATATTTACTTTTGGTGTCCCCATGATATTAGTTATTTAATATATTTTCGTTTTGAATTTTATATTGATGTTTCAAAAACTGAATAACGGATCGCTGTCCGTAGTGATAGTTAAGCTCAGCTACATTATCTGTAGCAGGAAAGTCTCTTTGAGGAAACTTTTCGTCTAAACTAGTTAACAAAGTTTTAGTTATATTTGGAAACTGTTTTGTATCTTCAATTTTCATATAGGGTAGACTCCTTCTTTTTATCACACTCTCGTTGTAGGTTTGCCATAGCTCTCCAAGCTACAGCTGCCCAGTCTTCTTCTAGTAGATGACGCATCATACTATCTAGTTCATCTGTAGACTTAGACTTGTCCCAGTGTACATCCTTATCTGGATGGTGTTGATTGTTCCCACGAACAGAACACTTCGTTACTTCAACGATAGCATCTGGAAAGTACTTAATAAATCCTCTATAAATAGGGATCGCTTTCCTTTCTTGTGCATCAGTAGGTAGGTTGCCAGTTGTATTTTTCATCATAGTTTCTTAGTATTCTTGCTAGTCTAGCATTACGAGTACAGTCCTCTTCTGTCAATCCTTTACTAAGGAAAGCATCAAGAACAGATTGCCAAGTGTCTCCATGTTTCTGTATCCACTTCAGTGCAGTGACTGGACCAAAACCTTTAACACCTTCAAAGCCATCAGCCTTGTCACCTATCATAGTTTGTAGTCTTAGGTTAGAGTCTGCATTCTCTTCACTGATACGCAAGTAACCGCTAGGTCTAAGTAGTTGACTAGGTATAGTGAGAAAGTCTTTATCAATAGCCCATATCATGTTCTGTTCTGGATCTGCCCAGATACCAATAACATCATCAGCTTCTATATCATTCATCCACACAGCCATATGTTTGTCTATGAGGTATTGTCTACACGAAGCTAGACCTAAAGGTTTTCGTGTAGCTTTACGATGTGCTTTATAGTTTTTATCTATCTCCTTACGGAAGTTAGTCGGACTACTCACAGCTATCTGATAGCGGTCAGTGTTAGTCTCTGCCATAGCTCGTTTGATTTCAGACTCAAGGAGTTGAAACATATCTTGCTCAGAAGAATGTATCGTCCAAGTATCAGCGTCCCACTTCAATGGCTGTTCACAAGCACAAGCTGAACGATAAGAGATTTCATCTCCATCAATCAGAACTGTTTTCACATTTTTCATCATCATATTTTTTTAATAATATTACAGGTAAGCGTTTGGTTATAGTCTTCATCGGAATCAAACTGCATAAGGATTTACAGTTTCGTCTACTATACTTACGAAGATGAGCTTCTGCTACATTAGTAACGATCTCATCTTCTACGATAGCTTCACACAATGTAGCAAGCTCAGCTCTTGGTACGACAACAAAGTCTCGTAGTCTTTCAAAAGCCATATGTGTCTGCTGTCCATAGAGCCAACCTTTTCTACCAGTTGTACCTAAGAACTCTACCCACACATATTCATCTTGATCGCCTCCACTTCTGGATAATCGTTTCCTTGCTTTCACATCTACTGATCCATCTATTTGGATAAAGTAGTCTATGTGTTTCATTTGATCTTGGAACTCCGCTACCTCTGTAGTGAATCCAAGATAGTGTAGTGACTTAGCGAACAGCGTCTCAGCCTTCTCACCTCTAGCACTACACGAACCGTCTCTGTCTTTATGGTGTTTATAATATGTCATTCAGTTTTGATATGATTACCCAGTTAGCAAACTCACCACCAAGACCAACAACATTATAGTCTGTATACTCCAACGCTTCTTCTCTTTCCATTCCGTGTGATTCAAAATGTCGTACGATTTTTTCGTAGTCGTACACAAGATAACCGCTGTGTGTTACACCTATAATTGCTGATCCTAAACCATCTAACTTATTAGCATCGTCAGCTAAATGTTCTTGGATCATGGTCATGTTAAGTATCTTTACCATATTAGTGAGTCTCCGCCCAGTTGTTTCCTACCTTGTACTCACCATCTAACTTACACTTGAAGTTTAATTCTTCTCCTGCTTGTACGATAGCATCTACGAAGGCTTGTCCTAGTTGTTCTGAATGCTCACTGTCGCAACTAAACTGAACTTCATCATGCACATTGGCATGGAGTTCGTAGGGTAAGTCTAGTTCCTCAGCTATATTAGCAAAGCAGATTAATGATTGTTTCATTATCACAGCCCCAGCGGATTGTAATAATAAATTTAAAGCACTGTGTGGTGAACGACAAGGAAGTTGTCTACCATCCAATCCTTTGAGAAAGTTTGTTTGTTTTACCTTAGACTCTACAGCTTTCAATAGCTTGGCTACTGCTGGTATCTTTTCTTTGAATGAGTTCTTTAATCGTTTACCGTCAGCTCTTGTACCGTTAACGATCTTACCTATCTTCTCATCCCCAGCACCATACAAGAACGCATAGATGAAAGTCTTTGCTTGGTCTCTTGTATCTAATCCAGCTGCTTTCTGATTCTCAGTGTGGATATCTCCTTCTAGAATAGTCTTAGCATACGCACCTTTGTCCCAAGGATGTAGGTAGTGTGCTAAACATCTAAGCTCTAGCCCACTAGCATCAGCTCCAACTAGAACTTTACCTTGTGGTGCGGTAAAACATTCACGACATTCTTTTCCAAAGGTAGCTCGTACTGCTGGTACTTGTGCAACATTAGGATTCATATGTGTACACCTACCACTCACTGCTCCATTAGTATTCACACCTCCGTGTATCCTACCCTTACGAGCTAACTTAGTCCAAGCTTGATTACCTTCAGCTACTTGTCCAAGTCTCTTAGTTAATAATAAATACTCACACAACTGTAGTGCTTCATCTGTACCTATAGATTTAAGAACACCTTCATTGATAGCAGGTCTCTTACCTTCATACTGATTAGGCTTCCATCCCATTTCCATTAACCGTTCACAGATTTGATCACGACTGTTAGGATTGAATGGTATAGTTTTAGTTTTGTTTCTACCTACAAAGATATCACTTTGTTTGTATCCAGTTTCAAGCATAGCTTTCTTGGATGGGAACTCATCACCATTACGATTAGTAAAGTAAGTAGACTTCATATCTACTATAGTAGCTGGGAATGTTTTACTTAACTCATCCTTTAGCTCAGCTCTACGAACCATTAACTTCTCAGTTAGTTTATCAGCTGACTTAGAATCAAATGGGAAACCATTCAACTCTTGTCTACGCATCAGTACAGCAAAGTAATGCTCAAGTTCTAACATCTGCATACTAGGGTTCTTAGCCATCAACCAAATGTATAACGCTCGTGTAACTCTAACATCCTGCTTACAATACTCAATCATCTCTGGAGTACATTGAGACCAGTCAGTTGTTTCTCCGAACTCTCCCTTGAGTATACCAATCCTTTTACCCCAAGCTTTTAAACTGTGGCTACCAATTAGTTCCTTATCAAAGTCATCCTTACGGAAGTCAATGCTTCGTACATCTGGAAACATACACCTACCCATAAGAACAGTGTCTATAATTTGTGGGTATTTAAAATCATAGAGTTTACATAGAGCTGGTACATCAAAGCTAACTGCGTTGTGTCCGACAATAGCATCCATTGATTCTAAAATCTCAAGGCATCGTTCAATGGATGGGTCATCTGTACCAACATAGACTTGATCCTCGTGTGCTACCACCATACAGTGTATCTGTTTCAAGTCTGAGAGTGTTGCGAAATCTTCTATCGCATTTGTTTCTATATCAAAGTAAGCTGTGTTCATATTAGAAGGGGTTGTTTGTGTCTGTGTCCTCTGGTAAATCTTCTAATGTTTCTTCCACTAGTCTACCAGTTTGATTATTGTAACGGAGGAAGCAAGCTTCACCTGTCTCCCCACTGAATCTATTCTTTAGAATACGAACAGTAGTTCTATTCTTTAGATCCTCGTCTTGTTGATTACGCTCAACACCTATCACCATATCTGATAGCTGACCTAAACCAGCTGACCCACGCAAGTGTCCGAGTGTGGTTTCTCTACCTTCTTCAAAGCCTCTACCTTCTGGTCTCTTCAAGTGACTAACTAATAACATACCAACTTGTGTTTCTTCTACCAAGCTACGAAGCTTAGTCATCAGTATATCTATCATCTTTCTTTCGTCACCATCTTGTCCACTAACTACAATACTAACATGGTCTAAGAATATCCACTTACATCCTAGAGCTTTGTTCATATATCTAATACGATTAATTAGATTGTCTGATTCAATAGAACCCCAATGGTCATAGGTCACAAAGTTTCCACTACCAACTGTAGCTTTAAAAGCTTGATCCATAACTTCCTCTGGTACTACTTCACCTAAGTGTAGTTGTGTATTACAATGGAGTCCCATAATACCTAGAGCTGTACGCTTGATACTTTCTTCTAGTGCTATGTATCCTACCTTCTGTCCTTGGTTCAGTAATCCGTATGCTATCTCACGACAGACACTTGACTTACCTACCCCACTACCAGCACAGAATGTAGTAATCTCTCCCACTCGTATACCACGAGTAACTTTATTTAGACCAGCATATGGATACTCAGCTGATTCTACTTCTGTATCATCAGTAATTAAATCCCACATATCAGTACCTTCAACGATACCATCTGGTCTCCAAGGTTTAGCATTCCATCCAGCTTGTACAATCTCTGCACCTCTACCTTCTGTTAGTAGATCATTAGGATCTTTAGCTGATAGGTGTGCTATCCTTGCTTTACCTATAGATAGAATAGATGCACAGTTTTTAGCAGCTTGTCTCCCAGCTTCATCTTGATCAAACATTAGAACAACTTCATCAAATGATTCAAAGTATTCTAAGTGATCCTTAAAAGTTTTGTTAGCATTACCAGCTCCACTAGGTAGAGATACCACAGCCCATTTTCCTTCTAAGACTGTAGCCACAGAGAGAGTATCTATCTCTCCCTCTGTGACTGTGATTCTTCTACCACCTTGGAACAGATGCCAACCAAACGGTGTATTTACTTTACCGACAATACGAAAAGTTTTGTCTGGGAATCTTATCTTCTGTCCTACTACCTTACCATCTTTATCTCTATAGTTAGCAATGTGGCAGGGCTTCCCATCTTTTTGACCTACACGATAGTCATACTTACGACAGATGTCTTCTTGTATACAACGCTTAGGTAGGTCTTGAAATTCTCCACCAATAAAATTAGTAGGTAAAGGTTGGTGGGTTACTGTTGTTGTGGAGTGACTTGGTGTAAACTTCTCACAACTGAAACACTTAGTTGATCCATCAACATTAAGTGTGAGTGCATCGCTTGACCCACAATCTGGGCAAGCTAGGTGTGTTTTAAGGGCGGTGATTTTTTCTTCTGTGTTAGCCATGTGTCTGGTATGTGTGGTCCTTTGCACCAAGGGTAACCAAGCTTGTCAGCCCAGTCACAGTTCCTTGTCTTAGAACCTTTGTAAATTTTGTTGTATGGGTTTTGAAATACAAAACGAATATCTAACTCTGGATACTGTTCCTTGATCCATTTGTGTTTCTGTCTGTCTGAAGGTTTAAGATAACCTTTGACTTCAAGAATGATATTGTTTGAAAGAACGAAGTCTGGAGTATACCTTCGGTTCTGTGCAGGTTGCACGAACTTAATAACATCCTCCTCATAAGTAAAGGATAGCCCAGTCGTAGATAAGAACTGAGCTACCCTCCCCTCAAAGCGTGATCTAAAAGTCTCCGCTGACATCATCAAACGATTCCTTCAGTGATTCACCACCACTTACGAAACCATCTTCGTCTTCAAATCCAAAGCTGTTGGCATTACCTCCACCTCCGAACTCCACAAGTTCTATTACTTGTACAGCTTTGAGTGTTAGTGTCATACCAAATCCCATTGATGGTGCAAACCAGCAACGAGGTTGAACAGCACATTTTACAATACTACCTCCACCTACATTAGCATCAATCATATTACCTTTAGCATCAAACAACTTGATAGAGAACTCGTATACTTCTCCACCCTTAGCAGTACGCTTAGCAGGTTGTTTGGTTTTGATAATGTAATCGCCTTCCTCATCAACAGAGATTGGAAACGAAGGAGCTTTCTTTAACTTCTTCCCCTTGATCTGACACTCTCTGTCGTAGGCTTGTTCGTATGTTTCTTTAAGCGTTGCTTCAAACGCTTTACCTTCTTCCTCTGATACAACTATATCACAGGTATAGACCCCATCCGAATCAAATGTAGTGTTCGGTGTATTAACATATGGGTATCTCGCTTTACCTTTCGGTGTTACTATTGATTTATTTTTGCTCATAATATTTAACTGAATATGTATTTTGAATTTTTTATATCTTGTATATTAAAGTTACCATAGCACGGTAACGGTGGTAGTGTCAAGTCATTAGCCTCCTCAAGATTATTTTTTAGGATAGCTAATTGATCTTGCTCAAAAATTTCAACAAGTGTTTGTCGTATTTGGTTTGCCATTGTATCACAGTTCACACTGTGTGTACCGTAGCTGTCGTGTACCATTGCAAAGTCCTTGATGCCTAGTTGTTCACACTTATTCACAGTCAAATGTAAACAACTAGCATCCATGGAATGAACAAAATTAGGTGAGCTACCCTGTGCTTGGCGTTTCGGTGACATCTTATTTAAATCTTCTCGGAACTTTACTCGTAGTACCTGCTCACCTATCTTGGTGCGGATACTTTTCTGTTCCCATTTCTGATACGCTTGGTTACAAGGGAAGCCACTTGGACTTACCCAATAGAATGGTCTATCAAATTTTGCTAGAGTTCTAGCTGTGTTCTGTAGCCAAGCCATAGCTTCTCTTGGTTTACCTACCACTTGATTGATTGCCTCCCATATCTTTGAGGATAGGTAAGCTGTTGCTTGGAAACGATTACTCTCATCAAATGGATCATCAGCCCCACCTCGTACCTTATCTAGATACCATTGGTTTACATATGATCTAGCACTGTGTGGTGTAGAACCATATGGCTGAGTCATCGTTGGTCTCTTGGATGCTGATCTGTTTACCCCAAAGGTAAGCCACTTGTTTGCAAATGGATTACTACCTGCCTCAGCTCGTAGATATTCACAAGCTTTCTCAGCTACGATACCATAGATATCTTCTGGGTAATTAGTAGGTGCTACATTAGTAGCGATGCAAGACGATTCATCACGAGTAAGCATTCCAAGAATCTGTAGTCCGTTGTTACTAGCATCCATCTGACAAGGTAGATGAGTAGAGAACTTACTCCCTTCTTTATGCATTCGTTGAAACTCGTATGCAAAGGCAAGGAATTGGAATGTTTCATCAGCTTCATTTAAAAAATCTAAAGCGGATAGTGGGTTAGTAGCTAGTTGGTCTATTTGTTTAGTGTTCTCTATTACCCAATCTATCCGCTGTGTATAAGTTCCTTTGAACCCAAAGCAGTTAGCTCCATGTATGAATAACCATTTCAGTTGATCATCTGTGGTAGCTCGTACCCCTCTATCAAAATGCAGTAATGCCTTAGCAAAGTCTGCTCCCATATGATTCACATAAGCAGGTACAGCATATGCTCTACCTCTGAAGTCACATTGGTGGGGTAAATAAAATCTAGTGTTGTTATACTTCTGAGCTAGACCAATAGTATTTAATACTAATAGCCTACGACTTTTAGTGGATGCATTGAAGTCATAGATTTGTGCCGCCTTGCGTTTCCATATAGTCTTAGCTATCTCATCTGTCTCATCCTTTGGGAATGGAGGTAACACTTCATCCTCCCTAGATGGTAGACTACCAATAGGTATACCCTCTTCCCAAAATGTTTTCAATGTACCTAGTACCTTGTTGTTAATCCTCCAAGGTGTATTCTGTAGGCTGTTCATGGCTGACATTACATCAGTCATAGGTTCTTCGTTGATACGAAGGAACGCTTTGTTCCTAGATTTAATCAAAGGCATAGGTGGCAATCCATTATCTACATCGTAGCCACCACTCCACTTTTCTGTCCATTGCTTTGGATAGTCCTTGAGTGGCATCCAAAAAGGTTCAAGCATCTCGTTGTGTGCAATCATATCTTCTATCCATTGCTGTGTCTTCTTGGTAGCTTGGATGAAGCGAGCTGGACCACGCTTGTCTGTCTGTATCATTACAAAATCTAACAGACCTGTGTAATCTTTGATGAGTGTAATCAATACAGTACCTATATGTAGTTTGATTCTTGTACCCCACTTCTCCCACTCATCTGCCTCACCTTTACTAGCTTCACCTTTCTCTGAGTGTATTAAATAGTACCGTCTCTTCTTATAGTTCGGTCGCTTCTTCGCACCTCGTAGTATCTGTGACCACTGAGGATGTTCCGAGAATGCACCGAAATGCATCTCATCTTCTATCAATGCTCCGAGTCGTATGGCTGAGGATGCTAATGGTCTCTTCTGCATCAAGCAATCAAGCACACTCTTCAATGCGATGAAGGCTGATACCTTGGGATCTATATCCCTCAGTTTATAGTAAGCGTTCCCTGCAATGGGAGCTTTCTCTTGTTCCTTGAACCATTCCTTGATTCCTTTCACAAGTTCTGGAATCCCTTCACGAAGGAGACGCTGACCATACTTGGTCTCTGATTCAGAGTCACGATCACGAGCTGACTCAATCTGTCTTCTCGTTTTGGTGACACCCTTCTCAAGCATCTCCTTTTCTATCTTAGGATTCTGACTGGGTAGGAGCTTTCCGAGGTTCTGCATAAAGTTTTAATTTAGATAATGCGTCCTTGACGAACATCAACCCACCCCTATGTATCTGTGGATCTTTACAATCCCTGTGTGGTTTGACCTCCTCAAGTAAATTAACTGCGTGCTGTAATTCATCTACAATAGTTTCAATCGTTGGCAATGACATCTTTGATCTGCTTCGCTCCTTCTTTTAGTCGTTTGATTTCAGTGTTAATATCTTTTCTTCTGTCCATCAGTGCATCTATCTTGATAGATACTAAGCGAGACTCGTCTCTCAATAGGTTGATACGAATCTCAACTGCTTCTAGTGTATCACTAGGTGTCCTCTTCAGAGGTTCTGCGTTATGTGAGTTGCTCATAGGTTGCGAGCATACATATAGGTACACACCTGTCAAGTAGAACACCTATCTTTATTTATATAATATTATAAATAAGTTCTATAACTATTATAGTTATAAAGGTTATATAGATCTTATCTATAAGTACCCTTATAGAAAGTATATAATATATTATTATAATATATACTGCCCATACAAAGAGGGGATAGTCAAGTAAACTAGCCACAAAAAAGGACATCCCCTTACGAGGATGCCCCTTGAACACATTATATATATCTTAGAAAGTCTTAACTCTCCCTGCCTACCTCTCTACCCTTGGATGACATACCAATGAACTCCTCGTACAGCTCAGCCATATAATCAAAGTTATCTGTGTTGTTGGTATATTTCATACCATTGTATATCTCGTGCCACTGAGGTCTGCCCAAAGCTACGAGATGACCGTTGGTCATTTCAAGATCAAACCGTAGCTGATCTTGGTCACGCTCTTTATCATATATGATAGCTTGCTTGCTACCACTATGACACAGGTACTTACCGTTAGGTAATTCCAATAGGAATTTCTTATGCTCTATGTATCCTTCCTCACTCATCTGAATCCTTTCTTAATTGTGAACCAAGGATGTAATGCGTTGGGTACTCAGCTGAATCCTCTACTTCGCACTCATCCTCCTCGTCATCTGTTTCAAAGATTATAATGTCACCTCGTTCAGCGATCCCATACT
>Ga0181380_1000112_pt1 | contig 34050 bp, 51 predicted proteins | sample 3SPOviralmetaG_FD_130116 | JGI IMG/M metagenome (GOLD analysis project Ga0181380, IMG submission 130116) | Marine viral communities from the oligotrophic San Pedro Time Series (SPOT) site, San Pedro Channel, CA, USA - 3 SPOT_SRF_2009-08-19 | ecosystem: Environmental > Aquatic > Marine > Strait... | reverse complement strand
CCTGAAGGGGAGACTTACAGTAGAGATCCTAAGCCTGAAAATGCTCCTGAAGACGGCCCTACAGTAGACTTCTCTAGGACTGGGGCTACTCCTGACTACTTGCCACCTGCCCTAGCCGACGAACCTGTATTGCTGGGATTAACTATAAGCAAAGCTCAAGAAGACTTCTTACGATCTAAGATTATGGAGTTTGAAGATGTTACTACAGGCGTTTTAGACCTCAAAGCCTTAGACACATTTATCAATCAAAACCAAAATCTTATTAATCAGTTCGATAACTTCAAAGGAGATCTGCTTACGCTGTACGAGGCCAATAAAACCGCAGCGAGGCTAATTGATGAGTTAGGATTTGTAAGAAACACCGAAAGACTATCAGACGCTATAGGGAAAACATTAGCAACAGACACCCCAGTAGAGGGTTACTCAAGGCTGGCTAGGGAAGCTGTCGAAGCGGGTTCTATTTCTCCTGAAGCTAAGATTGATTTTAGAAATGCAACAATCGATGAGATATTTGCAGGGGCGGGTGATCCACCAGACTTCACCACGGTAGCTAAACGTATGTTACAGCCTATGAGTAGACGCTCAGGAGACCCTACTATTCTAGATGTGATGGTAGACACTGGGATTTTAAGTGCTGACGAAAAAAATGCTATAGGAGAAATGATCTTTCAAGGCCTACAACTAGAAAAGAGAATGACAGACCCTAAGACGTTTAATCAGGTAATGTCAGATACACCAGATCTTCAAAAGAACTTAGCTAGATTAATTGGTGCTAACGTAGGTGTATTATTTGGTAGGGGTGATGCCAGTCTACAAGCTGCAGCCATTGGCTCCGCATTCTTTAAGAAGTATATCGACCAACTTCCAATAGCTAACCAGAAAAACCAAATGGAACTGCTCTTTAAAGTGCCTGAATTAATTGTGGCAGGAATTAAGAGCCGTGGTCCAATGCAGAAAACGGTGATTGAAACGATCAAAGAATACAGCCGTATGGCAAGGCAGCTTGGTGTGGGCGGCGCTGTTACAATCGCGGGTAGAAAAGTAGGCGACAACTTAGAAACCATGTCTCTTGCGTATCCTTCTGCAGTCACAGGTAATACAGAAGACGAAAGTGTTCCTACTATCAGCATAGACGAACAGATGATGGATCTGGGTATGCAATAAAAGAGACCCCCGCCAACCAAAGCAGGGGTCTCAACCAACGAACAGGATGGACCAATCTCAACCCCATTCAACGAACATTTTAGTGTAAATGCGCTCTCAGGTCAAGCGGTCTGAGGGCTTTTTTATTGTGATTTATGCTGAAATATCAACGAGTTCGCAACTGTCTCCAGTACAAGCCATCGTCTGCATGGAAACTGTGTTGTCCTCTTTTTCGTAGTCTTGAAGTTTTGACCAGTCAATTCGATCAGGCATTTTTTCCAAAAGACTTTGATAATCTGAAGCCTTACAATCCTGATAAACAGCTTGGACATATACATGCTCATTAAATGGCAAGAACGATACGCCAGACATCTCATCAAAATTCTCATACACAAATGCGCCTACTTCAAACCACTCATCTGCCTTCACATTGATAGTCACGCTTGGCTTATGCTCGCACCAGTGCCTCTGGTACATCAACCACATTTCAAGCTGCTCAATAGCCGTCACATCTGCGGTGCAGACCGCTCCTTCAGGAGACTGCACAGGAAAGCTAAAGACAGTCGTTTGATCAGGTTTCTGAGACTCTGGCTCATTGGGAATGCCTTGGTCTATCATAAATCTCGTTAGCGGATCTTTGTTATCACCTCTTACTGTACGAATGTAATATGGAGAGTGTCGTGCATGTATTCCACTAGCACTATCTACTAGCTGAGAAACTGTTCCCGATGGTTTTATGCACGTAATAGCAGCCGACTGCTCTATTCCCAGCCTCTCTGCCCACTCCTTGTTAGTGTCCACCGCAACCTGCTTTAGATGCTCTAAAGTCTCAGCCAAACCCTTGTTAGCAGTAGTCATAAGAGGGTTATCCATAATACCTGTCAGGCTGACGCCAAGCAGACGCTCTTCGGCAGTATTCTTCTCCCAGACCTTCCGAAGGTATGGGAACTTAGTGTATGTGGCCTGTATGGTTCCCAAAATCGTAGCTATACGAACCTTACGCTCCAAGTCTTCTATAGTGTCGGTTGCCCGTACAACTACTTCACTGAGGTTGCAAAATTGTGATGGTCTAAGGATAATCTCGCTACAAGGATTAGTGCCAAAATCATATGAACTATCCCGTCTATCATTTTTAGCAGCTTGCGTCTTACTTGCTTGACGATTGAATATCCCTCGCTCGCCTGACCCGCTCTCTACTAAGGCAGTCCACTCACGCATGAATGCTATGCTGTCAGGCTTCTCCGAGTATGCCACAGAGTTGTTTGCTAAAGCACGATAACCAAATCTGTAAATATTGTTTTGCGGCTCATCCCACCACTTACCACTCTTAGCATGTCGCATACGATCATCAGACAGGTTACTCAGAGAAATCATTGCGGAGCGGCGTACACCGCCAACGACTACTACTTCACCTACTTTGCACATCAGGTCATGCGCCTCAATCGAAGACAGCTTACGACCTTGTGCAGCTTTAAAGGTTTTAACCGCAAAGTTAAACAGATCAACCAACGGCGCTGGGCCAGACGCCCTGCCCCCGAATGTCTTTAGTCGCGCACCCGCCGGTCTAACCTTTTCCACATTCCATTTTGGAATTTCACCAGCCCATAGGAGAGCAAGAACTTGTCGGAAAGCCTTGGCCCATCCTTCCTTACTATCCCTGACCATGACGATAGTATCACTGTCAAAGAGCGTAGGAACTTCAGGGAGATTATTGATATACTGTCTCTCGACAGAGAAACCTACTCCAGTACCGCAAAGCAAGATGAACATAGCCTCATCGAAGGCTTTCGGGTCATCTACGGCTAGATAGCTACAGTTGTACATGCACGTATTATCGCGGTTAGCCGCCTTTCCAGCCGTCATCATTGACCGCATACTGGGCATGACTTCTAGGCTAAGGATGGCCTGTTCTATATTCTTTATATAGGTATCATCACCGGCTACAGGCTTTACGATGTTATCCATGTACCGAGATACTGTCTCGCCCCAGTTCTCCCTGCGGCCTTCTTCTTCAAGCCACCTAGCATAGCGGCTGGTTGCGATAAAGGTCTGGTAGTCAGTTGGTAGTAAATTACTCATCATTGGTCTCCACTAGATCCGTAAGTGTTGGTTTTTTATAATTTGGACCCTTCTGCACTTTGCCGTCTGGTCCTTTCAGGGGCTTGCCGTCTAAGCCCAGCTTGCTCATATTGGAGCGGTGTACGCGGCGAACTGCCTTGTCTAAGTTCCAGCCGTATGTGGCTGCGTATCCGTAGATCACATAGACTAAGTCAGCTAATTCCTTGAGCATGTTTTCAGGGCTATTGCCGTTGCAGCTTTCATCAAAAGCTTCCCCGTATTCTTCCTGAATCATATCCCAGCGAAAATCTTCCAGCTTCTTGCTGAACTTCCACTTCTCGCCTAGTGGCTGCTCCATTCTGGATGCGAAGTCAGAGACCATTTCCAGAGGCGATAAATGTCTGTGTTTATCCCAGTCATCTGGCATATTATGTAAGCCAGCCTGTGATAGTGGCTCTGCTAGTTCAGCCACTGCGTCGATATCTTCCTGAGTGATCATTCTTCAAGCTCCTCGATCAGCCGGTCTAGATACCAACGGGCTTTCTTGAGGTCTTCGATAGGCTTAGACTTGTAAGGCCATCTCCACAGATACTTAAAAGCATTCTGCCAACAGTAGGCGGCGTGAGGCTCTACATCAGCGCCCTCTACCATAGCTTCCATAGCGTCGATGCACTCTATACCCGCATTATTATAGTGAGGTGGCTTATGTACCACATCCATTATGGGCATTGGATCTTCATCAATTGGGTAATCACGTAGGTGATCTTCGTAAGTCATTTTTTTACTGCGAGCGTTCATCAATGCACCTTCTTGCTAAAATCTATAATCTTGGCGTCAGACACTGCATCCAGAAGCTCATCGTCAGGCTCAAAGACCACCTCTTCACTCATCTCTTCTTCGAGAGCAGTTAAAATGGAGCCTGTTGTGGCTAGGTACTCGACACCGTTCTCCAAAATCATGCAGAGGCCGTTGGATATATCCATCATGGCTTTCACATATTCAGGATCTAAGTCTTCTGGGATGTTGCCCTGCGATGACAGAGTCATGCTGCCATCGTCGGGGTTGAGAGTAATCATTACGTGGATACTATTTTCGGGCAGGTTTATTTTTGGCACTATTTTTCCCAATCAATTTAAAGAAATGGTCTGCGTCCATGACAGCCAGAGGTTTCTGGCGATCAGCTTTAATAATGGCGATTGGCTCCGCACCCTTCGGACAATTATCTGCCGCTTGGTCCATCACCTTGTAGATTGCGAATGATTTATATGCCTTGCATTCTACTGAGTATGGGAACAGGCGTCTGGCGGCAGGACTAAGTTGTACGTCTTCGCCGCCAGCGCCTGAAGAAGTGCTTCTGACATCATCTGGGAGGAGTGCTTTGGGAAAGAGAGCGAGAATTTTATCTCTGACCCATTGCTGATGCCTTCGGCCCTTCGCTTTGGCACTCTGTGGGGTTATAGCCACTTCGGGAGGTCTAGGACTGTATACTCGCCCCACCCAGTACCAAAATCTTCCTTATCACTAGCATCCTTAATGACAGCCAGTGTCCTATGCATACGCTCTGTAGCATTTGCTAGTAGCTCTGGACTAACTACGTGCATATGGCTTGCGTATGGAGCAGCTTTTTCCACTGCAAGGAAATGAAAGCGTTCTACTAAGATACCAGCTAAGTTGCACACGTATAAGTAGAATGCTGCCTGTAAATCGTAAGAGTACTTCCAGCACTCCTGTGCGAACCCTGTAGGGCTGGCATCTTGAGTAGTTTTAACGTCATAGACTGTACCCTCTGTAGGTATGTAGAGGTCTGGCCTTGTTTTAAGCATCAATCCGGTACGCTCACACTCAGCGAATACAGAGACCTCATTCTTACGGTTTTGATGCCGTAAAGCAGTTAGGCAGGTCTCGTTCTTCAGGGTCTCCTGAGCCATGCGGTGTGCTACGTGATACTCTACTTCAGTAAGCACCACCTGATCATCTTCAGCATTCTCCTCAAGCTCTTTAAAGCCTTTGGATGCTCTAGTCTTTGGACCCTTGATCACTAAGTCACGATCTTCTTCTAACAGAAGAGCATGAACGGCAGACCCCATCGAGAAAGCAGATGTCTGCTTGCGTTTCTCGCCCTTCCAATGGGCAAGAGACTTCTTGTACACCGTCTTAACGGCGGTTGAGGATATACCACTTTGGGAGTGATATACCTCGTTTGACATGCCTTCGACTATGCCCATTATACGCGGTAATCCGCTTCTAAGGGGTTGACCTCATCCATAATTCTAGCGGCTTCAGCCTCATCGACGGCTTGCATACTCGCCTCTTTATAAGCTTCCTCAATCCTCTTATTTTCAGCGGTAATTAATCCACTGACATGAGCCAGACTGTCGTAAGTAAGTTGGTCCATTGGAATCGGACTACCGAACTGCGGAGCGAAGTGCATGACGTAGTACTTCTTACCTTTCGGGCTTGTTTGCGTGTCTTTGGACAGAATGCTTTCAAAATCCCAAAGATTCATACCGCGAGGTAGCTTCTTCATCACATCGTGGTAAAAGGGTCCGTAGTTCTTGCGCTTTAAAGACATGATACAAGGCTGGTTTTCAATAGTGACCTCACGGTCATCCGATGTCTTGCCAGTGTAATTAATTATACCTCTAATAATGCGGTAACGGTCAATGTCTTTGTATTTCTCACGCTCTTGGGGAGACATTTGAATAGACTGTTCATAAGTAGGCATCCCACACATGATACCGCCCAATTGATCACGGGCTTCCTCACGCTGATTTTTCACCAGCAAGGATTTGTTTACTAGGCCGTCATCACCCCAGTGCTGATACTGTATGTGATTACTAAATGCCCTGAACCTTACGTTCTCTGTGGCATAAACTTGGTCTTGTCCGGTCTTTAAATAGAATGCGCCCATTGGACCCATTTCACCATCATAATTCATCCCTACGGCAGGGATTGACGGCCCTGATGATGTAGAGGCAGCACCCAATTGTGCGCTAATTTCTTCAATCGTTAAGCTGTTATCTTGCAGTACTAAGTCAGTCATACTTATTTCCTCAAAAGTGAACTTACATTATACATTAGTTAAGCGCGGTAATCAAACATATTCTTCCTGATCTAGCCAGTTTTTACCGCGACTTATTTCTATGTCGAGCGGCACAACAAGGGAGTAACCAAACCGCTCTTTTGACTCTTCGCTGACCTTAGTCATGGCCTCTGTAAGAACTTCTCTGACCTGATCCACCTCATCAGGATGTGTATCGCACACTAAACTGTCGTGTACTGTAAGTATCAGTTTTGATTGTAGTTTTCTTTCCTTAAACAGCCTAAACGCCCTTATACAGGCTAATTGAACTAAGTCTGCGCTGAAGCCTTGGACTGGATAATTTAGTATCTGAGTAGCATTCGATACTCTGTCTGCTTTGGTTCTAATGACATTCGGCCAGAAATACTGACGGCCACTAGGTGTGGTTACTGTGCCATCTTTTAAAGTGCCGTTCATTAGAGACTGATGCCAGCCGTATATACCCTCGTATATCTCATAGAAACGGCTGAAGTATGCCTTTATATGCTCTGGTTGACCGGCTCCAGTGCCTCCAAATAGTGGCTGGAAGCTGGCCCACTTGTGACCCTGACGCTCATCCTTGCTGACTTCATTAGGCGGCTTCTGTAGACAGATACTTGCAGTCTGTCTGTGGATGTCCTTACCCTCTAGTACGTCTGCCAAGCCTTGACTGTCTCTCGACAACTCACACGCCGTTCTAAATTCAAGCGCGGAGTAGTCACTTTCGATCAAGAGACCGTTTGGGAACCGACTGACAAAGCACTTACGAACTGGAAAACCTCTCTTAGGCTGGTTCTGTAAGTTCAGCGACATACCGCCGCCACTCGACAGTCTACCCGTAGAGGCAATGCACTGATTGAAGTTTGCATGGAGAAACCCGCTTGCGCGAGTACCCCTCTTAATACCAGCCACAAAGCTATCCAGATAAACAGAGACCGCACTGAGGCGAGACAGCTTAGTCAGGAACTCTACGGCGGTAGCATTATCCTTGCGCTCTGCCTGTTCAATCAGACGCTGTATAGTAACCTTGTCAGACTTAAACCCGCCGATACTGGCATCGTAGGCTGTACTAGGGGCCATCTTCAGGCCAGCAACTACTCCATTCGAGGTGTATATCGCTCCTACGCCATTACAGACAGCACACCGTGACCTATTCTTATACGGCTCACCCTGCACACGATACTTCTTACCTAGCTTCGTCTTCGTCTTAACCTTGTACTTCTGTATAGTACCGGAACCAGAACAGTCAGGACACTGAGAGGCAGACTGCTTCATAACAACTCTGGTGGTGGTCCGTACTGCATCATAAAATTTATTAGGGTACTTTATAAAATCAAACGGCGGTCTGAGTGACTTACCGGCTTCGTTAGTACCGATGTTAAACGTCTGCTTATGTATGGCCTTGTCGATGACTTCCCGCGAGTAGATCACTCTAGTCATATCATCGCCAGAATTTAGGTTAATGGGAGTGTCACCCATCACCTGTTCAACAATACGCTTCAGGTCTATCTCTAAAGCGGCCTTCTCTTCGGTAAACTGCGCCTCAACTTCTGCCAGAGCAACCCTATCGATCTTAACCCCATTCATCTCTATCTCGCAGAGAAACAACAGCATCTCATTCATAAAGGGAATGACCTTCTTTAGGCTGAGATTATGCTCACGGGCTAGGATGTCTTGCTGGGCAATATACAACTCACCACAGGCCTTAACGTCAGCCTCTGCGTACTCGACTACTACATCCAACGGCATTTCAGAGAAGCATGTACCGCCTCTGAATAGCTCATCTACTAAGTCAGACTTCTTTAAGCTCGCAGTCTTTCGACGTAACGCACTCTCTTTAAGACTGAGTAGTCTACGCTGGCCCTTGGCTAACAGGTACTCTGTTATCATTGTATCTCTGACGATAGGCGGTAATTCAAAACCCATCTCTAGCAGCCACTCAGCATCGAACTTCACGTTGTGGCAGATCATGCCGTCAGCTTCAGCTAAGTGCTGCTTTAAACGGTCTATCCCATCAGGAGACTGTAGCTCCTTATGATGCCACAGGTCTGTATGAACCTCATCTACAGTCTCCAGCCCAAGCCAGCCGTAGTGAGCAGACACACACCGGTTGTCTGGGTTTTTCGGGCTGTTATCTATGCGGCCATCTATTCGTTGGACCGTTGTCTCTAGATCTAGAACAAGCCACTTAACAGGATCAGCAACGCAAGTATTAGGCTTTTTGTTATCAGAGCGACTAGCCTCTGGCTTAAAATCCATTACCAAATCATCTACCACGGCGGCTCTCCATTCTCATCCAACTCTGGACGTTTAAATGAGAGGTCACGCACTACAGGCTGTGGCTCAGGCTCAGGGTTAATTACGCCAACTTCTTCCAGAAGCAGCGCAAGGTGCGGCGGCAGATCATCACACTTCATAGCGAGAGGTCTGTGAGTTCAGGTTACAGAGAACTGTACCGTGCCAGCCACTGATCTTATTCTTCATCACTGTGATCCATCGACTAGGGTCATCAGGATTATCAGGATCATTCATTCGGCCTATGCCTAGCATGACATCACTCTCAGCCGCCTTACCCAGCTTACTACCTTCCATCATCGACATAGTAATACGGGTCTTGCCTTCAGCTTCAGCGGATGCTTGGGATAGCCCTAGTATAGCGCAGTCAAACTTCTTAGCGGCCTCACGAAGACGATAGTAGAGTTCTCTTAGGCGTTCATGCCCTGAGTTAAATTGCTGAGTTAGGGCAATCTTGTCGGCCATATCGACGATGACCACATCGAACTTCTTCTTATTGAGATACGCTTCAAGCATCTGGATATCCCAGCCTTGAGCATCGACAAAGGTCAGCCTCTCTTTAATACCTGCATAACGGGCAGCGGCTCCACGAGAGTCAAAAGCAATCTCATCTTTGGTCATACCGGTATACGCTTGTACCGCACGTAACTTGGTACGCTTACCAATCTCTTCGTTGGCTATGTAACCTACTCTAGCACCTTGGGCGCAGAAACCTGCCGGTGCAGCACACAGACTAATAGCAAACGCAGTCTTACCCACATTAGAGTAGGCAGCTATAACACCAAACTCGCCTCTACCAATTCCGTAGACCTCTCTGGAGAGTGTGTCGATGTTGAACTTGAAACGGTTATCATTACTGACAACGGCCAGTAGTTCATCGATGTCATCAGTTACTTCATCAGCAAAGTCATCAGGCATGTAACCTTCAGAGACACGGTCTAGTAGCGACTTTAGTAGGTCCATTGCAGAGGCATCACCCTCAGACATCTTTATGCCAAGGGTGGCTATGTCTAATCCGATGTGCTGACGCCATAGGTTTTCGATGACATCAACAGCCACTACATCATCGATCACTTCGGCATTGGATACTGAGTTAATCAGATCTTGGATGTCGGCTGTCCAAGCACCTGTACTAGTAGGATTGTTGGCCTTCCAGTAACTAAATAGCTCAAGTGGGGTGAGGTCTTTTTCAAATGCATCGTGCATTGATACGATGGTTGTGTAGACTTCTTTCAGTGTATCATCAAAAAGTGAGGGTCTAAGCTTTGCCTTATTTTCGCTATAGAACGAATTACTGAGGCAGCTTTTAAGCAATGATTGGTCCATTTAACTCTTTCGGCTGTTAACGTATTAATAAGATGTTATTGTATCACAGCCAATAGAATAAAAAAAGCCCCCACCGAAGTGAGGGCTAAATTTCTTTTTCGTTTAGTTTTAGTTAGTTAGCTCTGAACTTCATCTTATTCAGATCAACGGCTCCGGGTTCACCTCTGCGCTCCCTCAACTCAACTTGATAGTGTACTATGCGTGGGTTGCCCTTGCAGTAGTCTGCTATCAGTTTTTCCAATGCTACTTCTTCTGCGGCGGCTTCCTTAAAGCCCCCATCAATTGACATGTCAATAATCGCTATTCCTCTAGCTTTCATTTTACCATTCCCTTTGCTTTAACGTCTGTACTGGTTTCGTAGACGATATTACGGCCACAATGGCCTCTTCATAATTTATTCTGGTAATTATGTTGAGGGATATGGTGGAGCTAAGGGAACTATTGGGCTGCACCAAACATCTATACCCGCCCAATCAGAAGTAGTTCTAACTTTCTTACTAAGTATGCGGAGATATTTTCTGTAGTGAGCGCCGTAGGTCTTTCTAAGATACGAACCTGTCCAATTATGTGTTACAAGACCTATATGAAGTGACCTCGTAAATTCAAATTTTTTAAAATTCATTACTTAACACCTCTACAAGCTGGTTAACTGATAGGTTCTTTAAATCCTCAGAAGTAAACCTAATAAGTAAGCTTTTATCTATACTCCTACCTATGCTTATAGCCTTAGACGAAGCATCCTTGTCAAGGACCAAATAACAGGCATTGTATTTATTTAGCGACTTTTTTAAGCAGTTACTTACGCGAGTACCTAGCAAAGCTACTCCTACAAGGCCTTTTACTCTGCTCACAGAACATGCAGAAGGAGTGTCTTCTACAAGCACGGCTGTTGATCCAACACCTACGTGTATGCCCTCTTCCAGCACACCGTAAGAAAGCCACTTAGGTCCATACTTCTTTAGTGATCTACCTACAGCGCCTGTGTCTGTACAAAATAGCACTCTGTCCTCTGCCGGTGCGTATCGGACATCTATGTATCCAGCTTCATAAGCCTCTAGGCTATTGTTCTGATCTAGATAGTCGAGTGCTGGCTGATGATTACGGGCTGGAGTAGTGATCGAAGGAATAGGCTTTGGCTCTCTAGTCTTTTGCTGTACAGCATCTGCTAGATAATTCTTAGCTGCCTGTAGACTTCTCTTGCCTTGGTATATGCCTTTGCCATTGCAGCTTGCTCTAAAGCAATACCACTTTAATTGGCCGTCTACTTTAGAAACAGAAAGCTTCTTCAAGCCACCACAGAAAGGACACTGGATTACTTTAGTGTCTCCTTCCCGTATAGGGATAGCCTTGATGACTTCTAGTTGTTCGAGGTAGGTCATTGGTCACTCATAGTAGTTGGTTGGTAGTTGGTTTGGGGTTCTGCCTCTCCAAAGAGACAGCGTCAGCTTATACAGTTATTCGCATATGTCAACACTTAATTAGGTGCATATAAAAACAATTAGTGTTAACAGGCATTTTGCAGGTATCCCGAATTATCCAATGAAATCAATGGGTACTGTTAATCAATTGGTCGTAGGTTCGATCCCTACCGCCGGAGCCAAATTACTGATATTAAACAATAAAATGCCTCCGACATGGGTAAAGTGGCATGGCAGATTACAGAGTGGCAGTCTGCCATTTTTGCCACTGTGATCAGTATCCGTCCAGTGATTCCAAACGAATGTAGAAGTCACAGCCACGGTTTTTATTAAACTCTCGTTCAGCCACCAACCTCTGCACTGTCTTATGAGCCAGTAGCTGGTTGGTGCGAGAGCAGTAGTAACATAGCTTAATCATTACACATCCTGACCAGTGACATCTGAGATAGATATATAATCAGAGGCATGACCTAAGAAATCTCTCTGGCTCATGTCACTCAATATCTCTCTATCCTTTTCAGCTTGTTTAGCATACGCCACAGCTTCTTTGATTGTGCCGCGAAGTGCGAGTACATAATGCAAGTACGTTATTGCGTACTGCTTTTTATCTGTCTTTTTCATCACCACCCCCTAAGCATGGCAGAAGGATCGTCTGCTTACAGTAGCGCGGGAACTCATCATACGTCATAGCAATCAGTATCGGTAGGCCCGCTATAAGGAATGCGACTACGGCAGACGCCTTGATTGCGCCGTTGATGTTACCTGTCTTCTTCATCTAGACCTCGCTTAACCAATGCTATGAAACCGGCTTGGAATATCTCCGCGAATACTTCAGGGCTAAGGTCTAGCTGTATAGTCGCTGACCCGTCTTCATGCTCTTCCAGTTCTGTGATTCTGATGTCGTTTCTCATGCCGCCTTCTCCTTAGCTCTCTGCCTCTCTTGGTCACTCATTGGACGTATGTATGGGTAAGCCTCTCCCATCAGCGCAGCCCAGCTTACTGGGAACAGCCCTCGCATGATGTCGCTAATCTGATTGGCTACCACACGGCTCTCGTATTGAGTGTCAGAGGCACAGCGAAGGCTACACATCTTGCTGATGGCTTTTAAGCTACCGCTCCAGATCCACGACGATAACATTGACTGCGGCAGAACCATGCGAGCCATTTCTGGAGCTACACCTACTTCAAGTAGCGTCCGATAGCTGAGCATAGCGCCATCATAGGAATCCTCTATGATGTCGTCTGATATAGTGATGCGGCCCTCGCTGCCTTGCTTAGAGTTACCCTTGCGAGGACGGCCTCTCCATTCAGTAGGCCAGTAGAACTCAGGCTCACTGTCCACGTACCGGCGGCTTATCTCATTCCACGGCATATACTCGCTCTTCTTGAGTTGCGCTATAGCGAACAACGGTGCGGTACACCTGAAAGTGACGAAGGCATGGTTAAATGGTGAGTAGTGCTTATGATCAGCCAGATACCGAATGAGCTTCTTATCCTTATCATGTAGCTCAGGAACCATAGGGCCACCTTCTTTACCAGTATAACCTAGAGCCTCACTCGTAGCGTCATAACTCACTCTAGCCGCATCTACGACTGAGAGGTCATCACCGGAGTGCCGCACGTACTGAACAGTAATTTGTTCGTGATCCATTTATAATAGTCCTCGTTTTATATTGGCATTGGTAGATTCAATCTCGCCCTCTACTGCATAGACAACCAGCATCTGAGGGTTCTTGTGGCCTGATAGAGCCATTAGCTCTCTGTCTGAGCAGCCAGACTGACTGGCATGGGTTATCCCAGTTCGTCGTAAGTCAGCTAACCAGATAGTAGAATACATCTGACTGCCATCTTTATTGAACTGACTGTGTAGAGGCACTTCAGGTAGCCCATAGCCGTCAGCCAGCTTACGAAAGAACTTATTACATCTATCGTCAGAGTATGGACGCCCAGTATTTTCGTATGCGAAAATGTAGTCATCGGAGTTACGGTGCTGATGTAGATGTAACCTATCCTGAACGGCGTTGGTTACCTTTATGGACATCTGCTTGCCGGTCTTTTGCTGGATGAAGTTAGACACACCAGTACGCCCATCGATGTTAGACCACTTCATAGTCCTTACATCTACTGGTCTCTGGCAGAACTCATAGCACATGACGATCATAGTACCCATCGACGGGTAGCCCTGCTCATCACAGTACTTCACCATGCCCTTGATCTGATCGACGGTCCACATAACCTGCCTGTCAGGTAACTTAGGTATCCTAACCAGAGAGAACGGGTTAGCTTTAACTTTCCCCGCACGTAAACCCTCGTTCCAGACTAGCTTCAGCACCTTGAATGTGTGGTTGGCTTTGTGTGTACTTACGTCATCCTGTATGTGTAGCCACAATCTTTGTGCGTATTCGTAATCCACCTGTGACACAAACATCTTGCTAAACTGCTTACCGCTTATGTGTACACGTTGAACATGACTGAGATGACCATCGTATGACCGCTTGGTAGAAGCGGCCTTGATGTTTGTGTACGCCATGCTGTCTTTGTAGTAGTCCACCAGCGCAGCGACAGAACGGCTGTCTGCTCGTACCTCTACTTCTTCACCGGCTTTATGGGCCTCGAACAGACGCTTAATCTCATAGCCACGGGCATTGGCATCTCTAATACAGGTGTAGTTTTCACGAGGTTTAACATTCAAATGCGGAAAAGCCTCTAGCACTTCAGCGGTAGGCCTGATGTCGTACACCCAACCATTACCTACCTCTCGCGGCCTCACGTAAGGAGCTTTAGCCATTAGACTTCTCCTTTCGGTAGTCTTGCCAAATAAGACTGTAGGAGATGCCATGATACTGGCAGTAGCCGATAGCAGCATACATAGTCTTGGCATCCGTACTGTCATCTATCTCTGCGTAGACACCGTCTTCCCGCATTTCTAACGTGAACCAGTAGTTCTCATCGTCGTGCCAGTGCAGCGCCGTAGCTTCATTAGTCGTACTACAGTGCATTTGACCGATTACTTCAGTAAGACCACCAATAGCCCATATGAATTTGCTGAATACTTCTTCTTTAGCCATTAGCCATCTCCTTCTGTAGCTTGAGTCCTTTGATCAGCATCTCTTCTGCGTCCTTCTTCTGTCCGTGCTGTAGGCGTTCTAAGGCCCAAGACACCCAGCTAGTTGCGTGTGGTGATAGTTGATCAGGGTTTGGCTCTGGCTTGTGACCAAGAGCCTCGAAAGAACCCACTGCGTTATCATTGAGGAAGGCAAGCAGATTGGGTTTGTCTACCGGAACCTCGACTAGGCGCATGTCATTCTTGAACCGCTTGCGAGCATCAGCCTGAGTGCCTGACCACTGGCCTTGGTTGTTTGTGTACAACTTCATGCCGCCTCTCCTTCGATCAGACTTAGCTCCAGTTGGTAGTTGGAAGGGTCAGAGGCTGGGCTGAAGGTTACAGTATCACCGGCCTTTGCAAACAGCTTTAAACTGCCGATAGATAGCAGCCTATCACCGCGAGGTCTTAGATAGAGCCGTACCGGAGCAGGTAAATTATCGGCGTGTGTCCATACACCAATGAAAACCAGCTTCCTACTTGGCAGGGTAGATATGTAATCGTAGTCGTGTGGCAGATACTCTTTGGCGAATTCCACCACTGACTTGTTCGCATCGATAATGGACTTGTTCAGCATACGCTGAGTGATTTTAATACTAGCTTGCATTCGACATCTCCTCGCCACAGTTATTGACGATGGCCTTGTAGATAGCCAACTCAGTGCGGTTAAGGCCGCAGAGTGCCGTTGGGTACTTCCGCACGTAGTTTAGCAGCCGCCAAGCCTTAACCAGAGTATGGTTATCCAAGTAGTCGTTCATAAGATGGTGAATCGTAGTAGCTTTCATTTGATTGGTCCTTGTTGGTTGATTAGATAACTAGTCTACTACGCCAGTTAACAGGTTGTCAATCAAATAAGTTAACAGTCAGATTGAGACCAAAAAAATTTCCCTGCGCGAACAAATCATACCTTCACTGAGTATATATGGACCATATTGCAACTACATGTAGTCACCTGACGTAGGGGAAGGCGAGTGGGAAAAATAAAAATGATTTTTTAAAATCGTTGATTGACCAATTGGTCAGGTTATTAGTTAGCAATTTAACTGTTGCATTTGTTAACGGGTTTCCTGTAGGCTTCCGACAGACGCTTGATTTGCGTCTACAACCAACAAATGAAAAGGACCAATTAAATGACAATGATTGCAAATTACCCAAGCAAAAAAGCTTGTAGGGAAAACATAGGCAAACCGCTCGCGTATATAGAGACCAGCCTATTCGGTCCACAGTATCGCGGTGATGGTGAAATCACCGTAGCTAATAGGCCTCATATCACAAACCAAGGCCGCGAATGGTTTGGCATCATAACTATGGAAAACCACCTAATTAAGGCGGTTCGCTAATCAGATACTTCTTCGCCTTATACGGGTTTTTATCGTGCTGGCTCGATGTTTTGAGCATCATTTTTAACTGACAGCAAAAAAGGATCCACAATGTCAAACGACTTACGGGAAATGCCCGACGATTTATTCTTCGGTGAAATTGAAAGCATAAACGTCTGGCTTAACGAGCAGACACAAAATGAAAAGGACCAATCAAATGCAAAAACGTAATCGCAACGTGATCAAATTGAAATCAGCCAAATCATATGCAAACGCCAGCCGGTTGCTTCACGCGATCAAAGGCTATGAACTCTACAGCGCAAACTACATTGTAGTGGAGCGCAGCGGGCGTCTGGTGCCGGTGTTCGAAGAAACCAGCCTGAAGCCTTGGCAATTAGCCTTGGCAAAAGAAAAGCTATTTGCGGTTGCATAGTGAAACGGCCTTTGGGCCGTTATCGGAGGGTGATGCCTTCGGTCTGACGATCAGTCAGCAACCAACGAACAAACCAACCAATCAATGAAAGAGAGTAATTATGTTAGATTTTCAAAACTTCAGCCAAGACCTCGAACTGCCAACCGCTTTAGACTTCGATCCGGTGTTCGAGGCCAGCCGACAGGATCGGCACAAATTTGTGATCGACGGTAATACCGGCAAGGTGCTGGGTCACGTAGGCGACACGTTTTCATGCGCGAGCCACCGCAGTTTCTTTGAGGGTGTATGGCAACAGGTCACAGAGAACATGGACCCCGCCGATACTGAAGGCGCGCAACTTAGATTTCAGTCTGGCAGAAATGGTGCTTTTGGAATGATGGATGTTCAATTCCCATCTATCGCAACACAGATTGAAACCGACGAACACCAGACAACCATCAAGCAGCGTATCATTGCCCTGCACTCGATCGATGGTGGCAGTGGATCGAACACAACGCTATTCGGCGCGATAGATGCGTTTTGCCTCAATGGCATGGTATCGGGCGAACATTCAAAAGTACGGCGCAGGAATAGCAGCCAGTTTTCAATGGAAGGTTTCATCAAACAACTTCGGACAGCGAAGAACGATTTTTATGCCGACAGCGCACGGCTGAAAGTATTTGCTCAGACTAGCCTGACCGATGACACCGTGAAGGCGCTGCTCAATTCTATGATGGCTCCAAAGCCCAACCCCGACAGCAAGCGGCAGGTAGAAAACAAAGCCGATAAAATGTATTCGCTGTATCAGTCAGAGGCCGCAGTCAGAGGCAAAAATAAGTTTGCCTTGCTCAGTGCTTGGACCAATTACGCCAGTTATGCGGATGATCGAAACGGCTTTGCCTTGCGCCAGACTGATGCTGCTAATCAGAACCGCGCAGCCAATATGATGCAGCGTGAGTTAGAAGTTAATAAGTGGATCTCTGACAACCGTTTTCTGGAGGCAGCATGATGGGCAAAAGATTCAAACATAAGCCATCTGATTTTATGACAGGGCAGTTCTCATATGCAGCCACTACTCCAGCCCGCAGCCGTCGAAGTGAACGCCGCCGGTTGTTGTCCCTGCAACGAAAAGCAGCCAAGCTAAACCGATCAATAGACCGGCTGGCAAACAGCATAGGGGGATCAGAAAATGCAGGGGCATGAGGCGAGGCTTGCAGCATTCAGACAATTGAACCAATGGAACTATCGGCAGCGGGCAATCGAAATGGTTGACGATGGAATAATTGATTGCCGCTTGGCCTTGATTAATTGCCTGAACCATATGTCACAGGATGACATCAAAGACATGCTAACCGACAACGAACTGATAGACGATTAGATCAACAATAAATTCTCCCTGAACTGGCCCTGTCTTCGGATGGGGCTTTTTTTTGGCAAAATCAGGCACTCAACCTATGGGGTATGCCAGGAAACTTTCTAATTCAACTTATAGGTGCAAAATAACCGAAAATCGCCACTGAGTGGGGTCTAGCAGATTTCATGAACTCTAAGTCGCAGAAACTGTTAACGCACTCAGTGGCCGTTATATGCGCTCTGTTAGCCTGTTAACTTATCGCGGTCTGTTAACAGTTTATTGTGGACATAATTAATATTTACATGTTAACAGGGGTGACGGGCATCTGTGCCTGAACACCAACGAACCGAAAGGAAGACCAATGACAAATCAACCAAACCTCAACCTGCTCAATGAAATGGCGCAGGATATTTTCTCTGGCCTCAAAGCCGTGAAGCTGCGCACAGTTAAAAAGGGGCAAGAGTTCTGCCGCAAACCCACCTCTGAAAAGTATTATGTCCGAGCGCATTACAATCGGAAGGATGAGTTTGGACCTGCCACATTCACTTGCATCGATGGCGACGATATCGGGCGGTACATCGAGCTAAAGCCTGACACCATCGTTTATGTGGAGGGCTGATAGATGAAAACCATTCAAAAAACTATCGGGCAGGATTATAAAATTTCAATCCATGAAAGCGCCGCCGGTAATTGGGAGCTTGCCTTGATCGATGGGCGTGGAGATGAATTCTTCGGAAACCAATTTGTGCCGCCTAAATTCTGGGCATGGTCCGAAGACGGGTTAAAGCGGTTTTATCTTGATGGTCAGGTCTTCGAAGACGATGACATCATCCACTGCGTCAGGATCGATCAACTGCCTGATTTGTGGGGAGCAGCCCGCCGGTATGCTTTTGCGATGTCGATGGCAAAGGCAAAAGAGCAGCGTGACCAGCCGATCACCGTGTCGCGGGTTCGAGCGTGATCGATCCAGAGAAAACAATGCGGTGGCTCAATAGGGCCGCTGCTTCACTGGTTGCGATTCTGTTCGCAATCAATCTTATCAATTTATTCTGGGGTATATCCTGATGGAAAAACTATTTCTCGAAACCACCACCGGCACGCAGTCTGCACAGTGGTCAGCCCAAGTTCAATTCAATGAAATCCAAGAGCCTATCGACATCGAAAGAGATGCCGACATAGACAGCATTGTGATGGATGAAATCGGCCACTTGCCCAACGCAGCCGCTTGGATCTGGAGCAGCAAATGATGGATCTGGCAGCGCAAAACCGCCCCGCAGCCGTCAGCCTCGAAGCTTTGCCTGACAGCGAACTTGAGCATCTGACCAACGAACAGATCATATCGATTTGCAATCTGCATAACTGGCATCAGGTAAAGCAGCCGCTCTGCGAGTTCCTGCTATCAGCCCAGCCTCAACTAGGTTTTAACGATGGCAGTGTGATGGTGAACACCGGCTTAATGTGGGTGGGCATCGAGGCTGATGGATCGAGGCATTCCTGACCAGCCAGCCCAAACAAACAAACCATAGAGACCGGCTTTCGAGCCGGTTTTTTTGTGTCCGAAGACCGGAATGTAGTATGCTCTGAGAGGCGCTGTAAGCCTCACACAGTAGCCAAACAGTTAACTGGCATAATTATACCCAAAACAATTGCCCCTATTCAGTGGCGCTTATATCGCCTCTCAGGGCTATAGCAGTTTCGGGGCAAACACCCTGTCAGAGGCTCAGAGACGGCCACACAAAGCCGAAAGCAAGGCGCAGCATATCACGGGTCATGGGCTTAGGGATGACGGCTGCGGGCGCAGATCTGGCGCGGGCTGGTGTCGGCTGCTCAGGCTGGCTGTTCGAGCAGGTGACTGAGGGCAGGCAGGAAAAGGGCTGAGGGTATACAATGCCGCTTCCCACCCCAGCGTCTGGTGATCGTCAGCCAGCAGCCACCCTGCGCGATGCTTGGATCGATGGCTGGGCTGGTGCTTTTATGTCACAATATTCTGATTAATTGCATATTCTGCCAGTATTCTATGAGCCAGTTTTATCTAAGCAATTGATTTTACTTTTAAAATCACAGTCAGCCCGTGAACTATTCAGTCATCGATCTATAAAAAATATAATAAAAACAATGACTTAAAGAAATCAGCATAAATCAATCTATTTTTCTGATCGTCGGGCCGACCGGGGCGACTGCCACCCCCTACCCCTCTAGATCTGTGTACAACTCCCACCTATTTTTAGAAAATAGCAACTGTAAATGGCCCCCAGCCGATTACTCCAGCAAATAATCCGTCAACGTACTACTCCAGTAGTTAGCAAATTAGCAAAGGCACTTGTAAAGTGTTGCTAAGTTGTATATACTTGGGGCATATTTTATTTATTGATTTGGATTACCAATGGCTAATGATAATGACTTTGGAGAAGATGGAGTCCTGTTTGCTGACGGGCTACCGTTCTTCTTAGACCACGACCTTCAAGTACCGGACTCAGGGATGCTGTACCTACAGACTACTTTGGAAGTTGGTGAGGATGAGAAGGTTACTATTAATAAACCATTCTGGGAGATTACTCAGTTTGTCTTGGACAATGCGGAGTCGGAGTACGGGGAGTTATACGACATAGCCTCTGAACTCACTAAGGAAGCTACTAAGCTCAGGGAATTAGCTCAGACGATAGAAGGAAGCGACGAAGTAGTTGCTGATCTTTTTGACGCTGACTATGACCCAACAGCCTAACCTATTTGGCTGGGAAGATAATCCAGCTAAAACCGGCGACATAAAGTGCAGACACTGTTATCAGGTTAAGCCTAGAGAATCCTTTAGGCTATACAGACGAGCTACTGGAGACAGGGAAAGTCGGAGTACCTCTTGCAAGGACTGCCAGAAGTATAACAATTCGGTAGTGAATGATATCAGGAAGACTGCCCCGCCGATGACTGACCATTGCCAGTGCTGCGGGAAGACTGACACTAAGTTGGTGCTGGACCACTGTTATGAGACAGAGAAGTTTAGGGGATGGCTATGTCCTCACTGCAACTTGTCTATTGGATTGTTGGGTGACAACGAAGCCGGTCTGCAAAGAGCTATCGATTACCTGAAAGCATAGCGGGTATTCGCCTTATCTATCTACTACTTAGTTGGCTTAGTTGGTATAATGATACCACATACAGCTAAGGAGATAGATATGTTTGGAAAGATGTTTGCAGTGATGGTCCACACCTTTGTAGGAGATGCGGCCATCGTCAAAAAGATGCAGGACATGCAGCAACGGCGGGTAGACTACTGGCAGTTGAAGAACCTATCCGACAACCAGTTAAAGGATATGGGAATTAGTCGGGGAGAGATCTACCACAAGGTCTATGGCGGGTAGATTACTTAGAGTAAACTACTACACCCCATACTAGGGTGAGTTAGGCTATCTATATAGTTAACCACTCAACCGACAATTCATTATACAAATTAATCAGCTAGTTGTCAATAAAAATACTTAACAAGCTGATTAATTAAGCCCTTGACCGAGGGCCATATAAAATGTTACAATGAAGGGGTTAGTTAAATTATGACATTTAACCTGTACTATATTCGTGCAGCGATCCAAGAACGAACAGGACAGATCCTGAAGTTCGATCACATCAGAAGACTACTACTGGAAGAAGGCCTGATCTCTGAGAAGGAGTTGAGGGATAATCCCTTAGCCCAAGAGTTCGACGGCTACGGCAGATACTTCGCAACAGAAGACTGTTCAGTAGAAGTTCCATTAGATCCAAAGCGATTCATACCAGAGTTATTAGAAGAAGACTTTGATGATTAAGGAGAATTAGAATGCCTCAAGGTAAGGGAACATACGGCTCTAAAGTAGGACGCCCGCCAAAGAAAAAGAAGCCAGCTATGATGGGCGGCGGCATGGCTGCTAAAAAGGGCAAGCCTAAGATGATGTACGGCGGCATGGCAAAAAAGAAAAAGTAATGTGGATTGCCGTTGTCCTGATCTGCGCTTCTCCAATGGATGTGAGAACCTGTGACGTACTGGTTCGCACTGATCAGGGGTTTTTCAGTCAGGCTGCTTGCAAGGCTCAGGTTGAGGAAGACGTTACCAAAATGAGGAACGGCAGAAACTTCTACGCCCGTTACCAGTGCTACCAGATGCAGGGAACAACTTAAATAACACTTAGCTAATTCTTCGGGGGGAGAGATGATAGCAGAGACACTGGCGGTTATAGGAGCCGCCAATGCCGCTATCGGTCAGGTAAAGACTCTGATCGGGCATGGGCAAGACATATCTGCTATGGGGCGACAGCTAGGGGCTATCCTCACCGCTGAGGAAACTCTAAAGGCGCAGGGTGACCGTAAGAAGAGAAGCTTATTCTCTGCGGCTCTAGGCAAGGACGAGAGCAGCTTCGAGGAGTTCCTTCACCTAGACAAGCTCAAGCAAGCCCGTAAGGAGATTGAGTCTCACATGCGCTTGTACGGGCGTCCGGGTCTCTACGATGACTGGGTAAAGTTTCAGGCTCAGGAGCGGGTCCGTAAGCGGGAAGAGGCTGAAGAGCAAGCCAAGGCCAGAGCCTTCCTAGTAAACATATTCCAGTGGTTCATAGTGGTTCTAATTGTAGGCGCTGGCTGTACAGGTTTAATTTGGTGGGCTTGGGTAACCAGTGGCCGGTGAAACTCTCATAAGCCACTTCCCGCTTCCTAGTATGCCCTTTCAGACTCATGTGAATGTGATCTTTGAGAGCGGGCGCGGTGAGCAGGTTGAGAAGAAGGCACAGGCTGGTGAAGCTGGCTCAGTAGAGCCAATAGATGAGCATACACCAGTAGAGAACCTGAAGCTGGTTGATCAGCGGTATGCCTATAATCCTGACCCTAATAAGCTTCGGATGCCTGACGGTCAGATAGTAGATTTTGTGGTGGCGTAAATGGCAAAGACTAAAGCAGAAAAGATAGCAGCCGGTAAGAAGCGGCATGGATTTACGGCGGTAAATAAGCCGCGCAGAGGTGGTCCTAAGAAGTTTGAGGTACTGGCTGTAGAGGGCGATACGGTTAAGTACATCACCTTTGGCGACCCTAATATGGAAATCCGCAAGGACAATCCCAAGGCCCGCAAATCATTCAGAGCTAGGCACAAGTGTGACACGGCTAAGAGTAAACTAACCGCCAGATACTGGTCCTGCAAGAAGTGGTGATCTGATGCCAGCTAAAAAGAAAACTAAGAAGGACGCTTGCTACAAAAAGGTATCGAGGGCGATGCCACAAAACTCTGCTTACCGCAGCGGTCACATGGTTAAGTGCCGCAAAGTTGGGGCAAAGAACTACAACATAGGCGGTAAGAAAAGTGGCAGCAAAAAAAAGTAGTACCAGTGGCGGCTTAAAAAAGTGGTTCGGTCAAAACAACGGTAAGGGCTGGGTAAATTGTAAGACAGGAGGCCCATGTGGCCGTAAGTCAAAGAAGAGTGGCGGTTCATACCCTGCCTGTAGGCCTACTATGGCTCAGTGTAAAACCAAAGCAGGTAAAGCTGCTACCAAGAAGAAAACTTCTTCTAAGAAGGTTAATTGGAAACCAAAAGGGAAGAAGAAATGACTGATGAACGCCTCACTAGAATTGAGGATAAATTGGATAAGCTCTCACACGCAGTCGTAACTCTAGCCAGAATGGAAGAGCGTATGATTACTGTTTTTAAGCGTATGGACAATATCGACGATCAGCAAAAGGCTATGTGGGATCGTATTGTAAAACTGGATCAGATCACTGCTTCCAGAGGTCAAAAGCTGCAATTCTTTGAGCGCATTTGGTGGATCGTCTTCACGGCATCTATCGGCGCTTGCTTTGTGTATATGAGGACTATTGGATGAAGACTGAGAAGGAATACACCGACAAGCAATTGCTCTTCTTGGATGCCCTTATGTCTGACGAGTGCAAGGGTAACATTAAGAAGGCCATGAAGGTAGCTGGCTACGCAGACAGTACTCACAGCCGCATAGTTGTATCTGCCTTGAAAGATGAGATTAACGAGCGAGCGTCTATGGTGCTTGCTATGAACTCCACTAAGGCAGCGTGGAGCATGGTTGATGTGCTAGACGATCCGGGGGCTATGGGCGCACGTAACTCTATTGCAGCCGCCTCTCAGCTACTGGACCGCACCGGTCTGATTAAGAAAGAACAGCTAGAAGTTAAGAACACGGGCGGGGCTATGTTTATTCTGCCACCGAAGAGCGACGATTGAGTATCTGGTTAGATAAGACAAGACCTAACAAGACAGCTAAAATACCCTACGCCTACAAGGTTTCTGAACATGATCCCTTAGTCGTAGTAGCTGACATGGAGAAGGCCGCTCTAGTCGAAGAGGCTATGGACTACTTGGAAGAGGGTCACTCCAGCCGTAAGACCGCTGAGTGGTTAACGTCCAAGACCGGAGATAGGATATCTCATCAAGGTCTGATACACATTTGGAAGGCTCACAGAGGGGCTAAGAGTGACAATCCATCCAAGCGCCTGAAGCAGCTTGCCAAGGACAACCGCAAGCGTAAGCCAAAGACTAAGGAAGAGAAGACCCTAGCAACTGCAAAGCGCAAGCAGTCGGACGCCAAACGCAGACTGACTATCGCTAAGAAGCAGTTAGCAGAGTTACAGCCCAACGAAGAGTTGGACACTGCTAATCTAGACTTCTCTGTTATTGAGAGCGAGAAGCAGAAGCAGGAAGTAGTCTTCGCACCTAACGAGGGTCCACAGACAGAGTTTCTAGCTGCCTCTGAGCGTGAAGTACTTTATGGTGGTGCAGCCGGTGGCGGCAAGTCGTTTGGCTTACTAGCAGACCCGATGCGCTACTTCAGCAACCCTAACTTCAACGGCCTTATACTACGTCGAACCAATGATGAGTTGAGGGAGCTTATATGGAAGTCTCAGGAGTTATATCCCCGTGCATTCCAAGGAGCTAAGTGGGCTGAGAAGAAGTCTCAGTGGACGTTTCCTAGCGGAGCCAAGCTCTGGCTAACATACTTAGAGAGAGACCAAGACGTACTTCGCTATCAGGGTCAGGCCTTTAGTTACGTGGCCTTCGATGAGCTAACTCAGTACCCTACTCCCTTCGCGTGGAACTACATGCGCTCAAGACTTAGGACTACAGACCCTACTCTGCCTATTTACATGAGAGCTACTACCAATCCGGGCGGTAGTGGACACGGCTGGGTAAAGCGTACCTTCATAGACCCTGCCCCAGCAAACTCAAAGTTCGTTGCTAAAGATATAGAGAGCGGCGAGGACATGGTCTACCCAGAAGGCCATGAGAAGGCTGGAGAGCCACTGTTCTATCGTCGGTTTATACCGGCAAGCCTCAAGGATAACCCCTACCTGATGGAAGGCGGGCAGTACGAGGCTAACTTGCTATCTCTCCCTGAGATGCAAAGGCGTCAATTGTTAGAAGGAGACTGGGCAGTTGCAGACGGAGCGGCATTCTCAGAGTTCAGGTCAAAGGTTCACGTTATTGAGCCGTATGAAATACCGACTGATTGGCGTAGGTTTCGGTCCTGCGACTACGGATATTCTTCTTATAGCGCTGTGCATTGGTTTGCTATTGACCCAAGTTACAACACCTTAGTCTGCTACAGGGAATTATACCTGAGTAAGCACACCGGAAGAGACCTAGCCAAGGCGGTTATGGAAGCTGAAGGTCCAGAGCGTATAGACTACGGCGTACTCGACTCCAGTTGTTGGCATCAGAGAGGTCAGCTTGGTCCATCCATAGCCGAAGAGATGATTTCACAAGGCTGTAGGTGGCGTCCTAGCGACAGAACCAACGGCGCAAGAGTAGCTGGCAAGAACAGGCTGCACGAAGTCCTTAAAATAGACGAGGACACAGGCATTCCGGGGATACAATTCTTCAATACCTGCCGCCAAATCATTGCTGACTTACCCGTCATACCGGCAGACCCTAGAGGATCGGATGATATAGACCCCCGCTACGCCACAGATCACGCATACGACAGCGTCAGGTACGCAGTTATGAGCAGACCTAAAGCATACTCCCCGTTTGATTGGGGAAATGGCGTTCCACAACAGAGTTGGCAACCCGCTGACGCAACATTTGGGTACTAAAAATGGCATTAATGGACAAACCTATACCGGAAGACGCTACCGACACTGACATTGTAGTGCCTCTAGAAGAGGGCAGTAATGTAGAAGAGGAAAATATAGGCTATTCCGGTACAGTTGCCTTCGTAGAGAGCCAATACAACCGCTCAAAAGACGCCAGACTAACAGATGAAGAGCGTTGGCTGGATTCTTACCGCAATTATCGCGGCCTATACTCCAGTGAAGTGCAATTTAATGAATCTGAAAAGTCTAAGGCCTTTGTAAAGATCACTAAAACCAAGGTCTTAGCTGCCTACGCACAAGTTGTGGACGTATTATTTGCTGGATCTAAGTTTCCTATCGGTATTGAGGCCAGACAGTTCCCAAATAACGTAGCTGGGGCCGTAAATTACAATCCAAACGCTCTCACCGACGAAAAAGTCAAAGAAAAGACTGACGTTGACTATGAAGTACCTACTTCTATTGCACGGCCTGACTTAGCCAAGCAATTAGGCCTGTATAAAAAGAAGTTACAGCCTGTTGAGAAGGATTTAGAGCTAGGCGTAGGTACTATGGAAGGTTCTATCACCTTTGAGCCAGCTAAACGCGCCGCTCAGAAGATGGAAAAGCTTATGCACGATCAGTTGGATGAGACTGACGCCCCTAAGCACCTTCGATCAGTAGCATTTGAGTGTACTCTCTTTGGAACCGGCGTATTCAAAGGTCCATTTGCTATGGACAAGGAATATCCCCGCTGGACTGAGGATGGTAACTACGATCCGCTGTTTGAGACCATCCCTAAGATGGAATACGTCAGCATTTGGGATTTTTACCCTGACCCAGACGCCCGTAATATGTCTGAGGCTGAGTTTACCGTACAGAGACACCGCCTAAACCGCACTCAGATGCGTTCTCTAAAGAAACGACCTCACTTCCGTAACGAGAGCATAGAATTAGCACTTGAGTACGGACCATCTTACCAGAAAGAATACTGGGAAGACACTCTAGAGGATGACGCTATCTCTGCGGAGATGGCTAGGTTTGAGGTACTGGAATACTGGGGTGTTTTAGATGCAGAGCTTGCAGATGAGGCCGATATTGATATCCCAAAGGAATTAGCCGACAAGGATGAGCTACAAGTAAACATCTGGGTATGTAACGGGCAAATACTACGCCTAGTACTCAATCCATTCACTCCTAGCCGTATTCCCTACCTATCCGTACCTTATGAGCTTAATCCATACAGCTTCTTTGGAATTGGCGTAGCTGAGAACATGACAGACACGCAATTGCTGATGAATGGCTTTATGCGGATGGCAGTAGATAACGCCGCTCTATCAGGGAACCTATTAATTGAGCTTGATGAGACTAACTTAGTTCCGGGGCAGGATATGTCTGTATATCCGGGAAAAGTCTTTAGAAGACAGGCTGGAGCGCCCGGACAGGCACTCTTCGGCACTAAGTTTCCTAACGTATCTCAAGAGCTATTAATGATGTTCGATAAGAGCCGACAGCTTGCTGATGAGGCTACAGGTATACCCAGCTACTCACACGGTTCTGGAGCCGTAGGTGGGGTTGGTAGAACCGCTAGTGGTATGTCTATGCTAATGGGAGCAGCCGCACAGAATATTAAGGCTGTAGTCAGGAATATTGATGACTATTTACTAGGGCCGCTAGGTAAGAGCCTCTTCGCATTTAACATGCAGTTTAACTTCGACAAGGAGTTTATCGGAGACCTCGACGTTAAGGCTAGAGGTACTGAGAGCCTGATGCGGAATGAGGTACGCAGCCAGAGGCTCCTGCAGTTCATGCAGATGACTGCCAATCCCTCGATGCAGCCGTTTGTTAAGTATGACTACATCTTGAGAGAGCTTGCGTCTTCTATGGACTTGGATGAGGACAAGATACTCAACGATCCGCGTGAGGCAGCTATTCAACAGAAGATGATGGCTGAGATAGCAGCTATGATGCCACCGCCCCCAGAGCAGCCACAGGCTCAGGGAGAGGCTCCACAGGGTCCACCACCCGTAGCTGACCCCACAGGTAACGGCGGCGGGAATATAGTCGCTGGAGCAGCCCCAGAGCCAGACGCACAGGGCTTCACAGGAGGCGGCGGGGGAGCCAACGGCGGTAACGCACCACAGCCCCAGCAACCGCCTCAGGGTCCACTACAGTAATGGATAAGCAGTTTTTCAGGGGTCTCCTACCCTTAGTCAATGACAGGGATCAGTACGCATCTCTCAAGGACTACGCCAATGCTCGTATCAAGCAGTACCACGGCCTCTTGGAGACCATGAAGGACCACCACCGTGTGTTGGAGATTCAGGGTGCTATCGCTGAATTGAAGCGGATTGAAACTCTTCGGGATGAAGTAATTAAGGGAGCCGAATAATGGGTCTGTACGAGTACATGTTTGGTGGCGGCGAGAAGGTAGATGATGACCTTGAGGAAACCCAAAAAGGCATGGGATACGGCGAGCTAATTCTAGACAACGTCATTGGCTTAGATAATGAGTATGACAGCTTCGGGGAGAAGCTAGGACGGACCATCAACGAAGATGAAATTGGCTTTATGAAACAGGCTGGTCAGGGCATCTACGAAGGGGCCAAAGACTTTATCAAGGCTCCCATAGAAACTACTAAAGAAGCGGTAAAAGAAGTAGCCACTAGCACTAAGGACTTATTCACTAAAGACTTGGATGAACGCCTACAGGAAATGTACGGCGTGGATATGACTTCTGCTACTGGTGAGCAAATAACAGCCGCAAGAGAAGGCGTTATGAGTGATGCATTAGGTGCGTCTGCTCTTATCCCCGCGGCGGGTGTGGGTATCAAAGGAGCTAAGGTACTAGCCAACGCAATGCCTGAAGTTGAGTTTGATCCTAATACTGTAGGCATGAATATGGGCAATGTTTCATTTAAGTCTAAAGATGAACCTGAAATAGAACTACCACCAGCGTCTAATTCGCAAAGAACCCAAATAGCGGGTACATTACCCACATATAAAAAAGCAGACGCCCTTCTTACCGATCTATCAGGAGAAGGCTCTACTTTGGACTATGGTGCTGGACTAGGTCTATCTCAGAGGGAACTGGGATATGATACTTTTGAGCCATTTCCCCGTGAAGGTTTTGAGCCTACGTTTAATTCCGGTGCAGATATACCAGAGGGTTCTTACAAACGTATTACCAATCTAAATGTTTTGAATGTCGTTCCTAAAGAAACACGGGATGAAATTGTTAAAGACATTGGCCGTATATTACAGCCAGACGGCACTGCCATCATAACCACTAGAGGCCGCGATGTTTTAAACGCCAAAGGTGATGCAGGGCCAGAGGCAATGTCTCTTATTACTTCTGCAGGAACTTATCAAAAAGGTTTCACCCAAAGTGAACTACGTGAATATGTACAAGAAACTTTAGGCGATAATTTTGAGGTTGTTAATAATAAGCTTGGAGCCGCTGGTGTAACTATTCGTAAGAAAAGTTCCGGTACAGTACCTGCTACAGTAGCCGAGCAGACAGAAAACATGCTCGACATAGATCGTCGGGTAGATACTCGCATACCAACTCAAGACGTTATGACTAGGGGTCCAATGGCTGGGCGAGAGTCTGAAGACTTTGACAAAGTAGGTTCGGGTACTTTGATTTCAGACGGTGCAGGTTTAGCACAAAACTTCAACAATGAAGCAAACTTCAAAATGATTATTGAGGGCTACCCCGGATTTAATAAGCTTTGGTCAGACGATGTAGCTGAAACACAGGCAAATATTACCAATAGAATGACTGAAAACATTGTCAGTTTGTATGATATGTCTGACAAACTAGGTATCGCTGAAGAGTCTGCTCAGTGGTATAAAGGGGCTAATAGAATTGCTCTGGGTCTAGCAAATAGATTTGGTGTTTCGGATACTAAGACCGCAGGTGTTTTGGCTGCACTATCTCCGGGGAAAGACTGGTTTCAAAACGTAGCAATGGCTGAACGCATTATTAAACATAATGCTGAATTAGGGCCAAATGCGCCGTGGACCTCTGAAATGTCTGCGGTATCTAATACAGTCAAAGCCAGTGCTAAGGGTGATGCTAAGACAGCTTGGCAAAAACAACCAGAATTTGAAAATGTGGTGGGAAGACCTTGGGGCGATATGGAAACCCCTATGGAAAAAGCACTATGGATAAGAGCCTATGACGAGGCACATTTTGGTAGCAACTTTAGAGAAGTTAGCCCCGAAGGTGATTTACTAGGATATGATGTTAATAAAGCAGGTAGTCCTAGCACTCTTGTACATCAAAGCTTTCCTAATATGGAAAAGGCCATTCGTATATTAGATGGTGATGGAGAGTTAGATTCTATTTCCCCTGAGCTAGGTAACGCGCATAAAGTCCGTAACTTCTTTAACAATATTTTAAATCCTGACAGCCCTAAAGATGTTACAGTAGATACGCACCAGATTGCAGCGGGGTTGTTTAGACCTTTAGGGCAAAAAGCTACTGAAGTTACTCAAGGCCTTTCAGGAGCAAACGTCAAAGGTGACCCTCGTAGGTGGTCAAATGCTGGAGACAAGCTTTCAGGAACTAGCGGAAGCTACGGATTGTACTTCGATGCTACCTCAGAAGCAGCTAAACTTAGAGGCGTACTTCCTAGAGAAATGCAATCTGTTTCGTGGGAGCAATTACGGACTTTGTTTCCAAAAACTTTAAAGGCAAACAAAAGCTTTGTATCCAGCGTAGAAGCCGTCTGGAATATGGTTGATGAGGGTATATTAACCTCACAAGCGGCCAGAGAAAGAATTATTGAAATAGCTGATGATTACGGTGCTGGCGGTCAGAACTTAGTACCTTCTTGGAAAAGCTTTGATGGCAAACGTAGAGATATTGGCATTGCAACCGCAGGTCTCATGGGAGCCGCTGGTTTAGCTACCGCAGAAGAAGCCCCTGCCGAAGAAGAAGGCTTTGCCACTCCCCAGTAAGGAAATTTTATGAGCGAACAAGCTGAATACGAGAAGTACTTAGGTGACCTCTACGAGATGGAGCAGAAGTACTTACGGGAACGCTACCCAGAAGACTTTGAGGAGCAGGACCGGCTGGATGCCTTAGAGGACGCCAGAGATGAGGACGGTAACGTAACCTTTAGAGATGTTGCGAAGTTAGGTCTCATGGGCGTGATGCTAGGCGGTCAGAAGCTAGGCTTCAACATGGGTCCGGTCTGGGAGTCGATTAAGGGAACAGGCTTTGCATTAGGCGGCGTAGCTACCGCCACTAAGGGAATTACCACACAAGAGGGAAAAGACATGGCAGCTAAGAAATTTCAGCGTGATGATAAAAAAGCCGACACCAACGAAGACGGTATGCTGTCTCCCCGTGAAAAAGAAGTCGGAGATGCTACTCAGAAGACTGCTCTAAAGATGTACCACGGCGGCATGGCTTGCGGCTGTGAGGGAGACTGTGACGGCTCCTGCGGCGGTATGATGGACGGCATCATGGGTTATGATGATGTAAGTGGCAATCCCATTCCAATTGGCTCCAGCGCAACTAATGTGCGCGATGATATTGAGGCCATGATTTCAGAAGGCGAATACGTTTTACCTGCTCACGTAGTCTCATGGCACGGCTTAAAGCATATTAAAGATATGCAAGCTGAAGCTGAGATGGGTCTCATGGCTATGCAGATGGACGGTTTGATCCAGCATGTCGAAGAAAAATCCAATAGCAAAAGCTCTGAGGACACCGAAGTTTCGGATGAGGGTGATACCCAACAAGAAGAAGCCTACGAGGAAGTCCAAGCATCAGAAGAAATTCCATCTGAAGAGATGGATATAGAGGTCGCTGCCGTCGAGGTAGACGATCAATTAGACGATACAGACGATATTGAAGAGATTATGCCTGTATCAAAAACCCTACCCGGAATGCTCAAGAAACAGAAGATAGCATTCATGGTTTAATTGGATACCCGAAGATTATCGGACCCATAAGGAAACTCAATGTTAAAACAAAAGTATACTCGTACACCCGATACTGAAGAAGATTTAACCTACACAGAAGAAATGGCTCAACAGCAACCTGAACCTCAAGAGCAATTAAACGCTGAAGAGGAAAGCTATAAGAAGCGGTATCAGGACATTCAGCGGCATATACAGACGGTACGCGATCAAAAAGATAAGGAAATAGCTGAAGTAAAAAAACAGCTAGATGCAGCCACTAAGAAGCAAATACGCTTCCCGAAGACAGATGAAGAAGTTGAGGCGTGGTCTAACCGCTACCCAGATGTTGCCAAAATCGTTGATACTATAGCCAGAAAACGGGCTAACGAGGCTCTGCAAGAAGGCGAAGAGCGTCTAAAGCAGGTAGAGAAATTTGAACGTAATCTACACAAACAGTCGGCTGAACAAGAGCTACTGGCTCTGCACCCTGACTTTGTAGAAATACGAAATGATGCAGCATTCCATGAGTGGGTGGCTGAACAGCCAACCGCCCTTCAAGACAGTGTGTATAAGAATACTACAGACGCTAAGTGGGCTGCTCGAACAATTGATCTGTATAAAATCGATACAGGTAAACGCACGAAGAAGACTAAGTCAGCCGCTGAAGCTGTTGGCCGTACATCATCTTCTGCACCAACCACCGGCAGCAAGGCCACCTTCTCTGAGAGTATGGTACAGGCCATGAGTGATCGTGAGTATGAGGCCAATGAAGAAGCCATTCAAGCCGCAATTGCTTCCGGTACATTCTCCTACGATATTTCTGGCGCTGCCAGATAAAAAAAGCCGTAGGCTTAGGTTGACAATTAAGCCACTTAACTATAGCCTACGGCTGCGCCCTTGGGGGTGCAGTATCTTAGTAATTAACTATTGTATTAGTTGCGTCAATGTGTTATAATGAAACCATTGATTTCATAGATGTAGGACACTCTTAGAGAGTACACCCCGCATCTCCCTCCAGATAATAGATACAAAGTCTACCAGTGCGTTAGACCCGCCATTAGCGATACTCTAATCAAGCTGACACTGTTGTTTAATTGTCTGATCTAGCTGCTTCTAGAATTATTTAATCATTTTATTAATCACACAATTACGTGTGCCTAGAAGTTTATTTTAAGCCATTTCATACAAGGATTTTAAAGCAATGGCATTTCCAAAGGCATCCGGTTATTCTAACCTGAATCAGGGCAATTTCAGCCCAGTAATCTACTCCAAGCAAGTACAGAAGGCTCTAAGAAAGGCGTCTGTAGTAGAGTCAGTTACTAACACTGACTATGCTGGAGAAATCGCTAACTTCGGTGACTCTGTTAAGATTATCAAAGAACCCGACATCACTATCACAACCTATGAGCGTGGTACTCAATTGGCGACACAAGACTTGACTGACGCCGATTTCACTATGGTCGTTGATCAAGCAAACTACTTCCAGTTCGCTATCGATGATATCGAAGAGGCGCATTCGCATGTTTCGTTCGGTCAGCTTGCTAGTGATCGTGCAGGTTACAAGCTGCGTGATACATTTGATGCAGAAGTACTTGGCTATCTATCCGGTTGGAAGACACCTTCATCATGGGCGCGGCGTTCCGCATCTGGCGATATTAACGGTACTAAAGCCGATACTAACGCTGGCAATGATGAAATGTTGGCAACTAACAAGTTGGATATCACAGATTTTGGTGGTTCAGACTTGGGCAATGTTGGAGAAGTAACATCTATTCCAATCGCCGCTGGCGGTGGTGCTGGTGGTATCACTTCTCCATTGGCAATCCTAAACCGTATTGCACGGCAAATGGACCAAGCCAATGTAGACACAGATGGCCGCTGGGTGGTAATCGATCCGGTATTTGCAGAAGTACTGATGGACGAGTCTAGTAAACTTATTAACGCTGACTTCGGTGGCGGCGATGAGTTGCGTAACGGACGCTTGCCCGGAACACTTCGTGGGTTCTCAATCTACAAGTCTAACAACCTTCCATACTTAGGTACGGGTGCTGGAACAGCCGCGACTGCGGGTTCTGAAACCAACTTCGGGGTGATGGTTGCTGGTCACGCATCTGCGGTAGCTACGGCTCAACAGATTGCTAAGACTGAGACCTTCCGGTCACCTACTACATTCGCGGACATCGTGCGCGGCATGAGCCTCTATGGGCGCAAGATTCTGAGGCCAGAAGCTCTGTTCACAGCGAACTATAACCTCGCATAATCTGGGTAGGGGCAGTGGCAATCACTCTAACCAATCGTGCTAAGAATGCCGCCTTGAACGGCATCGTGGACGAAATCGACAGCGGCGGTTCTGCAGGTACTCTGCAAATCCTAGATGCTTCCGATACTGAGTTAGCGACACTGCCCTTAACCAACCCAGCATTCGGAGCCGCAGATAGTGGCTCCGTTTCTGCCAATACTATCACCACTGACACCACAGTGAATGCGGGTACGGCATCTAAATTCAAAGTCTTTACTAGCGGTGGCTCCGAAGTCTTCAGAGGCACTGTGACTAATACCGGCGGCGGCGGTGATCTCACCTTAACCAACGTCAAT
>Ga0181380_1000107_pt1 | contig 34524 bp, 22 predicted proteins | sample 3SPOviralmetaG_FD_130116 | JGI IMG/M metagenome (GOLD analysis project Ga0181380, IMG submission 130116) | Marine viral communities from the oligotrophic San Pedro Time Series (SPOT) site, San Pedro Channel, CA, USA - 3 SPOT_SRF_2009-08-19 | ecosystem: Environmental > Aquatic > Marine > Strait... | reverse complement strand
CGAAGTCCGAGCCGGGCGCGATCTGGAGCTGCCCCGGTGTGCGGCGGCGGCTGATGCCGGCGTCGGCCGCCGCCACCACACCCGCGCCGTCGTCCATGAGCAGGGGGGCGACGGCTGCGTCGCCGTCTGCACCGCGGACGCCCTTGGCGGCCGCCAGCGCCTCGGTGTCCTCCGCGGCGTCGACGGTCTCGGCCACGACGCCCTGCTTGATGGCGTTGCGCAGGTGGACGTCGTGTGGCGCCAGTGCGGACGCGTCGAGGGACGGCATCAGCTTGGGGGCCCACGTGTCTGGCGCAGGGAACCGCGGGATGGGCGCCGCGGACGCGGGGTCGGTGAGGACGTCCACGGCGTCGGGCAGCGGCACGTCGACCACGTCGTCGATGGTTTCGTGCATTTCCCGCACCTGCCGCATGAGGGCCATGAAGTCTGCGTTGGCCACGAGCACCATGTCCGCAAAGTTGGCGCCGGGTGCGTGCGGCACGGCGGCTGGCGTTGGGTCCCCGCGGCGCCCCGTGACGACCTCCGTGGCCTTGAGCACGCGGGACAGCAGCTGGTGAAAGGGGGCGGCGGCTCTGCCGCGGCCCATCAGGTCGGGCCGCCGCGGGTCGACGACGCCCATGGAGCTCTCCGGCACGGTGGGCGCCTTGGGGTCCAGGTACGCCAGCAGCCGCTTGCACCGCTTGTTCGTGTCTCTGGCGCGGTCCATGTTGCGCACCATGATGTCCGCTGCCGCGTCGTGGTGCTCGCGGTGGACCTGGATGGCCTCGACGACGGCCTCGACGACGGCGCCGGTGATGCTGTTGGGCGTGGCGAGGAAGGACGCCAACGCCGTGCCCAGCCGACCGCCGCGCGTGGCGTGCTTCGCGGCCCACTCCTCGCCGATCTGCAGCGCGGCCTGCCGCTGGTTGTCGGCGTGGCGTGCGTCGCGGTGCTCGTTCAGCTTGTGGTTGACGAAGGAGATGTCGACCAGCGCCACGGCCTTGCGCCGGAACCCGCCCTGCACCATGCCGGCGTGGACCTCGGCGCGCATCTGGACGTCCGTCATGGGGTGTTGCTCCGGTATCACGGCGCAGATGATGTCCTGCGCCACCTCGGCAAACAGTGCACGGGGCGTGCGCCACCCGCTGCCGCAGCTCCACGACGTGGTGGGCAGCGTCACAGTGACGGACTCGACGTCGCCGGTGGGCCGCAGGTACCACAGCTTGGGCGCGGGGTACGGCTTGCCCGGCGCAATGTCCTTCTCGGGCCGCGCGCCCGCGGCGTCGTCGGTGGGGTCCAGCACGTTGCTGCCCAGCGCCCACACGATCTGCAGCTGCCGCACCTGCAGCTCGTCGTGCACGCGGGCGTACAGCTGGGCGGGGGGCATGCACATGAACGGCGCCAACTGGGCGTTGGCGAGCATGGCCTTGTAGTCTTCCTCCGTCCCCTCCGCGTTCTTCAGCAGGCTCTCCACCTCGGGGGGAAGGCTGTCGTCCGCCAGCAGGTCGTGCATGGCGGCGCACCACGCCACCGCCGTGTCGGGTGTGACCCCGTGGCGCAGCAGGTCGGCGGCCACGGGGAGCAGGCTGGGACAGGTGAGCGCCAGGACGCCCGTCCACGTCTCCAGGGCGAGGGGCGGCGCGTCCACGGCCGCGTCCAGCACGAGCGCGCCGCCGGAGATGACCGCCAGCGAGGACGCCTTCACCATGGGGTCCATGACGACCACGACGCGGGCGTCGCCCGGGGCGCGCTTCACGACGGCGCGGTCTCCAAACGTGGCGTCGACGATGTTGCGCAGCGCCTCGGCGTCGTGCACGACGCGGTCTGTGTCGCTGCCGAACAGCCGGGCGCCCGTGAAGCGGTCCATGACCCACGGCACGACGGTGGCGGCGGACAGCGGCGTGATGAACGACACGGCCTGCGGCTCCAGCACAAAGACGTCCGTGACACACGCCGTGGCGGCCTCCAGCAGGCCGGCGACGGGGGTCCACGCCGCCGTCGCCGCGGCGCCCTCTGCCCACGGCCGCTTGTCCTCCGACACCTCCTTCCAGTGGGCCACGCCAAAGGCGGCCGCCGTGAGCGCCCCTGCGTGGAGTGCGCCCACGACACCCACGGCGTCCACCACGGCGGGGTCCAGGCCGGGGAACTCGACGTCCATCCGGAGCTTGTACAGCAGCGTGGCCACCGCGACGGCCTGGGCAACCGTGGGGAAGCCGACGTCGAACACCGTCGTCGTGACGTGCCCCTCCGGCGTGGGCTCCTCCAGCTCCAGCGGCATGGTCTTGGGCGCGTCGTGGTCCAGGATGACGCCCTTTGTCTGCTCGGCGTACGCCCGCGCCGCCTGTGCGGCCCGGCGCGCCACGACGGCCCTGTCCTTCACGATGGTCGACGCGATGCGGCTGCGCCGTGTGTGGGCGGCCGACACCAGCAGCTCCGCGGCGGTCTGTCTGCCGGGCGCCGCCTCGTCGCCCGAGATGATGCCGTCACTGTCGCTGTCGTCCGGCAGGGCGTCGGCGTCTTCGTCGCCGACTTCGTCGGCGACGGGGGGAGGCGGCACCACGACCTCCTCCCAGTCGTCCGGCTCCGGCTCCTCGGCGGCAGAGGTGTAGCGGCCCACGACGTCCACGACGTCGAGGCCGGTGCACGCCATGATGGGTGCGACGCCGGGCACCATGGACAGCACGACGTAGGACTCGTGGGAGTTGTGGACGCAGCGCGGCAGCATGCTGGCGGGGACGCACAGCACTTCGGGGGGCGGCCCGCTGCGGTAGGTGGCCGCGACGTCGGTGGCGGTGTTGCCGGTGAAGGGAAACACGGTAGACGCGTGGCCGGTGCCCTCTCCGTCGTACAGCTTGGCCATGACGGCGTTGAGGATGTTGGCGTGGGCGCCGAACGGCGTGGGCTCGAGGTCCAGCGCGGAGATGGCGAAGACGGTGCGCAGGCCCATGTCTCGCAGGTACGCGCTCGCGCGCACCGCGTCGGCCGGCGTCATGGAGCCGGTGTCGAAGCGGGCCCGCCACGTGTCCAGCGCGGCCGTCTGGTTCCGGGACGACGCCCACGACCGGAAGATGCGCTCCGGTGCCAAGAACAGGTACGTGGTTGCCAGCGACACCGCGGTCGGCAGCACGCTCTGGAGGAAGCGCGAGAAGCCCACGGCGCGGGCGACGGGGCGCCCCGCGCCCGACGTGACGCCGATCCGCAGCCGCGGGCCCTGCTTGGACGGCATGCCCATGCCGGGCATGGTCTTCTCGATGCGCACGCGGCGCAGCGGCGCGTCGTTGGGGTGTGCCAGCAGGGCCCGCCGCAGCACGTCGGCGTGTGCCTTGGTGACGCCCTCCACGACGACGGTCCACATGTTGGTGCCGCGGCCCTTCACGGCGTAGATGTTGGCGCTGTGCTTCCACGCGTTCCACGGCACGTCCGTGGCCGTGCCCATGGTGATGTCCGCCCGCGGCACGAGCGTGGGCACGTTGCCGCCGTTGGCGACGCAGTCCCGCAGGACGAGGGTGGTGAACTTGACGGCGTCCTCGTCGCTGGCGGCCCGCACCGCCCACAGCATGGTGCACCAGCTGGGCGTGTCCCGCGGCGCGTTGGTGTCGCCCCCGGTGAACACCTGGCGCTCGGCGGCGCGGAGGAAGGTGGCGCCCATGTCTGTGTACGTGGGCGTCGTCAGGATGAACTGCAGGTCGCCGTCGACCGACGACGAGCCCGCGTCGGCCTCCAGGCGCACGGGGGAGCCGCACATGGACAGGCGCTGGAAGCTGGTGACGATGGGGGAGCCGGGCAGCGCGGGGTCGACAACGGCAGGCGCCGTGGGGCGCAAGTTGAGCGGCGCGGGGACGGGCGCGCCGCCAAACCGGGCCTGGGGCGTCTTGCACACCGTGCTGCGGTTGGGCGTCTTGAAGATGACGTCGTCTTCGTCGCCGCCGATGAGGTCCGAGTCGGAGTCGCTGCCGACGGAGAGGTCGTCGTCCTCGTCGCCCACCACCAGGTCGTCGTCGCTGCTGCTGGCTGGCAGGTCGTCGTCCTCGTCGCACAGCACGGCGCGGCGCAGTTTGGCTGGTCGCATTGCGTCTGCGCGGTGCGTTGGGCGTGACGACACACACAGTCCCACGGGGCAACGCACTGTGTGTGGGGCCAGAAAAGGGAATGTGTGGCTGTGGTTCAAACCAGCAGCTGGGGGTTAGGCGATGGTGGGGGTGCACACAGCAGTGCATACAATGAACATGTGGGGCAGTCAATACTGACGTGCCCACCGCCACAATTGACTGTCATTCTGAGTCACTGCCACTTGGCACGTCTGCGTCCTCGTCTGCCACGGCCTGGGGCGGCTCGTCCGGCACGGCGGCCGCTTTAATGGCGTCGGCCACGCCGGCGGCGGCCACCACGCTGGCCGTCACCCTGTCTAGTGTTCTCGCCCGCGCGTTGACGCCCGTCAGCGCCTCGCCCTTGGACCGCCCGAGCATGTAGGACTGGCACAGCACTGCGGGCGGCTGCCGCAGCGGCAGGAACGCGTTGCCCATGTCGTCCTCCGCGGTGAAGCCGTGGGGCCGCTTCTTCACCAGGGGCCACCCCAGCGGCGTGGGCGGCAGGCCCCAGTTGTCTAGCGCGGTGGCCAGCCAGCCGCGGGTGGCCTCCACGTTGACGGCGGGCAGGTCGCGGTACTCGCCGTTGGTAAAGGTGCCCAGCACAAAGGGGCACAGCCCCGACTTGGTGGCGTCGCTGCACCACGCAGACCGCCGCTCCTGCGACGGGCGCGCGAGCTCGTCCTCCCCCTTCTTGTCCATGTTGTGGCTCGCAACGGCGCCCGCCTTCCGGGGGTCGCCGGCGCCGGCGCCGCCGTGCTCCATGTCGTGTGCCCGGCCCAGCAGGTCCCACAGCCCCGGCGCGCCGTCCTTGCCGTACATGGGCACGCCCAGCTTCGCCATGCCGTTCTGGGCCCACAGCACCTCGTTCCACTTGAGGTGGCACCGGCCCTGCGTCGCGCGGCGCACCAGGTTCAGCATGCACGGCGGCGACACGGACAGCGCCTGCTGCAGCGACATGTCCACGCGGCCCACGACGGCGCCGCCGCTGAGTCCCTCCACCTCGGCACGCATGGCTGCGCGGCGTGCGGCGTGCAGCTCGTTGTCCCGGAACCACAGGGCCCGTGCCCACTTCCGCAGCGCGCGCCGCTGGCTGTCGGCGAGGGACTCCCGGAGGTCCCGCCACGGGTCGACGCGCTCCAGCTCTGGGTCCAGCGTCCACGGCTCCCCCGCCCGGAACCTGGCGTGCGCCGTGCCGATCTGCCATTTGGTGTACGCCATGTGCATGATCACGTTGACGGTGGCCAGCGTGGACTCGATGGCCATTTCCCGCAGCAGGACGACGTCGGACGTCACGACGGCGCCCTTGAACAGCCAGGTGTGGATCTTGCCGTCGTACACCCGCAGATCTGTGTCGCCGATGTACTGGGCGGGCACGGCGGTCCACGGCCTGATGGCCGCCACGGGCGTGGCGGTCGTGGCGGGGTCGGCGTACTTGTGCAGCCACGGCGCGCGCTCCTCCGGCGTGCCCAGGTGCTTCACCTTGACGCCGTGGCACACAACCCCCGTCGTGCCGGGGCCCCGGTGGGCGTTGGGCACGACGGGCATGACGGGCTTGCCGGCGGCGTGGGCGTTGACGATGAGGCGCCGCACGATGGCGTGCAGGACGGCGACCCAGATCGCCAGCGGGCCCCGCTTGGGCGGCGTCACCACGGCCTGCGGGAACAGCACCATCTTGAACGCGCCGTCGGCGGGGGCCTTCATGGCGGCCGTCGCGGCGGCGTGCGCCTCGAGCACCTCCAGCGTCAGCATGTACACAGCGGGGAGGAAGCCGCGCATGGTCTGCCTGTACAGCCCCGGCGCTTCGTGGTCCCGCAGCGCCTGCAGGCTCTCCCGCAGCGCCTTGAGCACGCCGCGGTTCATGGAGCCCATGTTGGCGGCGTACGCCTTGGAGAACTTGCGGGTGGCAAACACCCAGCCCATGGCGGCGTGCAGCGCGGTGTCCAGCGGCACGGGGGGACAGCCGCCCTCGAACCACAGGAAGGCGTGCGGGATGGCGGGGTCGTCGGCCATGCCCGGGTCGCCCGGCTCGGCGTACGGGTGGCCCGCCGGCGTTTCCCAGTCCGGCGCCCCGCCGTCGTCGTCGCCGTCGGTGTCCCCGTCGTCGTCGGCAGCGGAGTCTTCCTCGGCGGTCTCCGTCTCGGACTGGGGGAACGGCACGTCCAGCCACGCGGGCGGCGCGCCCACGTTGAACGCGACGCGCTGCACGCCGGCGGCGGCAACCCGGGTGAACTCCTCGTCGAGGCGTGTGCCGGTGTTGGCGATGGACACGGAGCCGGTCAGCGTGCACACGGCGCCGTCGACCTTCCACACGTCGCAGACACAGGGCGCGTCGTGGACGGCGAGTCCCCGCGTGGCGTCTGCGGGGACGAGGACGAAGCCCTCGACGACGGGCAGTCCGAGGTACGGTGGCATGGCGCGGTTGCGGACGTCCCACTGCCGCAGGGCGCACGACGCAGCGGCGGCGGCGGCGGAGGTGGCCTCCATGGGGGTCACGCCCTCCAGGGCCTCTGCCGGAACGGCGGCAATGTCAAACTCGACGTGGCGCCCGCCGGCGGCGGTCGCCCTGGAAAACAGCTCCCGGGCGAGCCCCCACAGGCGTTCGTTGACCATAGTCAATGTTTGTGGGTGGTCCGGGCGGGCGTGGCGACCATACGGGTCACGGCCTCGAGGGTGGTCGACGGTCAATTCCATGTCAATTGTGCCATTGACAGTCAATCCCGTATATGGGTGTGCGACCCACCACCACCGTGCACACACGCCCCCGCCATGCTTCCGGGTGCATCGCACTCACAGCGCACGGCGCTGTGCTGCTGCCGCGCGGGGCGGCGCAAGCACCACGCCCTCGTCCCGGGGCAGTGGAGTGTGCTGGTGTACGCGTTCCTGGCGGTGGGGTTCCTTGGCGCGCTGGCCGTGTCGGGCAACCTGGACTACCACTACTTCACGTACTGGGGCTGGACGTGGCAGGCGACGTGGAGCACGCTGTGGTCGGTGTTTATCGTGTGCGACGCGCGGGGCACGACGCGGGGCGCCGAGGGTGTGTGGCTGTTTATGTCGTCCGGGTTCTCGCTGTCGTACCTCACCGTGGTGGGCGTCATCATCACGGCGGTGCCGGCGGAGGAGGGCACGTCGTGGGTGCTGGAGATGTCCGACGGCACGTCGCTGGGGCTGGCCAACCTGGGCAACCTGTGGGCGCACTACGTGCCGTGGGCGGTGGCGACCATGCTGGTGATTGCCCGGCGGGACGCCGTCGCCGGCTTTGTGTCCGAGGCCGACGCGCTGCTGGCGCCCATGGACATGGGGTGGGTCATCACGTCGTGGCTGTGGACGTCGTGCGTGGCGGGCATGGTGGCGCTGTCCAACGTGTGGTCCGCGTGGTTCGACTTTAACCGCGTGTACCTCACGTCGGTGGACGAGTGGGTGGCGTTCCTGATGGGCGTCGGCGGCATCGTGGCGGTGGCCGCCATGCTTAGCGTAACGGCGTTCAAGCCGCCGTCTCACACACACCTCAAATGACATTTGTTCACGCGCTTGTGATATCAGCCTCCGCGGCGGGCGCCGGCGGCACGACGGTGGCCAGCTTTACCACGACGACGCGGTGGACGTCGCTGCCGGCGTGGTGCCCCGCCACGAACGACACGAGCCCCTGGTTGGCGGCGGGTCGCACCTTCCACCCGTCCAGTGCGGCGATGAACAGGCCGGCCTCCAGCGCGCCACGGGACGGGATGTCGCGGTACGCCAGCACCGGCACGGAGGGATCGTGCTTGAACGCCAGGCACACCTTGTCCCGGGTCTCCTTGGCCACAGTGGCACCGGGCGCAATGCGTTCGGCCCACTGGCGCACGGCGTGGCGGTCCACGCGCGCCGGCTCGGTGGTGCCCCGCTCCGGGTCTACCACCTCGAAGGTCACCTCGACGTTGATGACGCCGACGGAGGCGGGCAGGCGGGCAAACCTGAACACCAACTCCTCGGCGCGGCGGTCGCGGCTGCGGACGTGGTCGGTGACCGAGGTGCGGTACCACCCGATGGACACGTTGCCCGGGTTTCCCGGGCACTGGTCCGGGTGCGCGCACGACACGTACTGCGGCAGGCGGGTCAGGGCGGCGTCCATGGGGCAGCCACACGGGAAGAAGTCGATGCCCGACGGGTGCGCCCGGACCCTTGCGCTGGCGTACGCGTCCGCGTTGACCCACGTCGGCACGTTGTCGGCTCGGGACAGGGCCCCCATGTCCGCGACGGCCGCAGACTGCGCTGTCAGCTTCATCGCGGTCAGGCCTTCGCAGTACCACGCGCCGTCCACGAACTTGCAGCAGGCGTTGCGGTGGAACCGCCACGTCTCCGTGCTCTCCATGTCGTGCTCGGCGACGAGGCGCAGCGCGGGTTCCTGTGCGTCGACCACGCACGCGCAGGCCCCGGCCTGTTCCGGCCACTTGAACGGGCGGCAGCACGCGACGGAGCGACACACCGGGCGGCACATGGTACACACGGCCCACGGCAAATCGGACATGCTCAGGGCGTCGGTGGTCACGGGGGTCACCAGGCGGGCGCACCGCAGGCAGCCCTGCGGGCTGACGACGGCGCACGTGGGGCACAGCACGCCGCCCACGCCCGTCTCCAGCATCTCCGCGGACGCGTGCACGGAGTAGCGCGCCGTGGCGACACCGCAGCCGGCACACAGCACCATCTTGCCCCGCGACACGGCCTCTGCCACGCACGCGGGGCACCGCTCGTCGGCGTGCTCCAGCTCGGGCCACGCCGCACCGTCGACGGTGGCCGGGTCCCACTTCCACGTCCAGTGCTCGGCGCAGCCGCGGATGATGCAGTCGCCGGGCCCCATTGAGATGGGGCGCGCGGCGTCGCGACGCTTGACGCCCGGCGGCGGCGTCAGCACCACAGTGGACATGGTGACACCCGACGCGTCGGCGTTCGTGAGGTCGATAACACCGCCCTCCTCCTTGACCCCGAACCGGACGCCCACGAACGTCGCCGTCAGCGGGTCGGGCGTGACGAACACGGGCACGTCGCCATGGTGCGACGCGGAGCCCGTCCTGACGTCAAACGGCGTGCGGACCTCGGCGCGCGTGTCGCGGTTCCAGACGAGCTCCAGGCGGCCCGTCATGGGCGCCGCCAGCGTCACGGGCGCCGCCACGTCGATGGTGCCTTGGCAGTTGTGGCACCCCACGACGTTGACGGCGCCGTGGTACACCGCGTCCTCGTCCATGAACACAGTCCTGCGTGCGGCGGCAAAGGCGGCGTTGAGCGTGCCGCACACGCAGCCACACTGGGCGCAGTTGGCGCCGCGCAGCCGGGGCCGGTCGTCGCCGCTGGACCGCAGCGCGTTGTCCGCCAGCGTGTACACGGCCCTCGTCTTGCGGGCGGCGGCGTCCTGTGCCCGCACAAAGTCGGCCAGGTCCGAGTCGGCTTCGTGAAGGCTGTCCAGCACGGCCCGCATGTCGTCAAACACGGCGGTGGAGCCGGTGGCCTGGCACGCCCGCAGCAGGGCCATGACCACGACCATGTTGCGGTCGGGCGGGCTGGCGACGACGTCGGCGGTCTGCGGCGGCTGCGGGTAGCCGTGCTTGGAGACAAACGCGGCGGCGGCGTGGAAGTCGGCCGCCGTCACGTCGGGCGCCCAGTCGGGCGTGTCCGCGTTGACGGTTTCCACGGCGGAGGCCACGTGGGAGTCGGGTCGGATGTAGGCCGACACGGTCGTGGCGGGGGTGGCGCCCACGCGGTCGCGGGGCCCCTTGTACACCACGGCGGGGACGCGTGGGTGCACCTTGCACAGCGTGGGGCCGACACGGGTCCAGGCCTCGTCGGCGCCCGCCGTCTTGTGCAGCGTCGGGTGCATGGCGGCCCACAGCGCCTCCACGGGGTTGGGGCGGTCGTTGGCGGCGGCGTCGTCGACGCACGTCTTGCTGAAGACGACGGTGAGGCCGCAGTTGAGGACGGCGGCGGCCACCGCGGCGACGTTGGCGGCAAACTCCACGTCACCGACGGACAGGGGGCCCGGGAACTTGGTGCCCTCGGAGATGAACACGGAGGACACGACGTACATGACGCCGCACTTCTCGGCGTTGGCCACCGCGCCGGCGCCCGCCTCGTCCGCCACGAAGATGGGCTGCTTGCACACACAGTCGCGCGTGCGCATGCCCCCCTGCCAGGACACGTGGGGGGCCAGCGTGGTGTTGAACAGGCCGTGCGTCTTGCGCATGACGTCGTCCAGGAACGACGCCGGGTAGCCGGGCGCCTGCAGCCGCTTCATCACGCTGTCGATGCCAGCGATGCGCTTGCGAGCCCGAACGAGGCGGCGGCGAGCCATCTCTTCCCGCGTGGCCAGCGACGGCACGGGGATGGTGTCGGGCACGCCCACGGGGGCGGGTGACGGCGGCTTGGCGTCCGGGGAAAAGCAGACGTGGCGCTTGGGGACGGGTGTCCCGGCCTCGGCACCGCGGGGGCGCACGGTGCCGCGCTTCGCGGCGCTGACACGGGGCGCCGTGTCGGGGTTCGTCGGCGGTTTGCAACGTGGCGGCGTGGTCAGTCTGCACAGAGCATGGGTGAGGTGTGCACCCCCACCATGCCCCAGCACCCAGGGAGCGGAAACCAGCACACAGCAGGGAGGGGCAACAAGGAGCCTGCACACGGTGCGTACCCCGGGGGTGCGACGGATGCGGCGGGCGGCGGAGCAGTGGGGTGGTCCATGGCGAGCGGTCGTGGCAGGGTTGGGTGGGCAGGGCAATTGGATTGTGGGGCCACAGGCAGCTGCCAAGGTGAGAGTTTGGGCAGGGTGGGGGTGTAAACCACCCATACAGCTGGGCAGTGACACTGTGATTGACAGTCAATCCCAGGCGTGGGCCAAGTTGCATGGCATATGGTGCATGGTGTGCCTGGGTGCATGTACAGCCGTGGTTGCACATCCACCCGTTGCGTGTGTGCGCGATTTCAATGCGCGAGTTGGCGCGCGTGCGCCTCGCCCGGCTGCTGCTGGTGGTGCTCGCCGTGGGCGACATCACGGGCACGCTGCGGCACATCAAGGCCAACTGCCCGGGCACGAGCGACCACGACGACAACCCGTTTGTGGCGTCGTGCACGGAGAGCGACCTGACGTGGGAGTCGCAGACGACGGTGTCGTACGTGGACGCCAACGGCACGTCGACGGACTACAACAACCTGTTTGTGCGGAGCCGCAGCGGGACGGGCGGCTGCGTCCGGAACTGCGGCACGATTGCGTCGACGGAGACGGACCCGGTGACGGGCGCCACCGCGGAGCGCCACCTGGACTTCCTGACGCACCCGCCGGTGTACACGTACACGGGCACGCTGGGCGGCTTCACGCCGCAGCGCAGCATGCTGTTCAGCACGGTGGTGTGCGACCGGAGCGCGGCGTCCATCGCGTCGTCGGCGTACAACGCCAACTCGACGGCGGCCAACGTGTACCTGGCGACGCTGCAGAACGCGGTGGAGAACGACGAGGCGACGGAGGGCCGGCGCCGGCTGTCGGCGTCGTACGCCACGCCCGACTGGCTGGACGACGACACGGCGTTTGACGCGCTGCCGCTGCACGAGGAGGTTGCGGCCGGCTTCCACACGGTGCTGCAGGACGCGTGGGTGCAGTACCGCGTGGGGCAGGTGCTGCACAAGGGCTCCCGCGACCCGGTGAAGAACCAGCTGCACCACATGATGCGGCTGGACAGCGACGTGTTTGTGCACCGCAAGGGCGTGGACTCGGCGGCGGTGCTGGCGAGCCTGCCCGCGGTGGAGCCCATGACGTGGCGGTCCGCGGAGCGCGCGGTCGCCGGCGACAGCGACGCCATCCTGGACAGCTCCGAAGCGCTGACGGCGGTGGTCGCCCTGGCCGTGGCCAAGCAGCGCAGCAAGCTGGCGTACATCCGGGACGTGTACGCGGGCGCGGCGGGCGGGTGGCTGGCCGCCGCGGCGGGGGACGGCGCGGTGCGGCTGAACCCGGCGACGGGGCAGCCGTGGTCCATGGCGGACGAGCTGTCGCTGATGAACGAGGCGATGCAGGCGGCGGCGGAGGACCCCCGCGGCGACGTGGCCGTCGCCAACTACATGACCAAGATGTTTGAGCTGGGTCTGGCGCGGGGCATGTTCCGTGTGGCGGACTCCCGGTTCCACGCGCGGCGCCGCATGCCCATCTCGGGGGCGATTGCGCTGGGCGTGGCGGTGACGGCGCTCGCCGTGGGCACCATCGCGCTGGGCATCGGCAGCGCCGCCCTGGCACAGGCCGACGAAAACCGGCAGGCCATCAACCAGAACGCGCGCAAGCTGGACGCGATGGAGGACGCGATGGGCCAGGCGGCGGTGCTGGCCGCCAAGACGGCGGGCACGGCGGAGGCCGCGATGGCCATGGCGGAGGCGACGCGAGACAACGCCCGCGTGGTGCAGGGCGTCCTGGAGGCGACGGCCGCACAGACGGCGGCGCTGGCGGCGCAGGCGACGCAGACGAGCGACGCGGTGGAGGACCTGTACGCGACGACGGCGGCGCAGGCGAAGATGACGGACGAGCGGCTGAGCCGGGCCGCGGCGGAGCGTGCGCAGCTTGCGTCGGACGTTGCCGACGTGGCGTCCGCGGCGGAGGCGACCATCCAGGCGGCGACGGCGACGCTGTCCAGCGAGATCCAGACGATTGCGAACACGCTGCACGCGCGGGACGTCGAGCTGGCGGCGTACGTGGAGGCCTCGCTGCAGCGGGTGATGATGAACCTTGCGTCGGTGGACCACCGCGTGACGGCCAACACGAACACGCTGCGGAGCCTGGCGTCGGCGGTGTACAACCTGAACAAGCGGGACAACGCGCGGCGGATGGTGTCAGAGGCGGCGCACACCATCTGGGGCCTGATGGCGCCCAACTACTGGGACGGCTTCCGGGTGGAGAACCCGTCGACGGCCAACGAGCCGGACCCGGACGCGTGGTGGGCGCCGGGCAGCCCGTACCGGCGGCACGAGGTGGACACCATCACGGCGTACACGGTGCGCAAGACGACGGGCAGCGGGCCCGACGTGTACGGCGGCGGTCTGAACCACGAGCTGCGGGAGGAGGCGTACACGCTGGTGTGCGACGCGGCGGTCGTGATGGGCGTGGCCATGCCGTGGTGGGGCACGGAGGACCTGATCGGGATGCTGGGCCCCGACGCGGACTGCATGCCGCTGGACGCGATGCCGGTGGGCGGCATCGACGCGTGGATCACGGCCCACATCGACGTGGAGGGCAACAGCGACTGGGTGACGCGTGCCGCGGGGCGGCGCCCGTGCCAGTGCTGGATGGAGAAGTCTGCGTCCAAGTGCGACATTGCGCTGGCGGACGCGACGGACCGCCCCATCACGCGGGGCAGCGCCACGGAGACGGTGGGTGGCGACCCCATCACGCCCGACGACGCGAAGCACCTGAGCAAGGCGGGCCTGACGAGCCTGGGCGCCGGGGACCACGACCCGTGCGGCGCCGACACGCCCGTGACCATCACGCTGACCGCGGACGAGTCGCTGATCACGAGCTTTGAGGAGTACACGGCGGAGGTGGCGTCGCACTGCGCCGCCCCGGACGGCCGGGACTACAGCGGCCTGGAGTCGTCGGCCTTTGAGAAGGCGTCCTCGGACGCGCTGGACGCGCTGCCGCTTGGCGTGGCGTACTTCACCAGCGAGCGACTGAGCGGCATGCTGGACGACAACAGCTACGCGTACGTGATCGGGACGGGGTTCGCCAACGCGAGCTACTGCGGCGTGGACGTGGAGTCGCGCGAGGCGGCGGGCGGCGTGCTGCTGCCGTCGGCGGTGTGGGACAAGCTGCTGACGGACGGGTGGAAGGCGTCGTTCTCGGCGCTGCGGGCGAAGGACGTGCAGCGGTACGGCATGCTGGAGTCGGACACGAACATCGAGGAGCTGCCGTTTGTGTTCGACGACACGACGTTTGAGAGCTTTCCGTGTTGGCGCGTGAGCAGCGTGGCGACGCAGGGCGCCATGGAGCGCGTGAGCCGGCTGCGGCCGCAGGGCACCCAGAAGCGGGCGGAGATGTGGATGGCGCCGGTGGAGCCGAGCGAGGTGGGCGCCGCCGACGGCCGGCCCGCGGTGCACATCACGCAGAGCGACCCGGAGGTCAGTGTGGACATGGACTTCCTGCTGCCCAGCGACTTCATCTTCGTCGGCGACCCGTGGTGCATGTTTGTGGAGTGCGACCGGCCGGAGGTGGGGTGGTACGCCAACGGCACGGACGAGACGGTGCGGTACCTGTACGACCTGCCGCAGAGCCTGGTGAGCCTGGCGGACGAGGCGGGTCTGCGGGCGGGCACCGCCACGTACCTGCTGCACAAGGACCTCAGCACGAGCGGCGGCGACTACCTGGCGGAGGAGGCGGGGTTCACGTACTCGCTGACGGACTGGGAGGGCGCCCACACCGGGGAGCTGTTCGACCCCAAGCTGGCGGGCGCCGACATCGCGGGCTTCTACCGGGAGCTGGTGCAGACGCCGGGCGGGCACGGCGCGGGCGACGTGACGTGCGTGGGCGAGTCGTCACCGGCCGACGGCCCGCTGTGCACGCTGCTGGAGCACTTCTACTTCCTGGTGCCGGACATTGTGGAGAGCGACGACGACGTGACGGGCGCGCACGCGTACCTGCACGGCACGCCGGCGGCGCAGTGCGCGGACCGGAGCACGGGCGCGTTCTGCCTGGTGCCCCGCGACTGGCAGTCGGAGAGCCAGGTGACGACGCCCATCGGCGAGGTGACGGCGACGCTGGGCGCGTCGTGCCCCATGGTGAACGACCAGCTGCTCGCGTTTGCGGGCCTGCCGACGCTGAGCGTGACGAACCCGGGCGGCGTGTCGACGGAGTGGTTCTGGGACCTGACGTTCCGCGAGCCCAACGCGACGCTGGACAGCCCACAGGTGACGTCGCTGTACGAGGCGCTGCCCGGCGGCAGCACACACCCGTGCGAGGCGCTGGGCCTGGAGGACCAGGACGGCGGCGTGCTTGCGCCGCGGAGCACGGTGAACATGCAGTCGTCCATTTCGGGCCCGCTGTCGCAGTGCGCGCTGTGGACGCTGACAATCAGCATCACGGACCCGCGAACGCTGCTGCGCAAGCCGTGCCTGACGATGAACATCACGAAGAACATCGGGGAGGGCGTGACGACGGTGCTGAACGTGCCGGATATCGACTTTACGATCGACGACAGCGCGACGGCAACACAGGTAAACACCATCGTGGTTCCCACGACGGCGGACATGACGCTGACCTCGAGCATCGCCCTGGAGTACGTCATCAACAACATGCCAGGCGGGGCGCCGGCGTTCGAGGCGTACACGTCGGCGATTCCGGGGTACGTGCCGGCCAGCCGGCTGGCGAACATCTCCAGCACGTTGTCGGCGTTCAGCGAGGAGATCGGCGACGGGGCGGCTGCCCAGGCATCCGTCGCCCAGGATCTCATCGGCGACATCAACAACGACGCCAACGCGTACGCGGCGGCGGCCGCGGCGTCCCAGGCCGACGTGGCTGCCGCGCAGGACACACTGCAGAGCGCCGTGGACGACGTGGCTGCCACCGTGGTGGAGATGGACGAGAAGCTGGACGCGTTCAACGAGACCGTGGCGGAGCTGCGCAACGCGACGAACGCCTTCATCGCCTCGGTGGCCGTCATGAGCAACATCACGACGGCGTACGCGGAGGAGGTGGACCACTGGGGCCGGGAGATTTCCGACCTCCCGGAAGCCATTGCCGACGGAGTGTCCGACGCCGTGGACGCGCTGGGCATCCCGTCGGGCCTCAGCGGCATCGGCGGCATCTTTGGCAGCATCATAGACTTCCTGATCCAGGCGATTCCGTTTGTGCTCATCGGCATCCTGCTGTACTTTGCCATTACCAAGGGGTGGTTCACCATGTGCTGCAAGAAGAGCAGCAGTGGCAACAGCGGTGGCGACAAGTCGATGACGGCGCGCATGGGGGCGCGGCTGCCCATCACCACAGACGCCAAGAAGAAGAATGCGGGTGGGCGGTACAGTCGCGTCGCCGAGTCCCCAGCGGGCTCCGTGTAAATGCATTTTGTATGCGGGAATGGTGCAATTGGGTAACAGCGCAGCAGTCATGGCGCATGTCCCCGCAGAGGTGGAGCTCGTGAGCGTCGGCGAGCTGACGCTCGGGTTTGACGTGGTGGGCACCCGGGCGATGCTGAACGGCAAGATGCCGGGGTTTTGCGCCGTGCTGGACGCCCACAAGGACGCGGTGGTGGAGTGGTTCGACGCGGCGCTGGTCGGCGGCGCGGTGCACACCGCGGTGTACATCCACCCCCGGGCGTCCGCCCTGGACGAGGACACCGCGCTGGATATGTTTGGCAACACGGACACCCTCATGTTCAGCTTTGCGGACGGCACGGAGGCGGCGGCCTGCAAGACGGGGGTCGAGGTGTCCATTGCGGCACCCGACGGCGTGGGGCTCGTGTCGCTCAACGACGCGCTCGTGGCCACCGTCCACCGGCACATGGCGTTTGGGCCCAAGTGCTACGCGGCCGCCGTCATCACGTCCAGCAAGCTGGCCGATGACGTGCTGCGTGTCAAGTGTTGCATGCTCGGGATGCCGCCGCGGGCGGCGGCCGTGTGCAGCACGTACGCCAGTGTCGTCGCCACACCGACGACGGTGTTGTCGTCGGTGGAGGTTCTGAAGGGCCCCCGGACGCTGGACGACGTGTAACTCATTGACAGTCAATCCCATGCTGGCTGTCAATCCCATAGTGGTGTCCATCTGTGTATTCACAGCAGCGCCACAGTCCCTTGCCAAGCAGGCAACAATGGCAACGTCCGTGCTGGACGCGTTTCTCAAGGCAGCCGCCCGTGAGATGTCGGACGGGGCGGACCTGGTTCGGGCCGAGGACTTGGAGCTCCTGATGCGCCTCCAGGGCGCTGCGAACCGTGAGGTTGCCGAAGCGCCGCCCGTCGGGATCACGTTCGAAGCCATTGCACAGCTCGCCCGTTCACAACGGCGCGCCCGGGCGCTGTGGGGACTGGCCCCGGCGGACCCCACGGAGACGTCCCAGCCCGTGCAGCCGGAGGTGCCACCAGACGAAGCGGGGGAGCCCGAGAAGCCACTCCACACCAGAATGGAAACGTAATACATTGACTACGGCACTTTGCTATGGGGCGGCCGGGAGCGGCACTTGAGGGCGGCCACGACAATGGCGCCACCCGACGCCATGGTCAGCAGTGCGGCTATGGCGGTTGCCACGATGATGTCGCTGGCGTGCTGTGCGTTGCCCAGGTCCCGCATGGTGTACCCCAGGTGGTCCTCGGACAGCGTCCGCACGCTCGCGGCGTACAGGTCCCGGGCCGTGGCGGCGGCGTCGTCTGCCAGGGCGTCGGCCACGGCCTGCACGGTTGCAGTGGGAAAGCAGCCACCCGTACGCCAGCCGGGCATCGGCGTCCAGCCCTCGCGGCACACACAAGCGGCGACAACAGCGTCATCGTCGCCCAGCACCTCGATGCACGTCTCGGACACTGCGTCGCAGGCGGGGCACGTCAGACACCGGGTCGGTGTCTCCATGTCGCCGCACGGCCGGCATACTGAGGTGTCGTCCCCGGGCACGGCGTGGGTGTGGTTGAGGCCGCACTGGCACGCCGTCTCTGGTGCCCCACCCGCGCCCAGTCGCCGGATGCAGGCCGCGCCTGGGTCCCGGCGGGCGCAGTCGCACTCCACGCCACACGTGTCGGCGTCGCAGACGCTGCACTCGGGGCCGTACCACCCGGGCGGGCAGCCGCACTCCGCCTCGCCGTCGCCGTTGAGGCGGCACTCGTGGGTGGGTGGGCAGCCGTTGTCCCCCGGGCACTGCACACACGCCCCGTTGGCGTCCTCCAGCACGAGGCCCGGCGGCCCACACTGGTCGCAGAACAGGCCGACCCGGCCCGGCGGGCAGACGCACGCCGTGTCGCCCGTCCCCGGGTTGACGGTGCAGTTGGAGCCGGGCGCACAGCCGGCGCAGGCAACGCACAGCCCCGTCCCGGGGTGGCGCGTGTAGCCCTCTGCGCAGCCCGCACACTCCGGCGGCCCCGCGGTTGGCGGCGTGCACTGACACACGCCGCCCGGCAGGCAGGTCCCCCGCGACGCGCAGCGCGTGTCGCAGGCCACGCAGTCCTCGCCCGTGGCAGTGGCGTTGTACTCGAGCCCCGTCGCGGCGCAGACGACACACTGTGACGTGTCGTCTGACTCCGCCGCGTACGTCCACCCTGCGTCACACTGACACCGGGCCGTGTGGCGGATGGTGTCCCGGGCGGGCGGCGCGCACGTGCCGTGGAGTCCGCAGCCGTCGTCGGGACACGGGAGGCACCGCCCCGACGCAGACACCACGTATCCGGCGGCACACACGTCACAGTTGGACTCTGCGGTGTGGCCGGGCATGCAGGCGCAGCTGCCGCCGGTCGTCTCGTCGCAGGTGGCCCACGTGGCGTTGCACAGCGTGGAGCAGGGCAGGCACAGCGGCCCCGCCAGCCCCGGGTCGCATGCCGACGCGGCGGCGAGCAGTGCAAGCAGCAGCAGCATGGGCCCGTTGACCACTGCGGCGTGGCCGGCCCAGGCATACACGCAAATGCGCACGCAAATGTGGAGCAGGCAGTACTCCCAGCTCGTCACGCAAATGCGCGGGGTATTGGTGTGGTCTGGTCGCCGCCGTCACACGTGGGCGTGTATGGGCACGTGTTGCTCCGTTGCACACCAACCCGACCCCGCCACGGAGGGCCACACGTACGCCGCGGTGGTCACCACGCACCGGAAACGCCGCCCGCCACTGAGCAGGACCGAGCTGACCGAGCAAGCGCTGTCGGACGTCTGCGTGTTTTACTAGACGCCATGGAGGCGACGGAGAACCAAGTCGCAACCGACCCGTTCCCGGGCGTGGCCATGACGCTGCTTTACATGGCGGAGAGTGCGCCAGCCGCACAAGACGCGGACGATGCGGTCTCCCAGATCAGGGCCTGGCTCGACACGTACAAGAACACACCGCGCGACCAGGCCATTGCCAGCGGCGTCGCCCTTTTGGTGGCACTTCGAGAGTAGCGTCGGACACAATACACAACAGTCGCCTCCGTGTCCTGTATGGAGAGGGTCGCCACCCCAGGTGCGCGCTGCTGGTCATGCTTCCCAGGTTTCGCGGAGCCGTCGTGCGGGCTGCGCGCGCGGGCAGACACGACCCGGAGTGGCCGCTTCGGGACACCACCCACGAGCACATGGGCTTCTTCGAGCGGTACCAGCACGTCGCGGGGTTCCTGACGGCGGCGGGCATCTGGATAAGCGGCATCATGGCCGTTGCCCACAAGGCGTCGGCGAGCAAGGACACAGACAATGAATGACAGTCAATCGTGCAATGTTCCCAACCGTGGTATGCGTGGGTTTGACAGGCGGGTGGCCAACCGTCGGCGACCATGCTGCCCGCGTCGTCGTTCCACCGGAAGAAGGGCGTCGGGCGGCTGTACCTGCGCACCGACCAGCGCACGGGCACGTACCAGCTGCGGGCGACGAACAACCGGCTGCCGACGGGCGTCTCGCTGGGCGCCACGTACACGGTGGGCGACGACAGCGTGCAGCTCTTCATGGCGTGTCGGTGCAGCCGGCTGAAGCTCCCGCTCGCGACGACGTTTAGAAGCGGCGTCCCCAGCCTGGAGGACCTGCTCACCACGCTGGGGCGCCTGGTGTACAAGTGCACGGGGTGCGGCCTGCTGCACTGCGCCGAGTGCCAGACGGAGCGGACGTGCATGTGCGGCAGTGTGTCGTTCTGCCCGTCGTGCGCGTGGCCGGGTCCCGGCATCGCGGACGCACCCGGCCCCGTGTTTGAGATGACGTGCGGCGAGTGCGTGACGGAGCACATGTGCGACGACTGCACGCAGTTCGCGTGGAGGCTGCAACCCGGGCTGCTGACGTCGTGCTGTGGAAACGACCGCTGCGACGCCTGCCACGCGGCGCACCGGGGAGAGCGGCACTCGCGGCCCGTTGCGGCGAGTCCCATAGTGAGCCCCGTCCCGCTGACGAGGGTCGACGTGTCCCGCCCTATAGCGTGTTGATTGACTGTCAATGAATGAGTGCGGTGCGAGTCCAGCTGCTGTCGGTTGCACCCCCATCACAATTTCGTTCCCTGCCCACGATGTCCAAGCTGTGTGCTGAGTGCGGCGAGCCCGCGCCCGCCGACGCCGAGGAGTGCCCCGAGTCGGGCTGCACCGCGGTGTACTGCGCCGCGTGCGCCGACGAGTTCGAGTGGTCCCAGACAGACGTGCGTCCGTGCCCAGTGCACGCCTTTTCGTGTGACACGTGCCACCTGGTGTACCTCGAGTCCCGCGGCGTGGAGTGCAGCGAGTGCCCCGTGAAGGTGTGCATGGAGTGCTTTTCGGACGCCGAGCTGTCCACGGTGCTGACCACGGACGACGACGGCCCGCTGTGTCTGCGGTGTGGCTTTGTGTGCGCCGAGTGTGGCTGCTGCGTCCCCCGGGAGGACGGCGACGACTGGACATGTAACGCGTGCTACATTGGTTCCGAATGACACTGTGTGTATGATGTCTGTGCGTCGGCGGGGTTGCACAGGTGCTGCAATGCTGCGCGTCGTGGCAGCGCTGGCGTTGGCGGCGGCCGCGGCCGCGCAGCAGGTGGGCGTCGCGTACCAAACAGGCACGGTGGACGTCGTGGCCACGTCGCTCGTGGACTGCCCGCCCACGTGCGTCAACTCGACTCTGTACGGCGGGGCGGCGGGCCCGCTGGGCTCGCTGTGCTACCCGAACAACCCGCTGGGCACGGACGGCACGATGTGCGGGTGTGACACGCTGAACCGGACGCTGGAGTGGCCCTCCACGGCCGGCGCGACGTTTCCCTTTGGCGAGTGCCTGGGCTGCTTCGACGGCTACGTGCCGGACCCGGCGACGGGCAACGTGAGCTGCGTCCGGGAGTGCGACGTGGACGCGGGCGTGGCGTGCCCGGACTACAACGGGACGTGCGACTTTGGGTACGGCATGGACTTTGGCAGCGGGTGCATGTGCACGGGGAGCCACGACGGGCCCGGCTGCCGGGACTGCGCCGACGGGTACGTCAAGTCGTGGATGGAGGCCAGCTCGGAGCAGGAGTGCAAGCAGTGCCCCAGCTGCGACCACGGCACGGAGTGCTACTGGGACCCGGTGTTCCAGTCGCCCGGCTGCGACTGCGACAGCGTGCCCGGCCTGGACCTGGTGCCCGAGATCCAGGGCGTCCCGTTTGCGCCGTACCAGGCGTCGTACTGGCGGAACTGCGTGTTCCGGTACGGGTGCGCGGACGCGTTCCACGTGGGGCCCAACTGCCTGTCGTGCGCGACGTACGTGCCGTCGGGGTGCGGCACGGGGCACTGCGGGTACGACCCGGACACGAGTCTGAGCTCGCTGCCGGAGTGCCTGTGCCCGGCGGGCAGCAAGCACACGACGGGCGAGGCCACGATTGCGGACAGGCAGACGCCGTGCATCCCGTGCGACGAGGGCGAGGTGGGGGACACGTGCACGCCGTGCCCGGCGGAGTGCAACACGCCGGCGGAGGAGGCGGCGGGCGACTGGACGTGCGTGTTCAACGCCGGGTCGGACGCGACGTGCGACTGCAACGCCGGCTTCCGGCGGATCAACGTGACACACCCCGAGGTGACGCCCGGCGAGATCCCGGCCGGGTGCTGGTCGCTGGAAGACGCGGCCAGCATCGAGGCGGAGCTGGTGGCGACGCACTCGGCGAGCGCGACGCCCAGCGCCACGGCCACGATTAGCGAGTCGCCCAGCGCGACGCCCAGCCCCACTGCGTCGCCGTCGAGCACGGCGAGTGTCAGCGCGACGCCCAGCGTGACGCCCAGTCTTAGCCTCAGCAGGACGCCGTCGGTGTCGTGGTCGTCGACGCGGACGCCGACGCGGACGCCGTCGCCGTCGTGGACGTCGAGCCGCACGCCGACGCGGACGCCGACACAGAGCGTGGTGGCCGCCGAGAGCGCCCGGTCGGAGAGCGACCTCGCCCTGATTGCCGGCGGCATCGTGGGCGGCATCGTGGTGCTCGTGGGCGCCGTGCTGGGCATCGTGTTTGGGGTGCGGGCGTGCAAGAAGCGGGGCGGGAAGTACGAGCCGGTGCCCAGGCAGCAGCCGGCGATGAAGGCGCGGGCGGGGGCAAGGTTGAACCCGCGAACGGTGCGAAACCGGGCGGTGGCGGTGACACTCAGAGTGTACAGCAGTGAATGACAGTCAATTTGGGTCCCGTTTGGGGTATGCGTGACAGCGGGGCGGGACAGCGGCAACGGCCATGGAGTTTGACGGCCCACGGAGAATCTTTGTGTGGAAAGACAGCCGGGAGCCGGCGTCGGAGAGGAGAGCTGTGGTCCTGGAGGATGGCGGCACGCTCAAGCGCGCCACGGAGGAGGCGGCGCGTGCGGCCAGGGCGGTGCAGGTCACGGACCCCGCGGCCCGGGGCCACTTTTACAGCTCCACGGTGCTCCACAGCGAGGGCAGCGTGGTGGCCTGGGAAATGTGGCTCCAGGTGTTCCACGGGCGCGCCGCGGAGGAGTATGACAAGATGGTGGCGGCGGGAGAGCTGTCGACGGCCGAGGAGATGGGACGGGCAGTGCTTAGGACGAGCCAACCCCACACGTAGCAATGGCCATTACATGGTCACTGGTCTCTTGTACAGAATCAGCTTGTCGATGCGCCTGCCCAGTCCTTGTCTATCGCCCGCGTCCCGAACGTGTTGTACCAACACGCCCAGATTGGCCGCGCAAAACTCCATGGCCGCCCTGACGTCCGTGCTTGGCACGGCGGTGGCGGGGGCCGACGCGGCGCCCACGACGAGCAGGCCTCCCCGCGGCCCGATGGACAGGACGACGGGGAACATGACGACGTCGTCGCTCTTGCACTCCCAGTGCGCGCCCTCCTCGACCTTGGAGTCGTCGTCGCGGCACAGGACGCGGTAGTCGTGCCTTGCGGCGGCATTGTCGGCGAACCACGCCGCCACGGCGTCCCGTGGGACAGGGCCGGGACGGCAAACGTCTGCGCGGCGCTGGTGGGCTTCACGCTGGCCATCCGTGCGGGGGTTGCAACGGCAGCGGGCGGCGGGCGGGTCCCCATACGCGGCAGCGGGGCGTGGCGTATTGACGGTCAATGCCGGCCCGCGACACGCAGAGCACGGGCGTGGGTATACGTGGGCGTGCTTTGTGGGTGTACTGTTGCGTTGGCACCATGCTGGGCACGCTGATTGGGTGGCTCATCCTGATTGGGTTGCTGTCACTGTGCTTCTGCGCGTGTGCGTGGGGGTGCTGGGCGTCCAAGTCTGGCTTGGTGGACGCGGTCGAGCTGTACACGGCGGAGATGACGTCGTTTGTCAACAACCGCCTCGGCCGGGGGCCGTGGCGCGCGCAAGACAAGCAGCAGCAGGAGGAGATGCGGATGTTCAAGGAGTTCAAGAAGTTTCAACGCGGCGAGGTAGCGTACGACCCCGAGACGTTTGAGAAGATCCGGGCGCTGAACACGTCGTCCAAGGGGCACAAGGTGCGGCGGGTCCCGGGCAGCGGGTCGTCCAAGCGCGGCGCCGTGCTGGTGTTTCTGTACTCGTTCCACCGCGAGGGGGCGGAGTGGCGGGGGGCCGTGAAGCGGCTGAGCGGCGAGGGGTGGGACTGTATGACCATCCTGGTGGACCCCTTCACGTTCCGGACGTCCCGGCCGGACATTGAGCTGTGGCGGTTCATCGAGCAGGCGGTGGCGGGCAGGCGCGCCGCCATCGTGGGGCAGTCCATCGGGGGCGTGATGGCCCGGTTCCTGGCGCCGCACGCGCCGACCAACACGCTGTTTGTGACGCTCGGCACGCCCAACCGCGGGCTTACGTTTGTGCGGCTGCTGAGGGCGCCGTACGCGATTGTGCGGTTCTTCCTGAACGCGTGCATCGTACGGTGTGTGAAAGGGGTGCCCCGGGTGCCGGCGCTGCCGCTGTCGCTCGCGTCGGCGTCCAACTTCGACCGGTACCTGGGCGAGTGGCCGCAGGGCCGCACGGCGGCGCTGACGTCGAGCTGTGTGCCGAGCCCGTTTGCGTGCTGCTGCTCGCCGTGCATCATGTGCAACAAGGACGACTGGCTGCTGACGGTGGACGACCAGCGGGTGGAAGACGACGCCGGCACGACGGACCACGTGGGCTGCGCGGTGCACGGCATGGCGTCGGAGAAGCGAGCGGCGTGGGCGGCGATCAGCGCCGCGGCCACCCAGTGGTACCACGAGGACGGGTTTGCGCCCAGCGACGCGCCGCAGTCGTCGGTTCCAGACCTGGTGGGGCTGGGCGTGAAGCTCGCCGACGACTTTGGCGCCATGGGTGCCCACTTTGACCACATCCTGAGCAAGCGGCACCCAATCCACGTGTCGCACCGGGGCACGGCGGTCCGCGTGCCGGGGAAAGACGAGCACGAGGAGGACAGGCTGCTCGCCTGCGACCGCGTCTAGTCGACGCCTTTTGCGACTGGCGCAGGGAATGGCACCCATTTCCCAGTGCACGCCGGGTGTGTGTTGGCATGCAAGGCGGCGGCGTGCATTTGAGCGACGGGTAGTAAAAAATGCGGAAATGCGGAAATGTCGGGCGGCCGGGTTGCATTGCACATGGGAGGGCATTTGGCGGCGTTTGCCAAACGGGGGCATTTCTGCAGCCCTATCTATTTTCGCCCTAGGGTTAGGGTGTGGACCCCACCCCTAGCTTTTTTCGGCCCGGGGTTAGGGGTGTCAACCCCGGGTCGACAGTCAATGTGGGCGGGGGCGCGTGCGCCGTATGCCCGGGCGCGCAGGCAGACACCGCCAGCGACACGCATTGACCGACAATGGCGTCCGAGTCCAAGAAGCGCAGCCGCGTCGACGCCGACGACGACGCCCTAGGCGTGCTCATCGTCCGACACACGACGGGGTTCACGCCCTCCCCCCTCCACCTTACACGCGACGCGTTCCGCGACGCCGTGGCCGTGATGAAGGCATGGACACGGGGAGAGAAGCCACCAAGGGGAGACCACGCACTGACAAACCGGACTGGGATGCTGCTGCTGCTACCTCCCGAGCCAGACGAGGACCTGGTACCACACCGCCTGACGGAGGCCGACGTCGAGGCCTTCTCCGCGTGGGTTCTGGGGCGGGTGGAGCGGGCGCCTGCATTCGTGGCGGTGGACTTCGGCGGGTTTGACGCCGACAGCGTCGGCGAGTGGGCACCCAACGTCGCGGTGGACCCGACGGCGTCCTTCAATGTGAACTGGATCCCCATGGTGCACGCCGTAACCACACTGGTCAAGGCGCGGCAGCTGTCGTCTCCGGTGCACACCGTGCTGCACCTGTTCATTGCCGCAGAGTTGTAGCAATCGCAACGGCCGGGTGGATTCACACGCTGTGGACAGTAGTGTGGCGGGATGGCATTGACTGTCAATCTATGTGAGCCACGTCGCCAGCACGACGAACGTGACCAGCAGGCACAACACGCCGGACGCCATGTACAGGTCGGCGATGAAGAGGTCGACGCGCTGCGTGGTGGCCGGCGTGTACCCGTGGATGGCGGGCGTGGCGCCGCCGTAGACTGGGTCGGACGTCGCCAGGCTCTGTGCGGCGGGCCACGACACAGGGGCCACGCACTGCGCGTCGCCCCACCAGGTGTGGTCGCCGTCACAGGCACACGCCGCGCCCCACTCGCCGCCGTCCAGCACACCCACGCACGCCCGGCCGTTGGTGCAGTCGGGGCAGGCGACGCAGCCCTGGACGGGGCCCGTGGTGTCGTCGGCGCTGCACGACGCGCAGCCGCCGGCGCCGTTGGTCACGTAGTGCTCCGGACACAGGCACTCGGCGGCGTCGGTACCCACCAGCGTGCACACCGCGGGGTCGGCGCACGTCGGGTCACACCCCACGCAGTCCTTAAAGTCGGTCGACGGCACGGCGATGCCCGGCGTGCACGTGGTGCACTCGGCGTCGCCGGCCCACAACGGGGGGCAGACGCAGGTCGCCGCGCCGCCCACGTCGGCGCACGTCCCGCCCGCACACGGCGGGCACACGGTGCACGTCGTGCCGTTGACGAGCACGGTGTTGTCGGCGCAGGCGGTGCAGTTCGCGCCCGCCCACCCCGCGCCGCAGACGCACTTTGCGCCGCCCGTCGCCGTCAGCACACAGGTGCCATCCCCCGCATCGCCGCAGCCGGTGGGGCACTCCACGCACGCGTTGGCCTCGGCGTCCCACACGTGGCCGGGCAGGCACTCGCCCGCGACGCAGGGCGGCCCCGCCACGCCCGGGTTGCAGACGCAGTCCCCCGGCGGGGCGACGCAGGTGGCGTACGCGGAGCCGCCGCACATGTCGGTGCAGTCCAGGCACTCGCCGCCGTGGAGCGAGAAGCCGTCCACACAGACGTCGCAGACGTCGACGCCCTCGACGGAGCGGCGCCACCCGCGGGCGCAGGTGCACACGCCCAGGAACTGGCTGAGCACAGAGTCGACGCCGGCGCCGCCGCACACAGTCGCCAGGTCGACGCAGGCGTCACCCGGGCCCGGCACGTCGCCCTGGGGGCAGGCGTTGCAGGGGGACTGCGGGTCGGTGGCCCGCCACCAGGGCCGCCAGTTGCGGACACCCGGCGTGTCGCCGCACACGCACCAGTGCGTGGCGTGGGGGTCGTCGGCGCAGGTCGCGTCGGGCGAGGCGCAAAAGGCCGTGGCGTTGCAGGTGTTGCAGGCGGGGCCGCCGTACGCGTGGGTGCAGCCACAGGAGAAGGAGGCGTTGTGCGGGTTGGTGGCCGCCGAGGCGTTCCAGGCGGCGTGGATGTGCGGCGTGCCGAAGACGCCGCAGTAGTCGTAGGGGTGCAGGCACTCGCCGGCGTCGGCGTTGAACGCGAGGGAGAAGCCGCAGGTGTCGTTGGCGGCGTGGTCGGAGGCCACCAGCAGCGCTTGCAGCGCCAGCAGGAGCCACATGGCGGCGCGGTTGTCCCGTGCGCCGGCACGCCACGTGCATACATCGCCGAGATGGTATATAGGCGACTGGGACAGGGCGCGTTCACCGACGGGGAATGGTCGTGGGCCTGCTCAAGTTTCTGGTGTTCACTGTCCCCCTGTGCTTCGCCGTCGCCGCCACGTTTGACATTCTGCAATGCTGGATGACGGGCCGCCCGATGGCGACCACGGTGGCGTTGAGCGCGACCCTCTGGTGTCTGGTGGCGGTGACCGCGGGGGCGGCAGACTGACGCAGCGGCTGGGCGCCGCGTGCCGACGGCTGCTGGTGACGGCGATCTGGATGACGGCGTTTGCGCTCGTGCTGCTGGCGGTCGCCACGGGCGTGGTGTGCATCCGGGAGATGATGCACGTGCGGAAGCACATGCGGCCGTGCACGGACGCGACGGGCAACATCCACGAGGCGTTTGAGGACGCCAAGGTGGCCATCGCCGACGGCGACGCGGAGGGCCTGCGGGTGGCGCAGTCCATACTGGAGATGCACGTCCCCGTCGCGGTGACGCTGTGCGCCAAGCCGCAGGCCCACATGGCGCCCATGATCATGATGCTGATGGTGTTCTGCGCCTCCATGACGTGCGTGGCCGTCCTGGTGTCGGTCGGGACGGCGATGCCGGCCCAGGCGCAGCAGTCCCAGCAGGCCGTCAAGCCCAAGCACTCGTGACCCAAATGACAGTCAACTACGCCCATGACACGCAGCTGGGTGCGCCATTGACGGTCAACCGCCGCGGCGGTCCGTCGTGTGTATGGCCTGCAGGGGGATTGACTGCCTACCACGCCCAGCATGCCAAAGCACCACCTCTGCGGCGGCGACGCCGCGCTGGAGGAGTTCCGATGTCACCTGTGCAGGAACCTGTTCTGTGAGCACTGCTTCGATGGCGACACGTGCTACGCGTGCGACGTCGCCTTTTGCGCCCGGTGCGACTCGTTCACGTGCGAGACGTGCGACCGCAGCGGCACGTGCCCAGCCCACCGCACGAAGTGCGACATCTGCGGGGACGAGGTCTGCGACGACTGCCTGGACGAGCACAAGGGGGACCGCCACGAGTGCGACGCGTGCGGCGAGCACGTCGGGGAGTTTGACGAGTGCAAGGTGTGCGGCGAGGAGTTTTGCGTCTGGTGCCTCGAGACGGAGGACCCGGTTGGGTGGAAGCACGGGAGAGACGGAGCCCGTGTCCGGGCCAACGACGTGGTCCCCGTGTGCGAGGACTGCGGCGCCGAGTGCAGGCAGTGCGGCGTGCGGCACCCAGCGGAGGCCATGAAGGCGTGTAAGGCATGTGCCCTGCCGCACATGTGCCCGGCGTGCGACGCCCACGGCGTGCCGTGCTTCGACTGTAGATAGAGTGGGGTCAATCTCCATAGGTGTACAGGGTGTGTATGCGGGGTCGACGCAGGGCCACACACAGTCGCAAGGCATGGCCGACGACGACCACCCCGAGCTGCGCGGCTACATCGCGCAGCTGCGCGACGTCTGCAGACGCAAGCAAGCCGCAGCGGCCACCAGGGTCGCGTTCAAGCACGACCGAGCGGCACGCGCAGAAGCCCGGAGCCGGAAGTGCGGCCTGCTGGTCGTGTACCACTTCGCCGAGGGCCACCTGGGTGTGTGCCACAAGGACCACAGCCCGGTGCTGGGCGGCACATGCTCGGTCCTGGAAGACAACTACACCACCGCGAGCACGCCCGACGGCGACCGTTTTTACGACCTGGAGGCCGTCACGGCTGCGTCCACGCGCGTCAACGCCGAGATCATCTCATCCGACGAAGACGCGCGCGATCTGCAGCACGACCACACCGCACACGCGGCCGCCAGGGGCGCCATCACCATTGACGGGATGCGCGCCATCGCCAGCGCACAGGAGTACATCTTGAACGCGCCCGACGGCGCCATCCCCGTGGAGCTGATTCACGAGGCAGCGGCGTTCGTGCGCATCTTCACGAGTAGGCGGGTGGTCGAGTAGTGCCCAAATGATGCCCAACTGTCTGTCAATGTCGCTGCCCGTGTGGTGGGTGTATGCGGGCAGCACGTGGCAGCCTTCGAGAGGGACGACGCCATGGCCGAGCACCCCGTGCTGCTCGCCTGTGTAAAGGTTCTGCGCGGCGTGTGCAAGCGCAGGGCGAAACTGGCGGCCGCCGGGGCAGCGATTGACAGCGGCCACAAGCAGTACATCCAGAGCCGCAAGCGGCTAAACAACTTGCTGATTCACTACGACAACGTCGCACGCCACGTCAAGAAGTGTGACAAGGAGCACACCCCAGGGCCGGGAAAAGCCTGCCCAGGCCTGGACCCGTTCTACGACGGCGGCAAGGTGCCCGAAGACGAGCGCTTCTATCACAAATCCACCGTCGAGGCCGCGATAGAGGCAGCGACCGCCGAGATCGCCGCGATGGACGCAGACATGAACGCCGCAGTCGCCGACTACGAGGCAAAGGAGGCCGCGGCGATGGGCACCACCGCGGAGGACATCCGCACCGTCGCGGACGCGCACGACGTCGTCGCGGCGGCCAAGCCGAACGACATCAGCGTCGCCGACGCGCACCTGCTCCGAGAGATCGCGGCGCGGTCGAACAGCCTTACAACCGGCACGCCGACGGCGTACACGGCGCTGTGTGGCATCTTCTTCGCCAAGTTCACGGCCGTGGCGGCGGCCGCGACGAACCCAGACGTACAGGGCGTGCTGCAGTCGTGGACCGACGTCGAGGTTGAGTCGTGACACCGGCAATATTCGAGTGCGTCGCCTGTTCGCAGAGGGTATACCACACTCGGCACCGCGTGCCGTGCAACTGGCCATGCGCGCGTGTGTGTGGGTGCTCGTCGCGCTGGCGGCGGTGGCACCCAGCGTGCACGGCGCCACCTGGACGTACGCGGGCCAGGTGCTGACGCAGGAGCAGTGGGACACCGTCATTGACGCCGCCGTGGCGGAGATCCGACACTACGCGGCCTACGACGAGGACTGCGGCGTCCGCGTCGCCTACGAGGCGTCCGACGTCAACGGGCCCGCGGGTAGCGTGGCGCTCGACCTGCCCGCGCGGCTGCCACCCGAGCAGCACCCGGACCTCATCCGCAACGTCTTCTCCACGGAGGCGGCCCGCCTGTCGTGCGCCGGCTACGCGCCGTGCTTCGCCGTGCAGACCTTCACGCTGGCCGGCACGTCCGCGCTCGTCGCCGTGTACTACGGCCGCATGGAGACGACGGACCTCTCCGCGTACGGCAACCTCGTCGACAACGGCGGCGACTCGGAGGTGGAGTACACGCGGTGGGTCGCCACCGTCGTCCTGGACCGCATCGAGGGCTACGCCTGCCCCGTCGGCAGCGACGCCATCGACACCGAGTGGTACTTCTCCACGTGGGGCGGCCGCTTCACCGGCGTCCTCATGGACCTCACCGAGTACCTGGGCGTCGCCGCCGACGCCGTCCTCACGCAGGCCGACGTCGCCACCGTCGCGCCCGCCATCGAGCGCTACCACAACACGTTCGGCCACGCGCACCGCATGTGGCCGTCCGCCAACTGCAGCCTCACGCCGCTGCTGAGGCGCCCCGACACGGGCTGCATCGCCGCCGCCTGCGCGCCCAACGCCATCTGCCCCTCTGGCTTCCGCGTCCGCTCCGACGAGTGGGGGCTGTGCCTCGGCGGCGCGACGGGCTCGGGCGACGCCGCCCAGACCGTCGTCGCGGGCGACCCGACCCTCGACGCCGACGCCGAGACCATCTTCTGGTCCGGCGCGGGCGCGGCCGTGCAGGCGACGCCCACCTCCATCTACAACCTGCTGCACCTCACCGAGTACGGCGCCAACCTGCCCTGCGGCGGCGACACCGACCGCGGCGTGTGCAGCCACCCGTGGGACGCCGCCACCGCGGCGCTGACCTCCACGACCGCGTTCGGCGACCCCTTCTGCGCCTGCACCGGCGTGGACGTGCCCGTCGCCGGCGACCCCTCCTGCCAGTTCGACGGCAACGAGGCGCTGCGCCTGGGCGCCGGCCTCGCCGACGCCGGCGACTGCATGCACCCCGACCTGGGCCTCATCTGCACCCTCCACGGCAACTGCACGTACTACCCGGACGAGATCCAGTGGGGCGCCCTCGACATCACCGGCAGCGGCGACGTCGTCGCCTGCGCCTGCGAGGCGCCCTACACGGGGCGCGCCTGCCAGACCACGCTGTGCGACGCCGGCGCCGACGGCGACTGCCACACCTCGGGCCGTGGCACCTGCGACGTCGACGCCGCCGCGCCGGGCGGCTACTCGTGCACCTGCAGCCCGCCCTTCTACGGGCCCGCCTGCCAGTACATCGACGCGGGCCAGGCCGGCAACTCCACCACCCTGGAGTGCTACATCGTGGAGACGGCCGTCGAGGCGCCGCCCGGCACGCTCGAGGCCGGCGAGTGGACGCTGTGCAGCGGACGGGGCGACTGCACCGTCAGCGGCGCCGGCACCGGGACCTGCGCCTGCAACGACGGCTACGTCGGAGACCGCTGCCAGTACGTCGACTGCGACCACGCCGCCGACTGCGGCCGCCTCGGCGCCTGCATCCAGGGCACCGACCGCTTCGGCCGCGCAGAGACGACGTGCCAGTGCGCCACACACGCCGCCGACGCCGGCACCGCCCTCGGCGGCCTCGTCGGCACCGACGAAAACGCGACCTGCGACACCGACCTGTGCGTGCAGGGCACGTACGCGGCGACCACCGAGCCCGTCGACGGCGTCTTCACCGTGCTCCCCAGCGGGACGTGCACGTGCACCACCGAGACGCGGGAGCCCGACGAGGAGCTGACCTACGTCGAGGTCACCGACGACGGCGACAGCATCCCCCGCCACACCTGGCTGCCCACCCTGTACCGCGTCAACGCGTCCGACGCCGGCGCCGCCCTCATCCCCTACATCCCCGACGTCTACATCGGCAACTCCGGCCTCACGTGCGCCGACCCCATCTGCCCCCTGTACGTAGACCCCGCCGACGGGTCGCCCGCCGGCACCCAGTGCGGCGTCACCGAGCAGGTCCTCCCCCACGTGTGCACCACCTGCGAGGACTTCCCCGAGCTCGGCATGTGCCGCCACACCACCGGCTTCGGCGGCCTCTGCGACTGCAACGGCACCCGCGCGCTCGAGCTCGCCGTCCAGGCAGCCGCCAACGACGGCGACCCCGACACCGACCCCGACGCCATCGAGCCCTACTACTGGGGCGTCGGCATGGCGCGCTACGAGGACAACCCCGACCCCGACAACCCCATGTGCGTGCCCTACTGCAAAAACGGCGGCTCCTGGGACCCCGGCAGCCGCCGCTGCGTCTGCGGCGGAACCGCCTACCGCGGCGACACCTGCGAGGAGTACCGCTGCGCGCACGGCACGTGGGCCGAAGACGCCGTCGGCGACTGCGCCCACTGCGACCCGGGATGGGGCGTCGCCCCCGACTGCGACGCATGCGTCGAGGGGTACACCGGCGACGACTGCGACACGTGCGTCACGGGCTGGTACCGCCCCGTCCCCGGCGGCGCCTGCGTCCAGTGCCAGGACACCGCGGGATGCAACACCGTGCCCGGCGCCACCCTCGCCGCCGCCTGCCCCGACTTTGTCAACACCTCCACGCCCACCTGCGTGTGCGGCACCGGCTACGCCGGCACCCTCTGCGGCGAGTGCGCAGACGGATACCGCGACTACGCGTTCCTGCCCGGGCAGTGCTTCCAGTGCACGCCCGCCCTCCTCGGCTGCGACGACACCGGCTCCGACGCCGTCATGTGCCTGTCCTCCGCGTCGTCCACCACCGGCGTCGCCATCCAGCGCTGCGTCTGCACCGACGAGCTCCTCATCAGCCCCACCTGCGACGCCTGCGCCGACGGCTTCGCAAAGGACGGCGACACATGCGTCGCCTGCGTCGTCGCCCTCGGGTGCAACGCGCTCGGCACACTCGACGCCGCCTGCCCCACCGGCCGCCAAGTCGCCGCCGACCCCGCCGCCCACTGCACCTGCCGCGACGGCTACACCGGCGCCGCCTGCGACACCTGCGACACCGCCGCCGGCTACGTGTCCTCCGGCGGCGTCTGCACGCGCTGCGACCACGACTGCGGCGCCTACGGCTTCCCCGTCTGTGACACCGGGCTGCCCGCCTGCACCTGCACCGGCGGCCGCACCGGCGCCCTCTGCGACGCCTGCGACCCGGACGAGTGCGGCCCCCACGGCACCTGCGCCGGCAACGCAACCCACCCCGCAGACACGTGGTGCACCTGCGACCCGGGGTACGCCGTCAACCCCGTCGTCGCCGCCGGAGACCCAGAAAACGCCCACACCCTGCCCTGCGACTCCTGCGCCGCCGCCGACTACTTCAGCCCCACCACGCAGGCGCACGCGGACCGCTTCCCGCCCGCCGCCGTCGGCGACTGCCTCTCCGTCACCGACACGTGCGGCGCCGTCGTCGACGCAAACGCAACCGTCGCCGCCGGCGTCTGCGCGTGCCCCCTCGGCTACGCGCCGCCCTCCGCCGACACCGACTGGGTGTGCGCGCCCGGCGTCTGCGCAGACGGCTACGTCGGGCCGTCCTGCATGCCCTGCCCCGCGTGCCCCGACGGCGCAGCCTGCTCCTGGGCCGGCGCCGCCGCCACGTGCACGTGCACCAACGGCTTCGGCGGCGAAGCCTGCAACGAGTGCCCCGACGACACCCTGCCGCGCCCGCCCGGCGTCTCCACCGACCTCGCCCCCGACGCCTGCACGCCCTGCCCCGCCTGCGGCACCAACGGCACCTGCGCGTGGACCGCCGGCTACGTCGCCGGCTGCCTCTGCACGCCGCCCACCGCGCACGCCGTCCGCGGCGACGTCACGTCGCCCTGCTCCGGGTGCGTCCCCGGCCGCTCCCCGCTCACCTGCGGACCCTGCCCCCACTGCGCCTACGGCGAGGTCTGCACCGAGACAACGCCCGGCGACGCCGTCTGCGCATGCAGACCCGGAACCCGCCGCGTCTACGGCCACGAAACCGCCGGCACACACCCCTGCGTCGCAACCGCCGTCGCAGACGTCGTCGAGGCCATCCACGGCGTCGACCTCGCAACCTGGGTCGACACCATCCTCACCGCCGACGCCGCCGTGGGCGCCGCCGTCGTCCCGCCCGCCGCAAGACCCGTCGTCGCCGTCACGCCCGCGGAGGACTTTAGCCTCGCATCCATCGCCGGCATCGTCGCCGCCGTCGGCGCCGCCGCCTTCACCATTGGCGTCGGCGGCGGCGTCCTCATCTGGTGGGCGGCCGTCGGCTTTGGCGGCGCCACCAAGCCCACAAATCCCATGCTGCCGTCCACCGCACGCGTCCCAGACGCGCAGCGGGAGCGCAAGGCCCTCCTCAAGCGCAGGCGCCGCCCCAGTGTACTTGTCATTAAATAGACTCCGATCCACACCCCCGCGTGTCCACTAATCCCTATTTAAAAATCTATGTATTTGCGAAGAAATGGGCCCCTATACAAGATCCAGCCCAACTGGCTCGCCAGCACCCCCAAACCGACCCCCATACAAATTTTGGCACCTGG